>UOFS01000011.1_pt1 | contig 102934 bp, 97 predicted proteins | sample 1989581 | NCBI WGS metagenome assembly UOFS01 (sample SAMEA4712198, study PRJEB27164) | hydrothermal vent metagenome | biome: marine basaltic hydrothermal vent biome; feature: marine hydrothermal vent; material: mineral | place: Pacific Ocean | collected 2011-06-14/2011-07-23 | depth 1691 m | reverse complement strand
TTGATATTGCTGCTATTTTTTAATGAGTTAGCAACGACCAACATATTCAACGCGGTATTATGTCGATAGGTTTTTGTTGATATCAGAGCATAGCTGCCATTAGCATCTTTACCATCCAGTAAGCCATCATACTTGATGTCGTGATAGGCTTTTACTGCAATATCCAATGAGGTACTTTTAATGGTTGTTGATAAAACAGAAATGGCTGCATTGGAAAATCCGGCTATGTAGGCTTCATTGAGTGTCGCACCTTCAACGAACAGTGTTACATCGCTAGGGAGTGTTTTTATAATATCAAACCCCACCCATGCACTAATTGTATCGTTTGCTGTTTGTATTGGTGATTTTTCATTTACGCTAACGCGGTACTGACTTAGCCCATACGCAATATGACTGTAGTACGAGATCGAAACATTGGAATCCTTTGACGGTGTATTAACAAATGATGCACAAAGTTCATCCGTATCGATTAATGATAGTGTTGTGCCAGTATAGGGTTCTGTATAACGCCCATCAGTCATACACACTAACAGCGTGTCGTTTGTATTATTTGTTGTTAGATTATAGGTACCATCTTCACTGGTATTGGTGGTTGTAATTAAATTTCCTCGAACGCCATCGATAAAAGGATACAAGCTTATGGTCGCGTTATTGACATTTCCAATATAGGCTTTGCCGCTGATAGTATAATCGGGTAACGGTGAACGGGGTAAATTACTACTGCCACCCCCACCACACGAAATTAAGAAAAATACCGAAAACAAAAATACACTACAATTTCTTACAGCACGCCCTATCATTCGGATACTCCTTATCAGGTATAATTCGTATTACATTACGAGAATTAATTTAATAAATAAGTATAACGACTAGCAAAAATTTTTAACAGACATAAAAAAATATTTCTTAACAGATTTTTAAATCAATGTAAAGCAAGAGTTAACGATAATATATTTTTTAGAATACGGTGAGCTATTTTAATAGAATTGAATAACTAAGAAGTATACCAGCACGCCTAGTAAATATCGCGATACAAATTGCAGGGTTTTATTTTTTTAATTTAGCAAACGCCTTCATCAACTTAGACGCTTCTAAATGCGGTGCAACCTCACAAGCCAAACAAATCCAATAAAACTCGGCCAAGTCAACACGTCGTTGCCCTAGCTCATATTGCCCAATAATTGAATGGTTGCGTTTTAGTCTTTCAGCCAATTCGCGTTGTGTTAATCCAGCCTTGTTTCTAATCGTCACAAGTGCTTGGGCAATTATTTCGCTGTGTTCTGTATGCAGTGTTTTTTTCATGCTTAGATTTTATAAGCAATCACCAGTGGCTCGATATTCTAAGCAAAATATTTGCTCAGATAATCACTACATGATAATGTTAGTGGAAACAAACCAATTAATAAAACTAAGGGAATAGACAAAAAACATGAAATCACTTACTACTTACAATCCAATCATCGGCGCATCAAAAACAGAAACGCTTTTTAGAGTACGTTGTTCGCTCGACACTATTGATGTTATTGCTCAATTTGTACCTCACAATAAAAACATTAATTTTAGCTATGAAAGCAGTATCGGACTGTATTACTTACTCGAATGTATAAGTGATGCTTTACGGTATGAGGCTGAGCGAAATAAATAAAAAACATACCAGCAGTAACAAATAGTTGGTTAACTTTTCAAGCCAGAAAGCATAATACAGACTTCATCTTACATTTTTAATTAGCGAATAATTACTGTTATTCATCTAATTTTAATTCTTTTATTTTTCGGGTTAAAGTATTCCTACCCCAGCCTAATAGTTTGGCGGCGTCTTGGCGGCGGCCGCCGGAATGGTTTAGGGCGGACTCGATTAAGGTACGTTCAAATTCGAGTAGCGCGGTATCTAAAATGCCTTGTTCGCCATTATTTAATTGTTGCGCTGCCCATTCGCGTAAGCAGTCTGCCCAGTTTACTGATGACGATGAGGTTGATATATTTTTTGATGTTAGTTCTGTTGGTAGGCTATCGCAGTGGATCATTTTTCCGGGGGACATGACGGTGATCCAGCGGCAGGTGTTTTCAAGTTGGCGAACATTTCCGGGCCATTCTAGTGTTGATAAAAATTGTTGTACATCTTTATCAAGTACTTTTGCTTCGACATTTAATTCTTCGGCAATGACTTGTAAAAAGTGATTGGCTAATACGGGAATGTCTTCTCGACGTTCACTGAGTTTTGGTATTTGAATTCGGATGACATTAAGACGATGAAATAAATCTTCTCGAAAGCTGCCGTCTTTTACGCGTTGTTCTAAATTTTGATGGGTTGCAGCGATAATTCTAACATTGGCTTTGACGGAGTCGTGACCACCAACGCGATAGTATTCGCCATCGGATAAAACGCGTAATAAACGTGTTTGTAATTCTGCTGGCATGTCACCAATTTCATCTAAAAATAATGTGCCTCCGTCGGCTTGTTCAAAACGTCCTTTGCGTGCAGATTGTGCGCCGGTGAATGATCCACGCTCGTGGCCAAATAATTCGGACTCCATTAAGTCGCGTGGTATGGCGGCCATGTTTAATGCGATAAATGGTTTTTCGTTACGCGGACTATGACGATGCAAGGCATTTGCTACGAGTTCTTTACCGGTGCCCGATTGGCCATTGATTAAGACTGTTATATTCGATTGTGATAAACGTCCGATGGCGCGAAATAATTCTTGCATTGATGCGGCTTCGCCAATAATTTCGGGTGTGTTCACTATTGCACTTGGTGTTGTTTTGGTTTTGCTTTGGCTGTGTTTTACGGCACGTTTTGCTAGCTCAACGGCTTCATCGGTATCGAATGGTTTTGGTAGGTATTCAAATGCACCACCTTGGTAGGCCGAAACCGCGCTATCTAAATCGGAGTGTGCGGTTATTATTATGACGGGCATTTGTGGGTAGTGTTTATGGATGCGTGATAATAATTCCAACCCATCAATACCGGGCATGCGTATGTCGGAAATTATTGCATCGGGTTGTTTGTGTTGTAGTGCTTTTAATACGGCATTGGCTTCTTCAAAAATTTCTACTGTGAGCCCCGCACTGACCAGTGCTTTTTCTAATACCCATCGAATTGATCGGTCGTCATCAACTACCCAAACTGTGTCATTACTCATTGTTGCCTCAAAATATATTTTATATTATTCGATTGGTATGTTTATGGTGAATTCGGTATTACCCGGTATACTATTGCATTCGATGATACCGGAATATTTTTGTATTAAACTTTGCGCGATAGACAATCCTATTCCAGTGCCTTGGGCGCGTGATGTAACGAGTGGATAAAATATTCTGTCTCTTATGTTGTTGGGTATGCCCGGACCGTCATCAATTATTGAAATAGAACAAACCAGTTTAAAACGTTGATGTCCGATTGAAAACTGTCGTTGTATTCGAGTTTTTAAATATATGTTTCCTGATCCGGATAGTGCTTGAACGGCATTTTGCACAATATTTAAGATCGCTTGAATGAGTTGATCTGGATCGGCCTGCATATCGGGAATGCTGGGATCATAATCTCGGTGCAATTTAATATCGCTGTTGATTTCAACTTGCACGAGGTTTCTAACGCGCTCTAATATTTCATGTATATTGATACGCTGTTGCTTGGCTAATGTGGATGGCCCTAATAATTTATTCACCAGGCTTTGTAATCGGTCGGCTTCGCTAATGATCACTTGGGTATATTCTTTTAGTTCGTCACTACTTAATTGTTTTTCTAGTAATTGTGCTGCACCGCGTAGTCCACCGAGGGGATTTTTAACTTCGTGCGCTAAACCCCGAACAATTTCTTGTGTGATATTTTGTTGTTTTAATAATATTTCATCTTGTGCGATTCGGACCATTCGATCGACTTGGTTGATCTCAACGATGATTTCATTGTCTATTTGGTTTTCTGAAAAAGGTGATGCGGTTAAATCGATCATGATCGAATTTTTGTATGACAAGGTGATGCTGATTGCGCGATGCGTAAACGGTTGTAGTGTTGAGATGGCATGATCCAATTGCACCACGATATCTGTTTCGCTTGAAAACAGCATATTCGCCGTTTGTCCTAGTAAATGTCGGGCACTATTACCAAATAATCGTTCGGCTTCGACATTGAGGTAGCGCAGTTTTAATTTTTGATCGAATAGCAGTACGGCATAATTTAGGTTTTCAAGAACCCGAAATGCAATATTATTATCAACACTATTTTTTGCCATGCGACTGACTATGAGCCTTTACTAGAATTGAACTAGTGTATCGAATAACCTCAGTAAATGCACCATAATGGTGCAGATACACCATTTATTTTAATAAACGAGGTTCTTGCTTATCGATGAGACTTGGCTTTCTTGTTCAATAACACAGAAAATTTATGAATGACAAATTGAATGGGTTTGCTGATTTTTAATACCGTGCCACTACTATTAACGACTTTTGCTTGCACTCGGTGCTGCCCACGATAAACATCTTTTAAATTAAACACCGTGGTTTTCTTTTTGCCTTGTGACTTGCCATCATAATACAATTCGATACGATCACCGGCTGCAATATTGAGTGCGGGGCTGATGGCAATTGAAACTGTTACTGTTTGTTGGTTTGAACGAATTTGTTGATCCGCCGTGGGTGAGCTGATCTCTAATTTGCTATACCTCGAAGCACTATTGCCAGCTTTACTGTTTGATTTGCTTCGCACTGAAGGTCGCGGAGTATACTTTTTAGCTGCGGGTTTGAATGTATTCGAGGTTTTAAGTTTTATTTGCTTGGAACTATTCGATGAACTACTTTGATCTGAGAATTCAACTACACCATCTTCGTTTACATTACGGTAAATACCCTTTTTAGTCGCATCTTCGGGCAACGCTGCATCACCTGCTGCATTGACTTTTGGATCAAGCGCGTAGCTTGCCGATGATAGCGCAAGCAAGCTTAAAAATAACCACAATTTATTTATATTTATACTATTTATCATTCTATTTAATATGACAAGCTATACCATAACGAGTTCACTAATAAGTTAATCCAAAGTATAGCTCAAAAAAAACGCCCCCAAATGGGAGCGTTTCTCATTTTGATATCACATTTGATATTAACCGCTGTAGTACATATCAAACTCAACTGGATGCGTGGTCATGCGTAAACGTGTGACTTCTTCCATTTTAAGAGCAATATAAGCGTCAATTGCGTCATCTGTGAATACACCACCGGCTTTTAAGTATTCGCGATCATTATCTAAAGCATCGAGAGCTTCTTCTAAGGATGCACATACTTTTGGAATGGCGGCATCTTCTTCTGGTGGTAAATCGTATAAATCTTTGTCCATTGCTTCGCCTGGATCGATTTTGTTTTGTATGCCGTCTAATCCTGCCATCATTAATGCTGCAAATGTAAGGTATGGATTAGCTGCTGAATCAGGGAAACGAACTTCAATACGACGTCCTTTTGGATTTGAATCGAAAGGAATACGAATCGATGCTGAACGATTACGCGCAGAATACGCTAACATTACAGGTGCTTCAAAACCGGGCACTAAGCGTTTGTAACTATTAGTACTACCGTTGGTAAAAGCATTTAATGAACGCGCATGTTTAATAACACCACCAATATAATACAATGCGGTATCACTTAGTCCACCGTATTTATCACCAGCAAATAAGTTTTCGCCACCTTTGGCTATCGACATATGAACGTGCATACCACTGCCATTATCACCCACTAGTGGTTTCGGCATGAAGGTTGCTGTTTTGCCGTAGGCATGGGCAATGTTGTGAACAACGTATTTCAGAATTTGGTTTTGATCCGCACGTTTTACTAAGGTATTAAAAACAGTACCAATTTCACACTGTCCAGCCGTTGCAACTTCGTGGTGATGTACTTCTGTTTCAAGACCCATTTCTTCCATTGCGAGACACATTGCTGAACGCATATCTTGTAATGAATCAACCGGTGGTACCGGAAAATAACCACCTTTAGCCCCAGGACGGTGACCAATATTACCGTCTTCAAAAATGCGCTCTGAATTCCATGAAGCTTCATCGGAATCTACTTTGCAGAATGAACCGCTCATATCGGCACCCCAACGAACATCGTCTAATACAAAAAATTCAGGTTCAGGGCCAAAATAGGCTGTATCGCCAATGCCGGTTGATTTTAAATATTCTTCGGCACGTTTAGCCACTGAACGTGGATCACGTTCATAACCTTGGCCAGTAGCCGGTTCAACGATATCGCAGCGTAAAATCATTGTTGAATCGTCAAAGAAAGGATCCATCACAGCAGAATCTGGATCAGGCATTAAAATCATGTCAGATTCATTAATGCCTTTCCAACCGGCAATGGATGAACCATCGAACATTTTGCCGGCTTTAAAGTCTTTTTCAGATACCGCATGCGAGGGTACGGATACGTGCTGTTCTTTACCGCGAGTATCGGTAAATCTGAAGTCTACAAACTTGACTCCATTGTCTTTCATCATTTTAAGTGCGTTGTCTACCGACATCGTCGTTCCTCCAAAAATTTAACCAAAATTATTTATTTAATATTTATCATTAGCATTCAGTATAACTTAATGATAATTAATGAAATTTTAAAATTCTATACGATTTAAAATAACATAAATGCACTACACAGGTGCAATAATTTATTATTATACTCATATAACGAGAATTAATAATCGAATAAAGCTACGAGTAATAGAGTCTGACACGTTGAATATAAGCTTCGCTTGCAACAGCTTGGCTAAATTCAGTTGTTAAATTACCCGCAGCATTGTCGCCTAGATTTTGTAACAATGAAAGCGGTAAATACACATCGATACTGAGCTGGCCGTTTAAATAATGCAGCACCGTGCGCTCAATAGCCGTGTTTGCAGGAATATCTGCCCAACTCGCCTGCAAGGTTTTCATTACAAAGCTGCGCTCGGGCAAAGCCGAACTCGGCTGTGAGGTTTCATCATCTTCTGGATCGATATGCACCATCACTTCTCGAATTTCTTCAATTTCAGCAATTAACCGTTTACTCACAGTTTCGCTAATATAATGTCCTTCCGATACACTGATATCTTCACTTACCTGGATATGAACATCGATTAAAGCATCAGCTCCCATTAATCGGCTGCGCAACATGTGCAATGTTTGAACACCATCAATGGATTGAATAATTTCTTCAATATTCGCTATTTTGTCACTTTCAAGTCCGGTATCCATCAATTCACGCATACTATGCCAGACTAAATCCCAACCAATTTTGGCTACCATCAGCGCAACACCCACAGCAGCAAGGGTATCAAGGTAAGTGAGTCCTAACATACTACCTACAATACCGATTACAACAATAATTGAAGAAATCGCATCCGAGCGACTATGCCAGGCATTGGCACGCAGCATATTGGAGCGTAATTTGTTCGCGACAAACATAGTGTAGTGGTAAATGGCCTCTTTCGAGATGATTGATATGATGGCAATAATCAATGCCCAATATCCGGGAATCAACAAATCCTCGGGAGTAAATAAGCGTCTAATCGAATCTGAACTAATGCCAACCGCAACGGCAATCAATGCAATTCCCAAAATAACAGTCGCCACCGTTTCAATGCGCGCATGGCCGTAAGGATGCTCGGCATCGGCTTCACACGAAGCGTGTTTAGCCGCATAAAGCACCAAACCATCGGTCATTAAATCTGACAAAGAATGCACACCATCAGCGATTAATGCCTGTGAATTAGCAACTAGGCCAATCAAAATTTTGACTACGCCCAAAGCCAAATCTAGAACGGCGCCAATCACCGTTACCCGTACTGTTTCGCTGTAGCGCGTGTCTAAATGAGCATTATCGGGATTGTTTGAAATATGTTGATGATTACGCGCCATTGGAGACCTTGAGTTCTAAATTAACAGCCGTATCTTAGGATATTCTGACGCAAAATAGTGAATTATTTAGTCACTAAAAAAACATATAGGCAATAAAACCGTTCCCAAAACAGCATGCCGATGTTGTTTTGGGTTCGGTTATTGGGGTTCACACTTCACCCCAAACTATAAGTTATTTCCAAGTAAATGTACCGTTAACCGTTGCAGGGTTAATGGCAATATTGGTATTTATTGAACCGGGTTCAAAAACTAAAACCGGTAAGCTGACATTGGTAAACGACACTTTACTTTGAGCCAAATCCAAATTAATTGCAGCGCAAGCATTGTCAACACAATTTATTTGATAATCATAGCTGGTTGGTGTTTCACTAATGGCAACTGTATTAAAAAAGGAATAAGCAACAGCCACTAAAACATTACTGGATTGATCGATATATAAAGCCAATATATGGTTATCAATACCCACTTCAATTGGAATAACATTACCCAGTTGATCATTAAATGACACAATTTGCAACGGAGCTAAATTTAATTGATTAACATTTAACGGCGTAAAAACTTTGTCGCCAAATTCTGCCGACACCGCTAACGATCCAGTCACGGCATCCGAGCTAGTAATAATTCCACTTAAACTACCCACGCCTGTACCGTCCGTCCACGTTCCAGTTGCTATACCATTATTAATAAAAATATCGCAACGAATAGCGTCGGCAGTACTACCAGATAACAAAACAACATTACCTTGAGCATCAATTGAACCACTTAAAACATAACTGGTTATTGGCAATGTTGTTGTCGTCAACGTACCGCTAACGCTGGTATCGGCATTAACAGTAAACTGCCAAGTACCACTGTCGGCTCCAACAAAATCTCCGCTATAAGAACCAATATAAATTGGATTTGTTTCACTACCAGAAACGCTATCAGGGGTGCTAGGTGAACCACCACCGCCGCAAGCAGTCGTTGCTAATGTCAGCAACAGCAATATCATTACTTTTTCTATGTTTACTAGTATTTTCATTCCTATTTCCTTTTCTGTTATTAAATTTACCTGTTGCTTACAAAGACAAAACAAGTCCAATTTGGGTTACAGAAAAAAAGTAAAAATATTTACACTTAAATAAATCAATAACTTAGTAAAGACATATTAGATCTTATCTCAAAAATGTGGGAAATTTGTACACTTTTAAACATATTTGTTTAAAAATTAGGTAGAATCGAAGTGAAAAGACAACAAAAGTTGGGCTTCGTATCACAGTTTAACAAGCCAAAAAATGATTAGTGTAATGAGTGTATTAAAAGCGCTACTGCTATTAACTCAATCATTGATATAGTCAAAGCAACAAGAGTTAAATGTTTTTTAGGTATTGCAGGAATGGACAAAAATATAATAATAGAACGGTTTTACAAAGATCATAAAGATCGTGTGTATAACTTTATAGCACGTTTGGTTGCAAGACCAGAACAAGCTATTGATCTCACCCTGCAAACTTTTGTTACAGCATTAAATGACAAAAATGTCGTTCAAATAGCCAACCCCAAAACCTATCTTTTTAGCATAGCCCGAAACATTTTATACTCAGAAATTGACCAAGAAGTTAAACCAGAAAATACGCCAAAAGATAATTCTCAAGATAATACAGCAGATGAAAATGCAACAAATCCTGAAACCGTAACTCAGCAAGAAAAAACCAGCGAGCTGCAAGAAATACAAAACAAAGTTAAACAAGCCATTAACTGCATGTCGGCCAAAACGAAAGAACTGATGATCTTACGATATACCGAAGAACACAGCTTTAAAGAAATTTCGGTTATTACTGGACGCACAATATCCGATGTCAAAGTTAACTTACATCGTTCAAAAATTAGATTTGAATCGGCTTTTAGTGATGAAAAAACAAATAATGTAGATATTTCTCATGAAACCTGTAATCCATTAGCAACATTATTTGCGCCACATAAAGACACTGAAATACCAGAGCCCCATTTACAATTAATCGATAAACACATAAGTAAATGTTTTCTTTGCTTTGAAGACCAAGAAAAATTACAACATTCAAAAATACTATTTAATATCGACCCTCTAATCAAAGCCCCGAAAATATTTGATAAAAAAATAAACGATGCCATTGGTGCCAAATTTAAGTTTTTGGCTAAAATCGCCAAACCACCAAAAAAAACAGCGTCGATAAAAAGTATTGGAAAAAAAGCCGCCGTAAAAGTAGTTACTGCAACAACCATGTCCACAATAAAGGCCACCAAAATTGGCTTTAGTATGGTCGCAGGAATTATTGGAATTTTAGTATTATTCACACTATTTAATGATGATACAGAAACAGCAAACTATGATGACACGGCTACAACAGCAGACATCGATCCATTTGTAAAATCTGATCTATCCGCACTAGTTAATCTTAAAGCAAAAGATAGCACCACCGGGCAGTACATTAATCAAAAACTGTTATGGGAGGTTTACTCTGAAGATACGGTTGAATTAATTGAATCAAATACAACAGATAATTTTGATCTCAGCTTAAACCCCGGTAAATATTATGTTACGGTAAAATACCAAGGTAAGTCTATAAAATCACCCTTTGAAATTAAAGATGATACCTCAGTTAATATTGAACTAAATTTTAATCTTAATAAAAAAAAGATAACGGCACTGGACGTTTCAAAATTACCAAACTTACATATTCATAGAAAAACAACCAACGCCCATAAATCATTACAACCTAGGCTAAGTTGGGACAATTGCGTAGAAAATATAGAAATGTATTTAATTACCAGAGATACTTCACCAACAAAATGGCGTAAGCGTGAACGACAAATTAAAATTAAACAACCTAATTTTAAACTAAACCGTGGTATCGCTACTGAACCAGATTGGAGTGCTTTAACACAAAATGTAGAAGATGAATATTTTTCAGGTGAGCAGCACGCGCTCTACAGAAAAGGTAGTAATTACGAAATTTTAAATGATGGCAGTTGTACGTTAATTAAAACCAACTATAATACAGCGGAAATTGATGATGGCCAGTTTAAATATTATATCGACTACATCAAAAAAACCGCCGATAAAACCATTAGCGAGCGAATAATCGCAAAAGGTGTCCAAGCAATGTCAAAAATGCTAAAGGATTCCATGCACACGCAACAACATACAGAAGAACATGATGGCCAGACTAATGTAACTTTAATTGCTGGAACAGAATCGGTTATTGGTGAATCCTGTGAATATACATTTAAAGATGAAATGGAAGACATGCGACACTGTTATTGGAAAACCATGCATCAATACCCAGCATTTATAAGACGAAAAATTATTTTAAAAACCACAAAAAAATTAAATAACAAGCAATCCTTTTTTGGCAAGACAATAAACGTGGCAACATTGTTTGAAAAAGATATACCTTTAAGTAAAAAAGTATTTTCAGTACCATCCAATATAAACATCAATGATACCAGTGCTAAAGATTTGAGAAACTTAAAAAACTCGCTCACATTGAATCGCTAATACCCTAAAGCAAGCATTCTTTTAACCACCGTCATTCCCGCATAGTTTTAACGGGAATCTACGAGAAATAATATTAACCTAAGTTCATGATACCAATGTTTAAACACTGGATTCCGGCTTAAAACACTACTGGACTGGTGGTTGTTGTGGAATAACACTCGGTTGATAGTTATTTAGTTTTTTATCATAAAAATCATCCTGTTATTACAGCGAATAAAAAACGACAATAAAATATTATTTTCTGTAACCTAAATCTAGGCTCAGTTGTCTTTATCAGTAACGACGCAAATAATGTCACTACAAATACATTTACAATAGTAAAATATATAAAACTAATAGGGAATATAATGGACAAAAATACCATCATAGAACAACTCTATCGTGAACATAAAGATCACGTTTATAATTTCATAGCCCGTATGGCAAATGATTCTGAGCTAGCACTAGACGTGACTCAACAAACCTTTGTTAAAGCATTAAGCGATAAGAACCTTACGCAGGTCGAAAATCCAAAAGCTTATTTATTTACTATTGCTAGAAATACCTTATTTAATGAATTTAAAAGAAAAAAGGCGACATCACTTGATGCAATAGAAGAAGTAAGTGACTTTGAAGCGATTGATGAAAATGAAAAAGTACATGATAAAACCGAGTTACACGACATACAAGCAAAAGTTGAAAAATCAATTAAACGGATGCCGGAAAAAACCAAAGAGTTAATGATATTACGTTATACCGAAGATCTGAGCATTAAAGAAATTTCAGCCATAACCGGTAGAACAATATCCGATGTTAAAGTCAATTTACATCGCGCAAGAATTAAATTTGAGTCGTCTTTCACTAATGAAATGTATGCCAAGCTTGCCGTTTCCCGTGATCATTGTGAAACATTAACAACGTTATTAGCACCGCACGACAATAATGATATTCCAGAACAACAACTGCAAATAGTTGATAAACACATACGCAAATGTAAAATTTGTTCTGAAGATGCTGAGCAACTAAAACGCTCCAGAATATTATTCAATCTTGGCGCATTAATCAGCGCACCCTATATATTTGATAAAATGATGAGTGATGCCATGGCATCAGAATTTAACTTTCTAGCAGCAAATAGCAATCCAGCTAATAGTAGTGCCAGCACCAGCACCAGCACCAGCACATCATTATCAAAAACACTAATAACAAAATTAATTTCTTCTAAAATTGCTTTAATTTCAACTGTTATCATCGTCACTGGAATTATAAGTTTAATACTGATTAATAGTGCGAACAAAGAAGACGAACCCCAAATTGTTAACTCAACTCAAACTAACCCAACACCAACGGGGCAAAACAAAACAGGCACAATCAGTATTGATCCCGATGCGACTGCCATGGTTAGTTTTAAAGCACGGCAAAATAAAACCGGTAGTTATATTTTTCAAGGTTTAAAGTGGGATATTTATAACACTACAAATAGCCGAGGCACGCAAAAATCCAACAAGCCAGAATTAGTCCAATCGAGTACAAATGCAAAATTTAGTGCCATTTTAGAATCTGGTTATTATCTTGCCAAAGTAAGTTATCAAGGAAAAACCATCGAGTCTACGTTTATTGTCCAGAATGACGAAGCATTAGACATTGAATTACATTTTTCAAATAAACTAAATAATGCCACAACTAACGTTACAAAACTAAAATTACCAACAATTCACATTCGACGTCTTCAAACCGGCGACCATGAAGCAAAACCCTTAAAAGTAGTTTGGGATCTCTGTGTTACCGGCATTAATATATATAAAGAAAGCCGTGCAAAATATCCCGAAATGTGGGCCATGCAAGAAAAATCACTGAAAGAATCAAGCCCCAACTTTAACCTTGATCGCGGTCTTGCGCCTGAAGCAAATTGGTCCACCATCACCCAAAATTATGAAGATGAATATTTTTCGGGTGACAAATATGCTCTTTACGAAAAGGGCAGTACTTATGAAGTGGCCGATGATGGTAGCTGCAAATTAGTTAAAACAGACTACCACCGAGCAGATGTGGATGATGGTAAATTTGCTTATACAATTGATTTCATCAGAAAAATTGCCGAAAAATATAAAAGTAAAGTTGTATTAGAAAAAGAAGTACAACAGATGTATAAGGATATTGCTAAAAACAACCCATTTGCAATGCAAGCCATGGGAGAAATGATAGGTGAAGCTATGCTCGGTAAAAATGATAGCACACAACGAAAACAATCACTAAAAGCCGTTAATGAGTTAAACAAACTAATCAAAGTTGCTGGAACAAAAACCATTGCGGGTGAGAGTTGTGAGTATACAGTTTTAGGTGTGCAAACAAAAACTCAGATTTGTTACTGGAAAACCATGCATGAATACCCATCAATCGTAAAGCACAGCATTACTTTAGAAACAATTGTAGATCTAAGCAGTGCCACTAGTCAATTTACAGGAAAATCAACAACCACTGCAATTTTATTTGAAAAAGACCTAAGCATAGCCGACAGCATCTTTACCGCTCCAAACAATATGCGTATTGATGACAGCGGACTTAATTATTAGTAATATAATGTTAACTAATCTGCACATTGAAAATTATTATTTTAAATATAAAAACTTAATCTATCAGTATGTTTATAAATTAACCGATGATCGTGACGTGGCTTTGGATATTACACAACAGACATTTTTAACTATTTTGGATAATAATGTTCAAATAGGTTTAACACCTTTTGGCTTGTTTAAAATAGCTTATAAATACCACGGTGAACTTACTCACGACAAAAATCATATCCAATTTGAAAAAATTGATCAAAGTATTGAATTAAATTACTTTAGTGATAAAAACACTTTACCACCATCAAACAATATGTTTAAAGTGATACAGTTAAATATTGAAAATTCATTTAATAAAATGCCACTCACAGTAAAGGAATTGTTAATTCTTTATTTTATTGAAGATATGTCAATTATGGAAATATCAGTTATTACTCAACGTTCAGTTATTGATGTAAAAGTAAATCTATACCACGCACAAATATTATTAGAAACAACAGTAATTAAGCGTATGAAAAAATATAACCTTACTTTAAAGAACCAGTGTCACAAATTTTCATCTCTAACGAAACAGTTTTTTCTATGCAAAATTCCAAGCAGTCATTATGGAATAATTAATTTACACTTAAATAAGTGTAAATTATGTCGCAACAACACACATTTAAAACAAACGGGAATTTTATTAAATATTATACCGTTTTTTAAGACTAAAAAAAAATTAAATATACAAATAGCAAAAAGTAATACTAACAATATACTATACATAAACTCTTTTACAAAAAAGGAATAACATCATGAAAAAACTATTTTTTATTATACTCATTGGCAGCTCAATGCAACAACTTGCATTAGCCGATACTCGGATGACAATTAAAGACCCAGACAATGAAAAAATTACTTCATGGTCAAATGACAAATATTTTAGGACGACTATACCTAAAGATGAAGAGTCACCCATGTCAGAAGGTGACATGCTTGCTGATTTGCGCTCAAAGAAAACCTATATGATTAATGACAAAGAAAAAGTAATTGTTAATATATCTCAATCCGAAATGCCCTTTGCCAATTTACGTAACAATACTGACGTTGAAAAAGTGAAAATAGACTTTAAAAATAAAGGCTCTGATAAAAAAATTGCGGGATTATCAACTATAAAATATCATATTTACGTCCAAGGAGAAAAATGTTTTGAAATTTTAATGACTAAAAACAAAAATTATGGCGATGTTATGAGAAAATTAGATTCATTGCAAGAAGCAGAGAACAATTCCAATGCCGACAACATTTGTGAGCAGGCGGAAAATCAAATGGATCTCGATAAACTTGCCAAACATGGTTATCCGGTAAAAAAAACAGACTCAAAAGGTATAGTACAGTTTGAATTACTTGAGTTTAAAACAGGTATTAAAGCACCTAAAAATTATTTAGCTTTTCCTAAGGGCTATAAAGTTAAAAGCATGATGGAAATGATAAAAGAAGCCATGAGCAAACAAATGCTTAAACAGTTTGGCCAATCAAACCCAGAATAAATAACTACCGAGCCGGTATAGCCGGCTCGTCATCTTTATGGTGCTAATTCAAGCGGATAGCTAAAGCTATATTCAACACCTTCATAGAATTTGAATTGCTTAATGACATCTGCCAATTTATTGGCAAAATGCACTGAATTCGACTCATTTTCTGTTACAAAAACTTGATTAACATTGCCGTTTGAATCTAAATGAATATTAAAAACAACACGCCCTCTAAGACCCGGTTCATGATTTAATTCTTTGTCGTACAGCGTTAATATTTTGGATTCATTTTTAGAAAAGACCAATTGAATACATTCACTAGAACGCGGCTCAACATTAGCACATTCGTTATCTGCTAAATGACTGCTTTGATTTGCACAAGCCGTTATAAAAAATTGTATTATTACTAACAGTAGTATTTTTTTCATTATGCAATTTCCCTATAGGTATTCTTCTTTTAAGCTAATTTTAATCTATCACCATCTAAAAACCAATGGTAAATCGGGATTAAAATCCTTTACATTCCCAGAATTTCCATTATCAAATTGTAGTTCGATGCCAGTGTTAAGCGATGAATTTGGACTAATTATATTGTTATTCAATAATGCTCGATAAGCATCTGATTCAACAGATTTTTTTTCATGTAAACTAATAGACGTCAATTCTTTCAATCCATTACGATGGTTTCGTATATTTTTTTTGATATAACGGTCTTGCCGTTTACCTGACGGCGCAAAAAAAATAAAAGGTTCATCCAATTGAGTAACCGAGTCGGCAATATACACAAACATGCCTTTTGGAAAAAGATCAGGTTGGTATTTCCATGCTTTAAATGGCACTGCTGTAACATTTGTTTGACTCGGTCGTAAACACAAGCCAAATGAACTTGTTAATTGCGGTGAATTTAGTGTTTGATTCCAACGTGACCATAATGTTGTTGCTATAGTCGCTTTATTTTGTGCTTCATTTTCATCGTATACCCAGAGTAGTTCTAACATGACATTATTAAAAAAGAAACAACGATTTGCTGTACCTTGCCCATGATGTATGCGGGATGGGCCTTCTTGTAATCCAAAATCAATTAGTAATTGAGCTTGAGGGGCATTTTTTGGTACTAAAATAAATATATGATCTATTTCGTAGTTCATTAGCAAACTTTTTATTCGTTTTAGGTGGTTAAACGTCGGTAAATATCGGTAACTTTTAACGGCAGTTGTTTTACATCATCAATTACAGTATATGCCGCAGCGCCATACATATACGATAAATAATCTTTAGCTTGGGTATCAATAGTAATGCAATAGGGATGGATACCGTCACGTTTTGATTCGATTAACGCTCGGCGGGTATCTTCGATACCATATTCACCTCGGTAATTATCGTAGTCATCGGGTTTACCATCGGAAATGGTGATTAAGATTCGTGTCTTTGCTTCAACTTCATTTAGAATTTTGCTTAGATGACGAATTGCAAAACCCATTCGAGTATAATCCTGTGGTTCAATGCCCGCAATGCGCGCTTTGATCTCGTTATTATAATCTTCATCAAATTCTTTTATTTTATATATTTCACAGCGCTTTCTCGCAATACCTGAAAAGCCGTATATCGCATAGCGGTCACCCAGAGTTTCCAGTGTTTCGGATAACATAATGAGTGATTCGCGTTCAGCATCATTTATCCAACCCTTGGTTGAACCACTCATATCAACCATAAAAACCACGGCAATATTTCTTTCGGTGCGGTGCATTCGAGTATACAACCTATCACTCATTTCACTGCCATCAAGACTATCGGCTAATGCTTCTACCAACGCATCAATATCAATACCGTCACCATTAACTTGTCGTTTTAACAAACGGTCTTCATCACGCATAGCTTCAAATACTTTGCGTAAATGTTTAATTAAACCACTGTATTTTAATTTAGTCTGTTCAACAAAATCATCATACACTGGCTTGATGGTTTTTTCACGAACGGCACACCAATTTTTTCGGTAGTGTTGCCTTAAAAAATCCCACTCGTTATATAAAAATGCACCTTGCTCATGATAGGTTCCCGACCATACATCATCTGGATTTAATTCATCTTGTTTTAAAAATTTATCGTCATATTCACCATCACCTGCGGCCACTAGATAATCATCTGGAATTTCACCCAAGTCTTGTATAATGGATTTCATTAATGTTTTAACATCTTCAGGTGGTGCAAGTGGTTGTTCGTCCAGCATTAGTTGAAAGTCTTCTAATTGTTTTTGGTCGTCACTCAAGTCCTTATTACTAATATCTTTTAAGTCAAATTTATCTTGTTTTTTTTCTGTAGGTTCATTCGCCTCGTTGTTCATTTTATATAATGCGGCTTTTAGCTGTGCTTTTTCTTGATCGATACGTTTTGCTATGCATGCTTCGGCTTGATCATTATCCAAAATACCTTGATAACAAAATGAATTAAATGGTGTTAACAGTTCACAATATTTTTTAGCCAAAGCTAAAGATTCGTTAACATTGCATTTTTTAGCACTGAGTTGTTTTTTATGTTGTTGCCATTGTTCCGATAACGCTGGTTCATTGAGTGTAGCTTTCATTTGTTGCATATCACGATATAATCCGGGTAATTCGCGTTTTATGCATGCCTCTAAGCGCAAGGTTTCAAAACAATAAAATATTTTTTTAAATTTTGATGGCTGCGCATGCTCTGCAAGATGTTCAGATAAGCGGATTCGGAATGTTCCAAAGTAACTTTGAGCCCAAAGAAAAACTAAGGTAGATTTATATAATAAAAAATTTTCTTTACTACTGGGTAACTGTGCGATTAAAGCGGGTAAAAAAATTGTTTCGGTATCGGTATAGGATTGTCCTGCTTCAACTAAGTTTAATTTTCGGCCGCTTAAACCATGGGCAAAGTGTAATAATACACCCATTTCTTCTTCGAGTACCGCACCCGAGCTACGTTCATGTTGTTCGTGTAGAAAATTATCAACGGTATGAATGACTTTTAGGGCTTTGTATAAACCGGATTGATCATAAACATCCATGGCGTGTAATGCCCATGCCTCGATGGTTTTCATGTCTATTTTGTCCAATACTGTGGCACCATGTTGGATAAACTGTGATGCTAATTCAATATTAATACTCGCCACACGTTTAACCCACTCTAAGATATACAACTGTTCTGGTTTTTCGAGTTTTGAAATTAATTCTGCAAGGGGTTCAGTTTTAACAAAAGTGTATTCAACATCCAAGGTAACATCAAGAATGTCTGTGATTTCACTGATTGATAAGCATTTTTTAATTTGCATGGTTAGATTTTAAGTAATCAAGCTAATTTGAGAATAAATAATGTTGCTATTTATTTTTGTAATATTCGTATTTTTTAAAATAAGGAACTCGATAACTCGCTTATTGCCGATAACATTTCTCGATCATCAGTCAGCGCTTGAGCAATGGCAACATGGCATGCAGTCACTGGGCTAATACCATCAACGATAAGTTTTGACGCATGAACTAACAGACGCGTACTGGCACCTTCTTCTAAACCACTGCCTTTTAAGTTGCGTGTCATGTTGGCAAATTTAACTAAGTTTGCAGCCATGTCTTTATCAATACCGGTTTCTTTTTTGACTATAGTGGTTTCTAATTCAGCATTGGGGAAATCAAATTCTAGTGCGATAAAACGTTGACGAGTGCTTTGCTTTAAATCTTTTAAGACACTCTGGTATCCTGGGTTATATGAAATGGATAAACAAAAATCATCGCTGGCTTCTAATAGCTCACCGGTTTTTTCAATGGGTAATACCCGCCGATCATCAGCGAGTGGATGGATCACTACCATGGTATCTTTTCGTGCTTCAACTATTTCATCAAGATAACAAATGCTACCGCTACGAACAGCTTTGGCTAATGGCCCATCAACCCAGCGGGTTTCACCGCCACTAATTAAATACCGTCCAACTAAATCGGATGCGGTTAAATCATCATGACACGAAACGGTTATTAAAGGTTTTTGTAAACGCCAAGCCATGTATTCCATAAAGCGAGTTTTACCACAACCGGTTGGGCCTTTAAGTAATACCGGTAAATTTTGTTTATAAGCAGCCTCAAAAATTTTAATTTCTTCACCAACGGCTTCAAAATAGGGCTCTTGTTCAATGATGTATTCTTCGACTTTTAGGACACGCGCTTTTGACATGATTTGACTCTAATACCTTTATAGTAGTTAAGCTTATAGTAATTTATTATGATGGAATTATCCTATCATAACTGTTTACGATATAAAGAGTATTGAATTTGATGTTGCCGATATTAAAATAAGTAATAGTGAAACTTACAAGCGTGACCAAACTTGACGTAAGCCGAGGGCGTAGGTAATTGCAAAACCGATACATAAAACCGAGCTTGCGAGGATCATGCTATCAACATTTTCGGCTTGAAATAAATACGCAGGAAGGAATGCAATACCACGTAGTGAAAATATAATGGTAATCCACACCAAGCAGGGTTTAAGCAACGGTAGTCGCTTTAACAATCCGGCACCAGAAAGTGCGTAACAACCCCATAGTATTAATGTAATGGCTAATACAAACGTTAATGCATGTGGCTTGAACAATCCTTGCTCAACTTGGCTGGCTATCAACTCGCCAAGGCCAAAAAATCGGTACCAATCTGCCCCACCAATTATTACTCCCAAAAATAATACACCAAGTATTATTGTTGATACTCCGGCAAACATTAAATTGTAATTAATTTTCATATTCTGGACCATTTTAAATGACTACAAGAAAATAACTGTTGCTGCTGTTAAAAATAGTATCGGCATAATAGAAAATATTTTAATAGTTATAAAAAATATTATATAAAAACACAGATAAATAGTGCTTATCTGTTTAAAATACAACCAAAACACTTATTTTATTTGTATAAATTATGAAAAAAAATCAATGCTTTTATACTTAGACTGGATATAATAAACGTACAAAATGTGACAAAATAGACAAATAAAGCATAAAATACATACAAAAATAGATAAATATAGGCATATAATTTTGTCAGACGCTTTATTTTTGTGTTGAGCATGTTATATTTAATGTCAATCTACACTAAACATAAAATGACATTAAAGGGAGTAACATTAATTGAACTAGTAGTCACGATTGCTGTAATCAGCATAATCATCGCTCTTGCTTTACCTAAAATAAATACAATGATTAAAAATAATGTGCTAGTTACAAATACCAATGCTTTTGTGGCATTGTTTACTTAGCATGAAATGAAGCGATTACACGTGAAGCCACGTGTTAGTTTGTGACACTAGTAATTGGGAAAGTGGCTGCTTATTATTAAAATAGCACCCAGTGCCTCCGTTGATAACACCATTCAAACGACGTTTGCAACGGTTGGTAAATTAACTTTTTCTAAAAGTGATTTAGCGCAATCACGAGTACTCGCTATTTCAAGAGTTGACACGTAGGCATAGGAAGTGCCACCGAATGTCCATAACTCTAAAGCGCACCACGCCCAAAATACGATCTTCATTAAGATCGTTCTTACACCACAATAGCAACAATGGCTTTACGCTTATCGAAGTAATGGTATCGTTAGTGATTGTTGCTATATTAGCGTAGCACTAAGTAATGCCAATACTCGTTATACTATGGCCGCAACTAAAATTGCTAAAACCGATCCAGACTGTAATTCGCTAAGCATTACCCACGATAGTCTGTGCGATGCAAGCTCCAACAACAGTAGTTTAGACACTGCAAAAAAACGCATACAACGTTGTTGGACAAGTTAAACCAAAATCACCCACTTAAAAAATAGCCGCTTAATAAACAACGCATTGCAATCAACTCGACTTCAATAAATATCAATAATATCCTAATATTTCTCATCTAAATTATCCACAAGACGATATATATACAGTCTAGTATTACAAAATTTAACCTTATTTTTTAGTGGAAATATTCCATGCTAAATCACATAAAGCTACGCTATATACTATTTATTACCTTTACCTTAATTTCCTGTGTTCCCGTTATTTTAATGGGCTTATGGGTGCAACAATCGGCACTCAACAAAGAACTTGAAGCCGTTAACGAAAAACACTTACTTGTAGCCCGCAACTTAACCGGTGATTTAACGCGTTATGTTATCGACGTAGAAAGCAGCTTTCGACTAATCGCAAAAAACTTATCCCATAATCATAAAATCGAAGGTGTCCGCGAACACATTAAAACATTAAACCTTCGATACATTAGCATTATTAACTTTGACGGTATTATTAAATTTAATGTCAGTAATGCGGCAAAAAAACTCAAGAAAATTGATTACAACATTATGACCAAAATAGAACCGCTTCTGGTTAAAGCTCTAACTGAAACTGAAACAGTATTTTACAGCAATATGATGTTAGACGAAAATAAAAAAGCGACTTTCTATTTAATAAAAGCAATAGATAAATCTCACTTTGCAATTGCCTCGCTATCCACCAAACACATTATCGATGCGCAAAAGAAAGTTATATTTGGTAAACGTGGACACGCGGCAATTGTTGATAAAACCGGTCGAGCCATAGCACACCCTATCAAAGAATGGGTGCAATCAATGAAGGATATGAGTTTTCTACCTCCCGTTAAAAAAATGATGCAAGGTAAAACCGGTGTTTCAAGGTTTTATACGCCAGCAATGAAAGCCGATATGGTTGCCGGTTACACCTATGTCCCAATCGTAGGTTGGGGAGTTATGATTCCACAACCATTTGAAGAATTAGAGGCACGCGCTTCAGATGTTAAAATTGTTATTATTTGGATTACACTGCTTGGAATAACAATTGCCGGTATTATCGGTTGGATATTAGCGGGTGTTCTTTCACGCCCACTTCAGGCCGTTGTTGAGTCATCAAGAATTAAATCCAATAGTCATAATTTATCTAAAGCGACAACCCAACATTGTTGTTTACCCTTTGAGTATAACGAACTATTAGCCTCATATAATCATATGGTTGATGTTATTAAAGATAAAACCAGCATCATGGAAGACACCTCAAACCGCTTATCAGAAGCGCAACGAATAGCGCATGTTGGAAACTGGGAATGGAATATAGAGGAAGATAAAGTCTGGTGTTCCGATGAATTCTATCGTATTTGTGGTATTCAAGCTCAAGACTTCAACCATAATTTTGATTCATTACTTAATTTAATTCACCCTGATGACAGGCAAATGGCAGCAAGTATTTTAAATAAGGTTCAACGACGCGGAGGCCGGTTTAATTTAAACCACAAAATCATTTTAGACAATGATGGCGAGTGTTATGTGCATCATGAAGGTGAATTGCATGTTGGTGAAACTGACAACAAACGCAGAATTATCGGTATTATCCATGACATTTCAGATAGAAAACGTTACGAGGCTGAACTACAACAGCAAGCGAATTACGATAATTTAACAAAATTACCCAATCGAACTTTATTAATCGATCGTTTAAAACAAGAAACACTAAGCTCGATGCGTAACGAGCAAACAATGGGTTTATTGTCGATTGATTTGGATAATTTTAAACTTGTAAACGATACCTATGGTCATATTGTTGGTGACAAATTATTACAACAAGCAGCGGTTAGATTAAAATCCTGTATTCGTGAGAGTGATACCCTAGCAAGATTAGGCGGTGATGAGTTTTGTATCATCTTGTGTGACATTCAAAATGAAGAAGATTGTTCGGTTATTGCCAATAAAATAATTTCTAGTTTTAATAATGCTTTCACTATTGATAATCATGAATCTTTTATTGGTGCCAGTGTTGGTATTACCCTGTATCCAAACGATAGTACCGATGCCAACACACTCATCCGCAACGCAGACATCGCATTGTATCGGGTTAAAGAATCTGAAAAAAATAATTATTGTTTCTTCAAGGAAGAAATGGATACCGAAGTTACTCACCGGATGAGTTTAAGCAATGACTTACACAAAGCTGTTGAACAAAAAGAATTTACATTATATTACCAACCAATAATAGATTTACAAACTGGAAAAATAAGCAGTGCCGAAGCCTTGATTCGCTGGATTCATCCACAACGTGGTTTTGTGCCACCCGATGAGTTTATACCGCTTGCTGAACACACTGGAATAATTGGTCCATTAGGTGAATGGGTGATGCAAACAGCGTGTGAGAATGCCACCACATGGACAGATATTGTTTCCGTACCGCCACGCATATCGGTAAATTTATCCGTGCGACAATTAAAACTAGGACTCAGCAAAGAGCGCGTTAAAAGTATTATAAAAGCATCAAAATTACCTGAAGATCAATTAATACTTGAAATTACCGAAAGCCTCGTCATGCACGATACCGATGAAGCAATTGCTTGGATGAAGTCTATTCGTGATATTGGTGTTAGTTTTTCAATTGACGACTTTGGTACAGGATATTCGTCATTAAGCTATTTAAAAAAACTACCTATTAACGTTCTAAAAATTGATCGCTCATTTATTAATGATATGATGAATAATGTTGAAGATGCATCCTTAGTCAATACCATTATATCTATTGCTAAAAACTTGAACTTAAAAATTGTAGCCGAAGGCGTGGAGGATGAACAACAACTGAATCATTTAAACGCATTACAGTGTGATTACATACAGGGCTATTACTATAGCAAACCGTTACCGGAAAACGAATTCCTTGAATTTTTGTCAAACTGGGATGAAACAAAAACCCTTCTTAAAATTAACCCGAAAGAAGCCTAAGATAATTGCCAAGCTGGAAAATAAATATATGTCTAATAAAAAATTAACAAGCTGAATTAAAATTAGCATTAGGATTAGGATTAACCGGTTGGTATAGCATACAGTGTTGTCGGCTATGATTATCATTCAATCAGCTCGTTAAATCCGAAGATATTCAATACGTTAGTATAAAAGACGATGAATTATATCATCAAGCCGATATCGCCATCAAAACACTAGTAATATTAATGCTAAACCAGAAAATACCGAACTTCGATTTGATTCTGTTGCAATAGACATAGCCGCAATGATGCATCGGCGATTATTATTTTTAACAGAACATTTAAGTACGCAATTAAATATAAAAATTAGTTTGAAATTATCACCAATATGACTGCCCGCGAAAAAATCAGCAAGACACTTTTGAAGTTTGATAGCAATAACCCTGAACACACAAAAATAATTAAATCGCTTAGAAAAAAATACGACGGTTTCGCGCCTGCAAGCGATCAAGATTATACTGTAGCTTTTGATAACATTCATGTTTCATTCAGCTACACGCGCTTATAGTTTCTTTATTACAATTAAAAGGAATTATTGTGCGATACATAAAATACCTACAATTTATTTTAAACTTTCTAATACTTTTAACTTTATTCGAATAAAATCTGAGTGGGCAACATAAATTAAATCTGAAATACGGCGTAGCATATGTTCTTCTAGGCTATCGAGTTTGCCATCGGAATAAGCGACCTTCCAGAGGTTTTCAATTACTTGTAACTTTTGTTCATTACTGTAATTTTTTGCGATTAAACGTGTAAATTGATGATAATCAGTGGCATTACGTTGTTCTTGTTCAGCTATTTCATACAAGCTTTGGCTTTGTTGTTGTGACAAATTAAATGAACTGCGGATTGATTCTTTAATAGCGATTATTTCGTTTTGATCGATATGATTATCTTGTAACATCATTTCAATTAACAATGCTGTTGTTGCTAATTTTAATTGGTGAGACACTTCTACTTCTGATTCGATAGTGATGTGTAAATCAAAATATTTTTGGATGGCTTTTAACATATTTTTATAGTTTAAATACCGTTCCGGTTTTAAATCCAAATAGTGCTTCTAAATTATATTCACGGATGAGCGTGTCAACTCCTGTTTGCCCATGATTTTTTTGTACATCAAACAAAATCATTTTAGCACCATTACGGTTATAACCTCCAGCCATATCGGCTTGTACCGCCATGTATTCTCGTGCTTTTTCTAATGTCATAATATATTTATTGCATGTCATAAAAAAAGGCGGCCTATTTACTAGACCGCCTTTTTTATTTTAACTTAAAGTTCAAAATCATCTTTAAGTTTTTTCTCTACCGCTACTTTTTTCAGTGTAACGTATTTAGGCATACCGTCTTTGTATGGTGGATAGTCTTCGCCTTTAATCAAGGGTACTAAATAATCACGACACGCTTTGGTAATTCCAAAACCATCACTGGTGATAAAATTTTCTGGCATCATTTTTTCAACATTAGCAACTTTTGCTAAGTCTGCTTTACCAACAGCCCATTTATAAGGCTTATTCGATTTACGAACAATAGTCGGCATAATGGCATTTTCACCTTTAATGGCAAATTGAACAGCCGCTTTACCCATGGCATAAGCTTGTTCAACATCGGTTTTAGATGCTATATGACGTGCTGCACGTTGCATGTAATCGGCTACGCCCCAGTGATATTTATGCCCTAAATTTTCTTGAATCATTTGAGCAACAACTGGCGCACAACCACCTAATTGACTATGGCCAAAAGCATCTTTTAAGCCAGTTTCTGCTAAGAAACGACCATCTGGCCAATGTGTTCCTTCGGAAACCACCACAGTACAATAACCATGAGTTTTTACTTTCTCATCAACATTTGCCAAGAATTTTTCTTGGTTAAATTCTATTTCTGGGAATAAGATAACAACTGGGATATCGTGCTCATCATCGGATGCTAAACCACCTGCTGCTGCAATCCAACCTGCATGACGTCCCATTACTTCTAGTACAAATACTTTTGTGGATGTTTTGCACATTGAAGCGACATCAAAACTGGCTTCTAATGTTGAGATTGCGATGTATTTTGCAACCGAGCCAAATCCTGGACAAACATCGGTAATGGGTAAATCATTATCAACTGTTTTAGGTACGTGAATGGCTTGAATCGGATAACCCATTTCTTCTGATAATTGTGAAATTTTATAACAGGTATCGGCTGAATCACCACCACCGTTATAGAAGAAGAAACCAATATTATGCGCTTTAAATACTTCGATTAAACGTTCGTATTCACGACGATTTTCTTCTAAGCTTTTTAGTTTGAAACGACATGAACCAAAGGCACCTGATGGTGTATAACGTAAACCGGCAATTGCAGATGCGGACTCTTTTGAAGTATCGATTAATTCTTCAAGTAATGCGCCGATAATACCATTGCGTCCAGCATACACTTTACCAATTTTATTGCCATTTTTGCGCGCTGTTTCAATCACTCCACAAGCACTGGCATTAATTACCGCTGTCACACCACCAGACTGTGCATAGAAAGCATTTTTAGGCGCAGGTTTTTTGGATTTCTTTTTAGCCGTTTTTTTCTTGGTAACTTTCTTTTTGGCTTTTTTCTTAGCTACTTTTTTCTTAGCGACTTTCTTTTTGGCTTTTTTCTTAGCTACTTTTTTCTTAGCGACTTTCTTTTTTGCTACTTTCTTTTTGGCTTTTTTCTTAGTGGCCATGTGTTAATTCTCCATAGTGAGGTTTTATACAATTAAAAGATGTTAAAGTTGTTATTCTTTTGTCATGCCTTCATTTAAAGCGTGATCGGCTTGCACTTGTAACAGGGTAACGGTGCATTTATGTATGTCATCAAACTCATCAATACCCGTACCGTATTGTTTATTGACGCCATAAAAAAACTGGTTGTGAAAACGATTCTTGCCTTTCTTGATAATAATAAAATGACACTCATTGGCTTCCCAATAAACGGCGGGCACTTGGGTTAATTCTCGGTCGCCTTTATACAACCGAATTTCGGTATCAACAAGTTGAGTATCCACCTTATGCCCAAAACGTTCGGCTAGAGTTTCATTAATTATTTTTAATTCTTCAGGTATAAAGTCTGGTATATCGCTCATGATGTATCTTCACATAGCCCGTGTAAAACTGGCTTAAAATTTGATTATATCTTAATAGGGGCAGCTATTGTCCTGATTATTGACTCAAAAGTAAAATACTAAATCACGAAATGATGAATCGGATAAATGTTTGAAATGTTAAATAATATTATTCACTATATTAACACTCTAAATTGTGAAGAATTTTCTGTATTCGTGCTTGGCTTCGAGCAACATCATCTCTCAAGGTATCAACTTGCGCGATAAAATGATTAATTTCCGCAGGCAAAGGGATATCTTGAGACTCATAAACGAAATAATCCCTTACATTATCACGCATTTGTTGTGCGCCTTGTTGCATCCATGAGAATCCTAATCTTGTAGCTTGACCAAGCCGGTAGGCAACAACATCACCGGTTATATGCGATAGATGTTCTTCCCAGTCGATTTCAATACTATCAAGTACCTGTTTCATTTTTTGACCTAGTTGCACGTTACCCGTAAAAGCAACTTCACCTGAAAATAAGCCCTTGGTTTGGGCTGTTTTTTCAGCCACGGTCATTTTTAATAAACCAATCGGTGTACCTTTGATGGCACAATCAGGTTCGCCTTCTAGTTGGCCTTGGCAAATAATGCCGTTGCGATCTGTGCGTAAATAAACTCGCAGCCCTAGCCCCGTTAATTCAATTTCTATGATTGAACCATATAAAGGCGTTAATTTCTGAGTGTAATCTGGGTCTAATTCGAGGTAACGGTTTATTGCCTGTTCTAATATCGCATAAAATGCTTGTCTGGCTTCAATTTTCATAAAGCTCATTTAGGAAATAATGCCATTAAAGATTGAATAGAGCGCTTTTCATAATTCTCGTCATCGATAATCACCGCTGTTTTTACAATTAAATCGTGTACTGCGCGCTTGTTTTTATCAAACGCTATCCACACAAAACCCAGATAAATCGGGATTGCTGAAATGATGTAGGCAAGCGCACGTAGTACCGCGCTGCGTAAGTCTAAATCCGAGATGCTATTGTCTGGATTTATTTTGACGATTTTACAATTCAATAAGCGCTTACCGGGGCTTGCGCCAATGGTTGTCCAAAATACGATTAAACTAATAAACCAAGTTAGGTTAAATGCCCAATGGTTGGTGATAAAACTCATACTCAGTGGTAGACCATTAACCAGCAGGTATACTGGTAACAGTAGGGTGAGCAATAATACAAAATCAATTAAGGTTGCGAATAAACGTCGCCAAAATCCGGCGTAGACAAGCTTATCGGTAACTTGAGTTATACCGGACTCAGCGAGCGTTGCTGTCACAATTTATAACCTATATGCAGCGCAACAACTCCACCGGTTAAATTATGATAGCTGCAACGTTCTAAGCCGGCATCTTGCATCATCGATTTAAGCGTTTCTTGATTGGGGTGCATACGAATGGATTCCGCCAGATATTGATAGCTGTCTGCATCGTTTGCAATTAATTTACCCATTTTTGGTAACAAATTGAATGAGTACTTATCATAGATAAAGCTTAACGCTTGATTGGTTGGCTTAGAGAATTCTAATACCATTACTCGGCCACCCGGTCTAATGATGCGCTGCATCGAACGTAAGGCTTTATCTTTATCGGTAACATTACGTAAACCAAAGGCTATGGTAATACAATCAAAGTAATTATCAGGAAATGGTAGGCATTCGGCATTGGCTTGTACGTAATTAATATTACCCACGATTCCTTTATTGACTAAACGTGTACGACCTACTTTGAGCATACTGTCATTAATGTCGGCTAAAATAACCTCACCGCTATCACCCACCAAGCGAGAAAATTTTGCCGCCAAATCACCAGTGCCACCAGCGATATCCAATACTCGTTGGCCGCTACGGACACCACTACGTTCAATGGTAAAACGCTTCCACAGCCGATGTACACCCATCGACATTAAGTCATTCATTACGTCGTATTTACTGGCAACCGAGTGAAATACCTCGGCAACTTTACCGGCTTTTTCAGCGGAATTTACTGTTGAATATCCAAAATGCGTACTGTCGTCTTTCACTTGGTTGTCCATCGTTTAAATATTGCTTGCTGTTATTGAAGCATAATTCGATTAGCGAATAAATACTCAGACTGTTAATTTATCGAAGGTTCGACACGCTTGTGACCTGCTTCCGTTAAACGCTCGAGATATTTTTGCCATAATTTAGTGTAGTTTAGACCATAGTCGTATAAGGTCGACCAAGCGTAAATTCCGGTATTATGGTTGTCATCAAAAAATATTTGAACGGCGTAGTTACCAACTTGTTCAATTTTTTCAATATTGACGTCTTGTTTACCGATTTGTAACACTTCCTGACCGGGGCCATGGCCAGCTACTTCAGCCGAAGGGGAGTAGACGCGTAAAAATTCCACCGGTATTTGGAAATTTTTGCCATCGTTAAATGAAATCTCTAAAACACGAGATTTTTGATGCAAATTAATCTCGGTTGGTTTTGGTGAATCTGACATAGTGCTATTTCCTGTTTATCTTAATTAATTGATTCGTATTTATTATAAAATATAACGACTCAGATCTTCATCTTGAACCAAGTCGGTTAATTGTTTATCGACATATTTTGCATCAACCGTAACGGTTTCATCCGGCATGTCCGATGCCATATAGGAGACCTCATCGAGCATGCGCTCCATCACGGTGTGCAATCGACGCGCACCAATATTTTCAGTACGTTCATTAACTTCATAAGCGACTTGCGCGATGCGCTTAATGCCGTCTTTTTCGAATTTAAGTGTTACCGCTTCGGTGTCTAATAATGCAGAATATTGCGCGGTGAGCGAGGCATCGGGCTCGGTTAATATTCTCACAAAGTCATCGCTACTTAATGCTTGTAGCTCAACTCGAATCGGAAACCGACCCTGTAATTCTGGAATGAGATCCGATGGTTTTGCTAGATGAAAAGCACCCGAGGCGATAAATAAAATATGATCGGTTTTAATCATGCCGTATTTAGTGGTGACAGTGCAACCTTCAACTAAGGGCAATAAATCACGTTGCACGCCTTCACGAGAAACATCAGCACCGCTAGTATTCGAGCGCGAGGTTATTTTGTCCATTTCGTCTAAAAATACAATACCATTTTCTTCGACATTATTCACTGCTCGGGCTTTGATATCATCTTCATTAACTAATTTTGCTGCTTCTTCTTGCGCCAATAATTCCAGCGCTTTTGTGATTGGCAAGGTGCGTTTGGATTTTTTGCCACTGCCGATATTTTGAAACATACCTTGCAACTGGCTGGTCATTTCTTCCATGCCCGGTGGCGCCATAATTTCTACGCCAACGGCAGGTGCGTTTAATTCTAACTCGATTTCTTTATCGTCTAATTTGCCTTCGCGTAATTTTTTGCGAAATTTTTGTCGAGTGCTACTCTCATCTTGGGCATCGATTTCTATATCATCGGTATTAAAACCAAATTTACGCACCGGCGGTAATAAAATATCGAGTACCCGTTCTTCAGCAGCATCGGCCGCACGAGTTTTAACTTTGGCCATTTCAACTTCGCGCGTTAATTTAATGGAAGTTTCAATCAAGTCGCGCACAATGGATTCAACGTCACGGCCGACATAACCTACTTCGGTAAATTTTGTTGCTTCCACTTTTAGAAAAGGTGCGTTCGCGAGTTTTGCCAAGCGTCGTGCAATTTCTGTTTTACCGACACCGGTCGGCCCAATCATTAAAATATTTTTAGGGGTAATTTCATTACGTAGCGACTCATCAACACAACCACGGCGCCAACGGTTTCGTAGTGCGATAGCCACAGCACGTTTAGCATCATTTTGACCGATGATATGTTTATCCAGTTCAGAAACGATTTCACGAGGGGTTAGTTGCGTCATTTACTCAATCCTTATTACAATATTTAATAACTTAATGCTTCAATTACACGATTATGGTTGGTGTAAATACAAATATCCGCGGCAATACACAAACCTTTTTCAACCACGTCTCGGGCGCTTAGCTCAGTATTGTCGAGCAGACCGCGTGCAGCAGCTTGAGCAAATGCACCACCAGAACCAATTGCCATCAAACCGTCTTCGGGTTCAATAACATCACCATTACCGGATATTATTAATGAGGCTTCGGCATCGGCTACGGCGAGTAATGCTTCGAGCCGGCGTAACATTTTGTCGGTGCGCCAATCTTTTGCTAGCTCAACGGCAGAGCGAACCAAGTGGCCAGAATGTTTTTCGAGTTTGGCTTCAAAACGCTCAAACAAGGTAAATGCATCGGCCGTGCCACCGGCAAAGCCGGCAATCACTTTGTCATGATACAAGCGGCGCACTTTTCGTGCATTGCCTTTCATAACGGTATTGCCCAAGGTAACTTGACCATCACCACCAATCACCACGGTGTTGCCACGGCGAACAGACAAAATTGTAGTTCCGCGATATTGTTCCAAAAACTCACTCCTTACCTTTATATATAGAACCTAGTACTGGGTTTGCTATTGTACACCAAGCAGTGAATTGCAGCAGCAGCTAAAAAACCCTGTAATTTCAACGAATAAAACACTAATTTGAATAATTTGGGGCAGCTGTACAAGGTTTCAAGGCGGTAGGACAAATCCTACTTAAAAATGAAAGTGCGATATAGATTTAGAATTACACCAACTCAATAAGCATGCCAAAATTTATACAAGCTATAATGTAAACAGAAATAAAATTAAATAAAATCAACAAGATACAACCATTAAGTTATTGCACATAATTTTTTTCAAGCGGAATAACAAGGTAAAACACTATAGTATTAACACAAAATATCACAAAATATTGCATTTCAACATATAAACCCTAGCTTAGATAATATACCATCACTAATTATCATTAAAATCAAATGGTTAGATGTTTAAGAAAATATATTTTAATTTCAAACAAAATTTCGTAATTTACTTTATGCAACTCCAGTCTCATGAAAGTCGATCTAAGACATCACATTTAACTCTTCTAAACTCTGATCAGAGTCTTACAAAAGAATACATTTATTTTTAGATCTTAAATTTTAAAGCACTATTTTGCAGCTTTTAATAACCAGCTAAAAATTTTACGTTAGAATTTATATACTAAAAATAAGGAATATAAAACGATGGATACGACGTTAAATTACTGCTATTACAGCTTAAAAGCCAGTTGTTATTTCATACTTGACATTCTAAATTGGACAGTGTCTACTACAAATATAAGTCATCATGGCTTATTTCTTCTATGTATAAACATACAGGAAATATGTAAATCTTTTGCTAAAGTTTTCGCTTATTATAGTAATAATAAAATGAATACTAAAATCATTAGCTACTCGGTTTCATCTACGATGATTTGAATTATTTTTGTAATTATTCTGTTTAAGAAGGTTTACACCTGTTCCAAGGAGAAATAATGAAAAACCCTGTCTTCAAAATATTCAGCGGATTATTAATTTTAGTTACGCCTATAAGCCATGCTGCTGAAATCGAAATTAGTGGTTATGCCACGTTTAAAGCCATCGCCAACTCCAATAGTGACGGCGTGTCTTATAACCGTGAGCTGGCGAAAACCAGTTACACTAATTTTGATACTCGCGAAAGTAATGTTGGTGTTCAACTCTACACCGATATTTCTCCAAAATTAGACATGACTGTGGTTTTATCAACTCGCGGTGGTGCACAGCAAAAATTCAATGTTGAAACTGAATGGGCTTATGCCAATTATAAATTTAGCAGCGATTTATCTTTACGTATTGGTAAAGTCAAAGGGCCGTTCTACATGGTGTCCGATTACAAAGACGTGGGCTATGCCTATCCTTGGGTTAGCCCACCCGAAGAAGTGTATAGCACCAACCCAATACGCTCGGTTAATGGTTTGGATATTGTCTATCAAACCACATCCAATAACGTTACCTATCTTGGTGAAGTTTATATCGGCAGTGGTACCAGTACCACATACTTATTACCCAATGCAGTTGCTGCTGGTGCACTTGCACCGTTTGGGTTCGATCCAAATGTGGCTCCTGTACCTGTAACCACCCAAGCCGACTTTATCACGCGCAATATGCTTGGCTTTAATACCAGCATTACCTACGAAGGCATTTCATTACGTCTAGGTTATTTTAAAACCAAGGTCGATTTTGGCCCACTAACCAATCTTGATGGTGCTTTTGGTGGTATCGGCATCACCGTGGATGTCGACAACATTGTTATTTATTCAGAATATATTGTACGTGATACTGGGCCTGAATTAGCCATTGCTTTTCCTGATCAAACGGCATCCTATGTTACCGCTGGCTACCGCATTAATGATTATCTGCCTTATGTCACGGTTGCTAAATTGGATAAAGGTAAGGACGCTAGCCCTTATTCATTAAAACAAGACTCCACTGCGCTCGGTTTACGAGTGGAAATAGATGAATCTGCTGCATTAAAATTTGAAATAGCAAATAAGAAACCCGGTGGTACAGGAAGTTACGGTTTATACGACGCCCCATTAACCGGCACAGGTACAATCTACACTGTTGCTGTAGATTTACTTTTTTAGAGGATTACGATGAATATTTTACGCACAAACTTAACCCGTACATTTGCCATAATATTATTATTAACGTCAAGTATGACTGTCAATGCGGCCATTGCCGTTATAGCACATCCCGATGTTGACGATAGCGGCATATCGAGAAGTGTATTAGCTAAAATTTATTTGGGTAAAGTGAAAAGCTATCCTAATGGAGTAAAAGTAATACCGTTTGACTTGCCAAAGAAATCATCGATACGTAAAGCTTTTTATAAAACTGTCGTTAACAAAACCGATCGTGAAATCAATCGCTATTGGTCAAAATTAAAGTATACCGGTAAAGGCAAACCCCCTAAACAAATTGATAGTAATCGCGGTGTTATAAAAACCGTTGGTCAAACAGAAGGGGCAATTGGTTATATTGATGCACGCTATGTAAAGTTTTTAAAAAAATCGGTTAAAGTTGTTTTAACACTGCCATAAGTATTATTGAGTATGTTTAGCAAACCTGACAACAAAGTGAGATAAAAATGATTTTTCGACGCTTATCATTACTATTTTTCTTCGCACTAACATCTTCGCCAGCTTTGGCAGCAGGCGAAGACACTCTTAAAAGCTTGTTTATGTTCCAGCAAAAAATGGCAGAAAGCGGCATTACTTCGGCCATGATGAAAATGGGCAAGATGTACGAGAAGGGCGAAGGTGTCGAAAAAAGTAATGCTAATGCGCTAAAAATGTATCAACAGGCACAAGCAGCGGGGGATGCAAAAGCAGCTGATAACATCAAGCGTCTTACCAACGCTAAAAGCAAACCAACAAAAAGCGTTCAGAAAAATCGTCAGCAACAAGCTCAAGCTGTCGCTCGTGCCACAGCATTAAAGGCTGCCAAAGATAAAGCGCAACGTGAAAAACTAAAACTAAAACAACAACGTGCTAAAGCAAAAGCCAGGCAATTAAAAGCAACAAAAATCAAAGCCGCTAAGATCAAAGCAAAACGAGATGCAAAACTACGCGCAGAAAAATCCAAAGCTTATCGAAAAATAAGAGCTGCAAAAAAAGCCAAAGCAGCAAAACTAGCAAGAGCCGTTAATAATGTCATTCCAACGAGTGATTATGAAGAAGATGAAGAAAATATAGTTGCTGCCAAAACAAAGGCTACACCAGCTGATGCACCGGAAAAAGGTTTTAAATCTGATCCCTGCAAAAGTAAAGCTGCACGTCTATTATCAATTTGCCGTTAAACTTTATAATTTAAAATCTCCTACTCAGTCATGTAAAACCGTAGCATGTTGTGCCACTTCATTGCTCGCGCTATCCATTTGAGCAATATTATTTATCGCTACCACATTTTGATTAACATCTTCTACAACTGAATTTTGCTCATCCGCTGCACTAGCAATCTGTAAACTTAAATAGCAACTATTGCTATACTTGTTTTGTCGGCCTTCAACTCATAAACTTGATGGATATTATATTTAGCTAGGGCTAATCACATAAAAATAATATGTAATTTACGTATTCTAACTTGTCGATAATACTCTGATTTTATACTGTATGAACGGATGAAATTATTCTATACTTTATGTGTGTCTATAAAATACCAAAAATTATGTCCATTTTCTAAACCCGTAATTGGTGGCTGGTGTGAATGCCCGTATGCCTCATTAATGGAACGCTGCACGGGTAAAATAGCCTGCCATCGAGACGATAAATTTTTTCTCTCGTGTTCCAATTTAGCTAACTCATTAAAAAATAATTCGAGTTTTATTTTAGGGTTAAATAATTCAGAAACTTTACTGACACACGCTCAATCAATGAAAATACGATGTGGTGGTATGTTAGGTATGCAGCGTGTTATGAACATCGAAATAAATTCACCACCCGTGATACCAAATATAATTGCCGTAGCAGAATTGCTTTATAATGATGCCTGTAATTTTCCCTTTAATGAAATTGTGCAAGATATAAAATCTTTTAATCATCGTAAAAAAAGGCTCTAATGTCTGCATGTACAACTGATTAACGAACCAATAGCCAATCGAAAATTAATTAGGTCATATATTCCGAATAACTAATAATATCATCACCAGAACAAGACCACTCACTACGTGAGTCCCAAAAGATTCGAGCATTAGGTTTTACTGCTGGCTCAACATCTAATGAACCAGCTGGAATAACAACCATACTCAATTCGGGTACGTCACGTGGCATTGGACTACCACAGGCACTACAAAATAAACTATAAAAACGTTCAGCTTGCGGCACATTAAATCGATTTAATAATTTTTCACCCTGCAACCAATTAAATGTTTCAACTTGCACCATGATATTACTCGCATGACCAGTGCCGCTAGCTTTACGGCATCGTTGGCAATGACAATGATAAAATCGCTTGGCTATACCTTCTATCGTGTAACTAATTTGACCACACAAACAACTTCCGTTAAAAATTTCCTTTGTCATTATATTCTCCACCTATAAAGTATAATTGGCTGTTTTAACTTTACATTGAGTATCGGATAATAATTATAAACCCAAATGACTTTTCGAGTGTATAATTTTTAAAACTTAAAAACTAACATTCAACGTAGTAGGCATTGCTGATAGCTGGCCACTCGCAACTGTCTTAACAGCAAAATAAACTATTGCCGGTGCTGCAACTCCTAATAAAACTGTCATCTCAGACCAAGCATTGTTTAACGGTTTATTGTTATCAACCACCACTAGCTTTATTACACCTAAATGCAGTAGTGGTTAAAATATAAGTGAATATACAATAATATTAAGATATCGTTAACTATTACTTAATAGTTAGCCCTATTGGAGCTTGTCTTAAATATTTTTTACTCAAACCGATAAATTAGATTAAATCCAATGGCGACACTTTTTCACTAGTGCTTATTTTGCTATAATACAGATTCTTTCAATTTGTGTTGGATTTACGTTCCAATTAGCACATAGGTAAAATTCATGTCTCAATATGTTGTTGCGGCGCTGTATCATTTCGTACGCCTCGAAAAGTTTTCTGACTTACGTCAGCCGTTACTCAATATAATGTCTCAAAATGCGGTTAAGGGGACATTATTACTCGCCAATGAAGGCATTAATGGCACTGTTGCTGGTACACAAAAAGCTATAGACAATTTGCTCGCTTGGTTGCGACAAGATAACCGACTTGCCGATCTAAAAGCAAAATTTTCGTATGACGATGAAATGCCATTTTACCGCACCAAGGTAAAACTCAAAAAAGAAATTGTTACAATGGGAGTTGAAGGTATTGATCCGAATAAGGTCGTTGGTACGTATGTATCCCCCAAAGATTGGAATGCTTTAATTTCTGATCCGGATGTTTTGCTGGTTGATACCCGAAATGATTATGAGACCAACATCGGCAGTTTTGATCATGCCATAATCCCAAATATTGAAACATTTCGCGAGTTTCCAAACTACATTAATGCGTTAACGCCAACAGATAAAACTAAAAAAATTGCTATGTTTTGTACTGGTGGTATTCGTTGCGAAAAATCTACAGCCTATTTAAAGGAACAAGGTTTCGAGAATGTTTATCACTTACAAGGCGGCATTTTAAAATATTTTGAAGATATAGCTCAAGAAGATTCATTGTGGCAAGGTGAATGTTTTGTTTTTGATAATCGTGTTAGTGTTGATCATAACTTAGAAAAAGGCAGTTATGATCAATGCTATGCTTGTCGTTTACCCATTACTGAGCAGGACAAACAAAGCAAACATTATGTCCAAGGTGTCAGTTGTGCTAAGTGCTTTGATACTAAAACCAATGCTGACCGCTTGCGCTTTGAACAACGCGAAAAACAAATTCAACTTGCCAAACAACGCGGTAAACAGCATATTGGTTAATAAGCAGTTATTGTTCTAAGAGTAGTGATTTCACTTCGTGCTGGTTTGTTGGCAACACTTGGATAAAATATCACACGTTTCACCATGCCATCACCTGGGCAATACCATTCGGTGCTGACGGTGCTATTACTGCGTGTGCCAATGATGAGGCAATTGGAATAGGTTTTTTCGGCATCATTAACGATTAGTGTTAACTCTGCATTGTCACTTAACATGGTTGAGACTTTATTAAACACCATTTTGTTTGTTTGGCCGTTTGATTGGTAAGTAATAATGCCACCACTACCAAATGAAATGCCTTTTTTCATTGATGAAGCTAATACAATAACGGGCTCAGTATATGTTACTAAATCATCAACTGGAAAGTTATTGAATATTTTATTTTGATTTGATAGATATAATAATTCAGTAGGTGTTTTACGTTTATAAATCTCGCGTTCAAAACAAATGCTTCCGGCTACATCATGCCGCGTTATGGTTTCTGTAATATCAATATTGTCATCAATCGCTGTTCGGGTATAGGCATAGGTATCGGTCACCGCATCGCAATCAATATCACCACGACGGGTTTGTGCTAGTTCAACAACAAAAACTTTTTTTGATGATTTTGTAACATAGTCGTTAAAATCATTGTCGGCTTTTGAAAATGTTCTTTTCTCTAAAATAGATAAACGGATATTATTACTTTTTATATCATTGCTTAAATCATTAAGCACTTTGTTATTATCTGTTACTTTTGCTTCGATAATACTAATAGTGTTATTCGGTTTAATGTTTTTTGTTTGAACCGGTGATGATGGTACTTGTTCTGTTGATAATGCTTGTTCTATTAATGGTGCTTGTGTTTTTATTGTTTGTTTTTGACTTTGTAGTTTTAGTTTTTCTTGTTTTTGTCTTTCTTTTTCTTGCACTTCATTTTTTAACATTAATAAACGTAGTTCGTTAATACTTTTAATTGTTGCAAGTATATCTTCTCGGATTTCAGTATGGAGTGTAGCACTATCTTGCGCCATAGTTGTACCGTACACGCTGCTCAAAATTGCGCTAAGAAATATTCCTATTTTAAGTTTTTGTGACTTCATATAACTACCTTATCTTCGATATTATTTTCTGAGCCTACAATGCTCAAGACTTATAACTCGAAAGCTACGGATGTTTTTTGAATAACAATAAATAAAAATACGAAGATGGGGAAACTTCTATTTCGACAATGTCATTATTTGTATCAAATTTACCTTATCAATCTGTTTATCGATATAATTAACAAAATAGCGATCAGAATCAATAAGCTAAGAGCATAGACTCAAGTAAATTTTAAATGTATCTCATGAAATAAATTTCATTAATACTATATTAAGGTATTTAGCTGTAAATTACTAATTTACAGCTAAATTTAACATAATATAAATAGATGGTTAGATTAACTCTAAACTCAAATACTTAAAATCTTGATTTTATGGCATAAAAAAACCAAATGACTGACGTACATTTAGTTTTAATAAAACTAATTTTTAGTTTATTTTTTATGAACCAATTTTAATTAATTCAATATCAAAAATTAGTGTTGCACCAGGGCCAATTTTTGGACCAGCACCACGATCACCATACGCTAGATCAGCAGGGATAAATAATTTCCATTTATCACCGGGCTTCATGAGTTGTAGTGCTTCTGTCCAACCTTTAATAACACCATTAACTGGGAATGATGTTGGTTTTTTACGAGCATAGGAACTATCGAACTCTGTGCCATCAATTAAAGTACCGCGGTAGTGAGTTGTTACAGTTTCAGTTGCTTTTGGAGACTTACCGGATTGTGCACTCTTAATAACTTTATACTGCAAACCACTTTTAGTGGTGATAATACCTTTTTTCTTTTTGTTATCGGCCAAAAACTTTTTGCCGGCTTCTACATTTACAGATTTTGCTTTATTTTTTTCTGCACTACGTTTCTCAGTTATTTTTTTCTGAAACGCCATTAGTGTCGTTTTCATTTCTTCATCGGTCAATTTAAGCTTAGAGCCTTTTAGACCTGTCGATAAACCATCAATTAGAGCTTCAACATCAAGCTCCGAGCTTAATGATTTAAGATTATTTGACATATTTACGCCAATTGCATAGCTGGTTTTTTGTTTTGTAGACTTAACATCAGCAGCCAAGGCTTGCCCGGTGGTAGCTATCACTAATGCACTCGTTAGTGCAAATCGTAGTACTTTTTTCATTTTATTTCCCATTTAAGTTTAATTTAATATGTTTATTTAATATTTCTGTAAATCAAAGTCTAAATTTATATCACAGTTCTTATTATTTTAATTCTTTTTATCTTTTACAGCATTATCAGTTAATTTAACAGGCTCAATTAAACTAGCATTTCGTTTTTTTAGTGTTGCTATTACTGCCGTTAAGCCTTTCTTACGAATTTGGCTTGAAAAACTAGTGCGATAAGTTGTAACAACACTCACGCCATCGACCGATACGTCAAAAATTTTCCACTTGCCTTTTTTAATGTGCATGTGAAAGTTTACCGGCACTTTTTTACCGCTAGTGGGTATAATCTCAGAGCGCACAATAACTTCTTTATCACCCGATTTTAATTTAACAGGAAAGTAACGGATCATTTCTTTATTAATAATTTTTTCATTATTAATTAAATATTCGCGTAACGCCGTGGCATAGAAACGAATCATTAAGGTTCTAAACTCAAGAATAAATTGAATTTTTTCTTTTTTACTGGCACCACGCTCGTGTTTGCCCAGCACCCAACGGGCAGCTGAAACAAAATCAACATGCGGTACTAAATATTTTTTTACAACGTCATATACATATTCTGGCGTTTCTTTAATTCGTTCGCGATCACGGTTAATAACTAACAATAAATTATCTGTCGCTTTATTTAATATTTGCTCTGGCGTGATCACAGCAGCTTTACTTGCGGCAAATACATTGGCAGTATTTATCAGTAATAAAATTAAAATGCCGCCAATAAACTTAATGCTCAAATTTTGTTTCCCTAACATAGGGTAGTTCTCCCAGTTTTATTTACTTATTAATAGCTTATAGAGTAAATCTGAACCAACGCTGAATTAATGGCATATTTTAGCCACATTTGGCACTTTTGTGTAGTTCCCTGTTAAGATGATATGACTCAGAGTATTATTAATAGTTCATATTTATTTAATAATACTAATAAATACAACAACTTATAAAGATAGCCAAATTGTGCTTAAATTTATTTTTAAGCTACGAAATGCAGGAGATTGTTTTGGCAAAATTTCAAACTGGACTAGGCCGCTATCCACAGGTACGAATGCGTCGCATGCGGCGTGACGCTTTTTCTCGTCGATTAATGCGTGAATCGACACTTTGTAGCGACGATTTTATCTACCCAATGTTCATACTAGAAGGCACAAATCAGCGTGAGTCGATTGCCTCAATGCCCGGAGTTGAGCGTGTTAGTGTGGACTTACTTCTCAAGGAGGCTCAGCAGTGTCTCGAATTAGGGATACCGGCAATTGCGCTTTTTCCAGTCACACCAATGGCATCAAAATCACTCGATGCCGCAGAAGCCTACAATCCCGACGGCTTAGCACAACGTGCCGTGCGCACGCTCAAAAAAGAATTCCCTGAGCTAGGTGTTATAACCGATGTTGCGCTAGATCCATTTACCACTCACGGCCAAGACGGCATCATTGATGACACGGGATATGTGCTTAATGACGAAACGGTCGAAGTTCTAGTGAAACAGGCTATTTCGCACGCCCAAGCCGGAGCGGATATTGTTGCACCATCGGATATGATGGACGGTCGAATTGGTGCCATTCGAGCCGGCCTAGAATCAAACAACCATATTTACACCCGCATTATGGCTTACTCAGCAAAATATGCGTCTAGCTTCTATGGCCCGTTTCGTGATGCTGTTGGTTCAGCCAATAATCTAGCTGGAGGCAATAAATACAGCTATCAAATGGATCCGGCGAATTCGGATGAAGCACTGTGGGAAGTCGCGCTGGATATCGAAGAAGGTGCTGATATGGTGATGGTTAAACCCGGTATGCCGTATTTGGATATTGTGCGTCGGGTAAAGGATGAATTTGGTGCGCCAACCTTTGTTTATCAGGTTAGCGGTGAGTATGCCATGTTAAAAGCCGCGAGTCAGAATGGTTGGTTGGACGAACAAGCCGTGGTGCTGGAATCACTGCTGAGCTTTAAACGTGCCGGTGCGGATGGCATTTTAACCTACTTTGCGAAACAAGCTTGTGAATGGCTCAAATAACAACTCAATACTGGCTATGTTCACTCTCTGTGGCTAGTATTTATTTGTCATAAATTCGTCATAAAAATTCTTGTTTTTCAATGTTGACTGGTTATACTGCGCCTAAATACAACATAAAATAATTCGATACTGATGGCAGTGTCAGAGTACCTAGCCAGGAGGAAATATTTAATGTCAGATGTCATGACCAGCCTATTCGGCAGCTCACCTATTGCACCCCTTCAAAAACACATGAGCAAAGTTCAGGATTGTATTGAATTAATGATACCATTCTTTGATGCAGTACTTAGCAATGAATGGAAAAAAGCCGAAAAATTGCAACAAAAAATTGCTAAAAAAGAGCATGAAGCCGATGAGTTAAAAAAACAGCTACGTTTGAATTTGCCTAAGGGTTTGTTCATGCCAGTATCTCGCCGAGACTTACTCGAAGTGCTAACCATGCAAGATAGAATTGCAAACAAGTCAAAAGACATTGCCGGAATTATACTCGGTAGACAAATGGAATTCCCCAAAGGCACCAAAGGCTTAATGATGAAATTTATCAAACGCTGTGTTGATGCTTCTGCACAGGCTAAAAAAGCCATTAATGAATTAGACGAGCTTGTTGAAACTGGCTTTCGGGGTAAAGAAGTTAAATTAGTTGCATCGATGATTAAGAAGCTTGATAAAATCGAAAGTGATACCGACAACATTCAGGTTGATATTCGATTTGAATTATTTAAAAAAGAACAAGAGTTACCGCCAGTTGATGTGATGTTCATGTATAAAGTTATTGAATGGGTTGGCGATTTAGCTGATATATCACAACGAGTTGGTTCTCGACTTGAATTAATGCTAGCGAAATAGGGGCAATAGCGTGAACTACATTATGGAATACGGCGTAATATTTATTATTCTTGCCGGTATGTTTGGATTTTTTATGGCTTGGGGTGTTGGTGCAAACGATGTGGCCAATGCCATGGCAACCTCGGTTGGCTCAAAAGCCATTACCATCAAACAAGCAATCATTATTGCCACTATTTTTGAATTTGCCGGTGCCTATTTAGCTGGTGGCGAAGTGACCGCAACCATTCGCAAAGGTATTATTGATGCGCAATTACTTTCTGATACGCCCGAATTATTAGTATACGGCATGTTGTCATCATTATTGGCTGCAGGTATTTGGTTATTAATCGCATCACGCGCAGGTTGGCCGGTTTCCACAACACACTCGATAGTTGGTGCTATCGTAGGATTTGCCGCTGTTGGTATTGGTCTTGAAGCCGTACACTGGGGCAAGGTTGGTTTTATTGTTGCTAGCTGGGTAGTCTCGCCATTACTCGCCGGTGTTATTGCCTTTGCAATATTCATGAGCGTGCAAAATTTAGTTATCAATACTGACGAACCATTTAAGAATGCCAAAAAATATGTACCCCTGTATATTTTTTTAGTGGCATTCATTATTGCTTTAGTGACCTTGTTCAAAGGTTTAAAGCATGTTGGGTTGCACATTGAAACCGGCAATGCTTATTTAATCGCACTTGGGTTTGGTCTTGTCATTAGCCTGCTTGGAAAATTTTACATTAACCGTTTAAAATTTGATCCCGATGCTGATAAAGATTTTCATTTCACTAATGTCGAAAAAATCTTTGGCGTATTAATGATGGTAACCGCTTGCGCTATGGCCTTTGCCCATGGCTCCAACGATGTTGCCAATGCGGTTGGGCCACTCGCCGCCGTAGTCAGCATTGTGCAAAACGATGGCAATATTGGCCAAAAATCGGCAATGGCACCGTGGATTTTAATTCTTGGCGGTGCTGGAATTGTTGCCGGACTGATGATGTACGGCCATAAAGTTATCGCAACCGTTGGTAATAAAATTACCGAACTCACGCCAAGCCGTGGTTTTGCTGCGACACTTGCCGCCGCGACAACCGTTGTTATTGCTTCCAGTACCGGCCTACCCATTTCAACAACGCATACCTTGGTTGGTGCCGTATTAGGGGTTGGCCTCGCACGTGGTATTGCAGCATTAAATCTCAATGTTATCAAAACAATTTTCGTCTCTTGGATTGTCACCCTACCTGCCGGTGCCATTATGTCAATATTTTTCTTCTTTACATTAAAAGGAATTTTTTCAAGTTAATGTCCGATCTATTTGATTTTGATTCCAAAAAAGATATTTACGGTGTGATGGGCAACCCCATCAGCCACAGTAAATCTCCCATAATACACACCGCTTTCGCCGCACAAACCCAACAACGACTCGAATACAGTGCCATCCATGTTGATAACGGTGGCTTACAACAAGCCGTTGGAAACTTTCAAGCCGCGGGGGGTAAAGGTTTAAATATTACCGTGCCCTTTAAACAAGAAACATTTGAGATAATTGACCAATGCAGCGAGCGAGCAAAACGTGCTGGAGCAGTTAATACTTTAACATTCGAGAACGATAATATAATCGGAGATAATACCGATGGCATTGGCCTAGTACATGATTTAAAAAATAATTTAACAATTAAAATACAAAACAAGAATATATTATTAATGGGAGCTGGTGGGGCTACACGTGGTGTTATTGTACCTTTACTAAATGAAAACCCACGTTCATTATTTATAGTTAACCGCACAGTGGATAAAGCAAAAAATTTAGCCGAACTATTTAGTGACTACGGTAATATTAGTGCCGGAAGTTACAATGCTTTAACAGGAAAACAATTCGATATTATTATCAACGCTACTGCCGCTAGTTTGCAAGGCGAGCTGGCACCACTACCCGATAATATTCTGACAAAAAATGCCATCTGTTACGACATGATGTATTCTAACCAAACGACTCCATTTATGGATTGGGCAACACAACACAATGCCGCGCTAGTCAGTGATGGGCTTGGCATGTTAGTAGAGCAAGCAGCAGAATCATTCTTTATTTGGCGCGCTGTTCGACCCGAAAGCCAAGCACTAATCAAAAGATTACGACAATCACTCTAACAAAAAATCAGGTGGCACAAACCACCTGATTTGCCAACAGTATTTCATTTATTATAAAATTTAGATTCTACTAACACTATCACAAGCCAATAAGAAATAAACATCAAAATAAATTAATAACGTTTAGCACGTCTCTATGGTGTAGGAATTCGGGTAAATACTTGGCCTCGAATCTCACCTGTTGGATATAGATCCGTATGAACATTTACATAAATAACACCTTGAAGCGTAGCACTTAATAGTGAAGCGATATTATTAATTGTTACACCACAAACTGGATTATCAATTATTTTACGAATATTTGCATTTGTAATTGTGGTTGTCCCTACTTGAATTGCTACCGCTGGTGGACCGTCTTCGCCCGCAGGCGCACAGTGAAAATGTGCAGCGGTAATTGTACCAGAATTTGCTACATTCAATGTATACGTAGCACTGCTAAGATCGTTAGCAAATGCCAGTGAAACATCACCTGTTGCATTTGAAATAACCGAATTCTGCGCACCACTTAAATCAGCATCAAAAGAGAAACGGACATCTTCTGGTGGTGCACCACCACCCATGTCTGCAGCGATAGCAGATGAGGCAGATGAGGCTAAAAATATAGCCATACTTAATTTTGTTAATATATTCAATTTAACTCTCCAATAATTATTGTTGATATTTAATAGGCAATAACCACTATAACCACACAAAAACGAGACTATTAATCAGGCATAGTAAGTAATTTCAACTATTTATATAGTAATTAGTACCTATATTAAGAGTTTAATATAGGCTGCTTTTCTTATTTACACGGTAACTCAGTCACACATAACACGAATTACTAGTCTTTTTTCGGCATTAATATTGATAGGCATTATGCCAAGCTAAGTTGCAGGTGAAACACTACGTCACAGGATACAAATAAGTAGCAACAATAAAAGTAGAAAATAGTACAGCTAAATGTGCGCTTATAATATTGCTCATTCGTTTTCGGTCTCCATGTAAAATAATAATGTAGTATCCAGATGACAGAAGCTTAATTTTGTTTTAAGTTTTTTTATCACATTCAACACAGTTCAATTTTTGTCCTATATGCGACTCTCGCAAGTGTTCATCGATAACCCATGGTCGGTTTTGAAATGGAGGTTGATGACGTACGTGTTGAGTATGACCACATTTCAAATCGGCTACCCAATCATTAAATTCATCAAGGTGGAATGCACTAATTTTTTGTTTCATTTTTAAGTCATTTTACAAGACTAAGCATAAATCTTATTATAGTATTTTTTAAAATGTCCATCTGTTAAAAAATACTTAACTTGTTTATAAGCAATTTATTTTGCATATAAATGGATGGCCATAGCTAACGACTAAAAAATCGTTCATTTTTTTCTGTCCACTATTATCACTTCGCATACTTTAGCTCATGATCTCCATGTTTAAACTTTAGTCATTGGATCCCAGCTTAAATCAATACCTGGATGACGGGCGAAAATAAAATTGCTAGATTAAGTATATAGAATAAACCTGTAAGGATTAAACATAATAATATCAGTGTCTAAAAATAATTAACAGAGTATTCTGTTAATTCGTAAATGACATTCTGTGGCTGCTGATAAACACTGAATTTTTTTGAGTAAAAATGTAAACTACCAAACTAATCAGCTTAAAAAAAACAATAAATTATTGTAAAATTCTCAACCGAGATTACAAGTAAACCAAAAAGTGGAATTACTATGTCAATTAATAAAGTTCAAAAAGTCATTGAAGCATTTATAGCCAATAGGCAACCCGAAGTTTTATCAATTAAAGGCGGTTGGGGGGTTGGCAAAACCTATTTTTGGGACTCTATTATTAAAGATGCGTCTAGCCGATCTAAAAATAATCCATTTACACATTATGCGTATGTTTCTTTATTTGGTATTACTTCTCTGGAAGAATTAAAATCGACTCTATTTGAACAAATCACTGAGAAAAACCATATTGGTGAAAAAATATCCATTGATAATTTAAAACGAAATAGTGAAGAACTAACAAAAAATTTAGGCAAAAATACAGTATCGTTTTTACAAGAAATACCGCGAATAAAAAATATCAATACGGCTATTCAGTCTACCTCGTATATCAATAATAAGAATTTAATCATTTGCTTTGATGATTTTGAACGCAAAGGCGAGTCTCTTAATATTAAAGATATTTTAGGTTTAGTTTCCATTTTAAAAGAACAGCGCGACTGCAAAATAGTATTAATTTTAAGTGACTCTAACTTGGATCAAAAATCGTTTGATGAATATTGGCAGTTTCGAGAAAAAGTTATTGATATTGAAATAAAATATGCTCCCTCTTATGAAGAAGCAGCCAAACTCGCTTTTAAAGGTAATCCACATAACTACGATCGCTTAAAACAATTGTCAACTCAATTGCGAATTACCAATATTCGCATTTTAAATAAAATAGAAAAATCGGTTAATGATGTTTTGGCTGTTCTTGATGATTTTGAACCTGAAATTACCGACCAAGTAATGCACACATTAATGGTTTTAACGTTAAGTTATTACACGCATGATAACTCCTATGTTCCGCCTTATACTTATATTAAAGAAATTGGTTATAAACTTTATGGCTTGGATGAAAACCGAGACAAAAACGCTGATGAAATCCGTTGGGATTCAACACTAAGAGAATATGGATTTCAGACTTTTGATGATTTTGATATAGCGCTATCCAATGTTATTGAAACAGGTTATGTTGATCATGAGTTATTATTGAATAAGGCACGCGCACAAAATGATTTAATTCTGAGTAATAATTCACAAGTATCCTTTAGCCACGCATGGGATATGTATCATCACTCGTTTAATGATAACTCGGATGAACTGTTATCATCCCTTGGTGACTCATTAGTCGAAAATGCAAGGCATATTAGTCCTGCTGATATGAATGCAACTGTTCGATTGTTTAAACGCTTAGACCGTGACGAAGAAGGCAGTTTGTTAGTTGATAGATACATTGAGCTTAATAAAGATAATAGTAGCATATTTGATTTAGACAAAAATCCTTTGTCACGAAATATTGATGATAGTGAAGTCATTGAAAAATTTAATCAACAATATTATGAAATTAAAAATATAAAAAATGCTGAAGATGTACTAACCAATATTGCGGGTCAAAATAAATGCAGTCAATCCGATGAAGCGATATTAGCCAACACCAGTATGAATCAATTTTATGAATTATTTAAAAAACAAAATGGTGTTCATTTATCTAGCTATGTAGATAGTTGCTTACAGTTTGGTCGTAATAATAATGCGACTACACAACAATTACAAATTGCTGAGAATGTTACCATGGCCTTGGTGAAAATAGGTTACGAAAACAGTCTAAATGCCTTACGTGTCAGAAAATTTGGTATTGATATTTATGAGTACGAAAGACTGTAATTAACGCTGCAAGTTGCTTTCTACTTGGGTTCTTTTTGCTTTACCACAGAGGCACTCTATTAATACCAAGGTGAAATCCATTGCCGTTCCCGGACCTCGTGAGGTAATAATATTACCATCGCTAACAACGGCTTCACTGTGTGTTAATTGAATATTTTTGATTTTTAATTCTTCTAATATTCCTGGAAATGCCGTGGCTTTTTTACCCTTTAATAAGCCCAGTGTCGCTAGTACTTTTGGCGCGGCACAAATTGCTGCGATGGGTTTGTTATTTTCATTTAATTGCATAATTAAATTTTGAATATAGGGATCTGTATTTAAATGATCGGCTCCAGGCAAACCACCCGGTAGAATGATCATATCCAACTCGGCTGCTTTTACTTTATTAATAGTGGTACTGGCAATGAGCATAGTACCTCGACTGGCTTTTATTGGCTTATCATCTAAACCAGCAGAAATTACATTGACACCCGCTCTAACCATTAAGTCCATAATGGTGACAGCTTCGAGTTCTTCACAACCTTGCGCTAATGGGACGAGGACAGTCGCCATTCGGATAATTCTCTTTTTTTATTTAATTTAATTAATTCTGAAACCGGAATTAAATCAACGCCAGCTTCATAAAATAACGGCCACGCCGTTTCAAGTACGGCCAATGTTGTTGGGTAAGGGTGCGCTATACCAACTGCCGAACCTTTTTTCTTTGCAGTTTTAATTAAATATTTAATTTGCGAGGTAATACTTTCAATTGACGTTTTATGATCAATAAAAGTATCACGCGATAATACCTTAATATTTTTTTCCTTTGCGACTTCAACAATAACCGAACTAGCACTCGTTCTACTATCAATAAAATACAAGTCTTTATTTTTAGTTGATACAAAACTCATTAACCACCGCATCATTTCTTTGTCTGCTGACAATAAACTGCCCATATGATTATTCATTCCAACAATATGTGGAATTGAGTCATAAGCATTTTGCAAAGTATTATAAAATTCATCTCGCGTCATGTCATTGGTAAGTCCGTTAGGACCCAATTTTTTACCATTTATTGCCTGCATTGGAAGGTGCAACATAACTTCCTTGTTCATTTGGTAGGCTTTTTTTGCTAATTTTTTAGCGTAAGGGGTGTTGGGTAAAAAAGCATAAGTATAGGGTGCAGGTAAACTAACAGCACGAAGACCATCTTTATAACGATCTCCAATATCATCAATAATGATGCTTACTGCAGGGCGAAGTTTTTTTATTGATGTTGTTTGTGCTGTAGATTCAAAAGAAGGGTGAGTGGCAATGTTGTTTTCTGCGGCAAAACTATAAGAAATAAATTGACCTAGGAAAAATAAAAAAACGACAGCATTGCTGTGCTGTCGTTTTTTATTACTAAAATTTAGAATTCCTTTCAATGTTATATCAAATCTTTATTAGCGGCTACTGAGTAAGTGTAAACCTTTAAGTAGGTTTAATGCCTCATAAAGATGGTAATCAGTTTTAGCTAAACTTTCTTTTTTTGTTTCTTTGGTATCTTTGGTATCTTTTTTACTAGTACTATCTTTCGCTTTTTTATCTTTGCTTGGTTTAGAATCTTTATCATTTTCTAAGTGACCACTCAAATCAGCTTCTTTGATAGGTTTAAAAACATTATCGGTTTTTTTAACATCAATTTTTAAATTATCCAATACGATGTCAGGCTTAATACCTTTTGCCTGTATGGTACGACCGGATGGTGTGTAGTAACGAGCTGTCGTTAATTTTAAACCCGCATTGTTACCCAATGGCACTACAGATTGAACCGACCCTTTACCAAAAGTTTGTGTTCCCATTATTACAGCACGTTTATGATCTTGTAAGGCTCCGGCAACAATTTCTGATGCTGATGCAGAACCAGCATTAACCAACACTACCAATGGCAAACCTTTTAATTGATCACTATTCTTTGAACGGCGGATGTCGTGGTTGTCTTTACTTCGCCCTTTAACTGAAACCACTATTTTACCGCTGGCTATAAACGCATCGGTCACATCAACAGCGGCATCTAGCAAACCACCGGGATTATTTCGTAAATCTAAAACCACCCCCCGAAGCTTGTTGTCGTTTTCTTTATTTATTTTTTTAATTGCTGTTAACAAATCACTGCCTGTTCGTTGTTGGAATTGTGTAATTCGAATATAACCATAACCCGCTTCAAGTGTTTTATGTTTTACACTTTTAACGCGTATTTTATCTCGCACAATTGTGACATCAAACGGCTTGTCTTTTCCTTCTCGAACAACCATAAGGTTAATGGGTGAGCCTGGCTTACCACGCATGATTTTAACCGCATCATCTAGGGTCATCCCTTTGACAGGTGTTTCATCTAAGCGAATAATTAAATCACCGGCTTCAATCCCTGCACGGGCTGCTGGAGTATCGTCAATTGGCGAGACTACTTTTACGAAGCCATTTTCCATACCAACTACGATACCGAGTCCACCAAATTCACCGCTGGTGCCCACTCGTAATTCACGAAACGATTCTTTATCCAAATAAGTAGAATGTGGATCTAAGCCAGACAACATTCCTCGAATGGCGTTTTCTAATAGGGTTTTGTCTTCAACTTCTTCGACATAATTTTCTTTAATTTTGCCAAATACTTCACTTAAATTACGAATATCATCAAGTGGCAGGCCTTTATAACTTGGGGTCGACTTATCAGCCCAAACACCTGTGCCAACGGCAAGCATAATACCGGCAACTAGACCAATTGCCATTATAAAACTGGTTCGTAATACTGAATTCATTCTTTGCACCTTCGAGACTACTCTAAACTTGAATTTGATTTAACACCGTTCGTTAAACACTTAAAAAAAATATACTTTTAATTATTATTTTACTACTTTACGTCAGATACTACCTTAAATACACCCATTCTACCTACAAAATACTTCATTTTAGAACCATATACTATTATATAGTTCAATTAAACTGGCATATTTAAAGCCGTCGGGTTTTTTTGCACCATTGAGTTGGATTTATTGGTTTACCATTGTATCGTATTTCAAAATATAGCCCAGTAAATTCATTACCACCACTATCACCAACCGACGCTATAACTTCATTTGCTTCAACCCAATCACCGGTTTCTTTTTGTATGCTTTCGTTGCGGCCATACAAACTCATATAACCATCACCGTGATCGATAATCACCAATAAACCATAACCTCGTAACCAATCGGCATAGGCTACTCGTCCACGAGAAATTGAACGTACATTCATGCCAGACTTGGCTTTGATAATGACACCATTCCACTTGAGCTTTTTGCTCTTACGGGATTTGCCAAATAACTTTTTAACGATGCCCACAGTAGGCCAATACAATTTTCCCTTGAGTTTTGCAAATTTCAAATGTTTACCCGGTTCCATCTGAATCTCAGGCATCACCTCATTAATTTCTTTGATCAAGCGCGCTAATTTTTGTTCATTTTGAATGAGGTGTTCTAGCTCCTCACCTTTGTTCAATAATTCTGATTTTAATCGTGCCAATACTAGGTTACGTGCTCGTTTGGTATTTTCTAATGCGCCTTTCTGACTACGTTGTTTTTTACGTAAACCTTTTAATTGAACTACTTTACGATTAATAGCTTTGCTAACTTGATTTAATTTTTCAACAATTTTTTCAGCACGCAAAACCCGCGAACTTCGTTCTTCATTAAAATATTGATAATAACGTAACACTCGACCGACAGTTTCTGGATGCTCTTGGTTTAGTAATAATTTTAAATACTCTTGGCGACCAATTGCATAAGCCGAACGAACCTGTATTGCTAATAAATCTAACTGGGTAGACATATCTTTTTGATAACGTGCTTTATCTTTTTTTAGACGAACCAGTTCGTTGTTTTGTTGTCGGATATTTCGGGAAAGTGATTTAAGAGTGGTGACAAACTTATTAATTTTTAATTCAGTTTCCTGTAACTCGTTTCGAACTTGACTATGTTCACCACGAATTACATTTAATTCATCTCGTAAACCACCAATACGTTTACGAAGATTATCTAATTGTTTTTTTTGACTATCCGAACTGTCTGCTATCACCGGAGCTGCAATAGTAAGACAAAACAGTAGTATTAAATAATGTCCTGTTTGTCGTAGCATTAATTTATTTTCAAGCCGCCTATTATAATTATTTATGCTTCTTCAGATTTCGATGTTACAAAATTGATTAAACTATCGCCATTCATTTCATTGGGTTTATCCAAACCCAACATATAAATTAATGTTGGAGCAACATCAGACAGTGCGCCATTTTCTGACATTGTAGCAGCACGGCTACCAATATACACACACGGGACTAGGTTTGATGTGTGTGCAGTATGCGCCTGTCCGGTTTCTTTGTTTTCCATTTTTTCTGCATTACCGTGGTCGGCAGTAATTAATACTTCACCACCGGCTTTTTGAATTGCTTCAACCACCTTACCTACGCAGGAATCGAGATATTCAATCGCTAATACCGTTGCATCAAAATTACCGGTATGACCCACCATATCAGGATTAGCAAAGTTACAAATTATAACTTCATATTTATCGCTTTCGATAGCTGTGATTAATTTTGAGCTGACTTGAGCCGCGCTCATTTCCGGCTTTTGATCATAGGTCATCACCTCACTAGGAGATGACACTAAGATGCGATCTTCAAATTCAAACGGTTCTTCACGACCGCCATTAAAGAAGAAAGTGACATGAGCGTATTTTTCAGTTTCGGCAATGCGTAATTGGTGCATACCCAGTTTAGAGATAACTTCGCCAAAAACATTTTTGAGTCGATCCGGTGGGTAGGCCACGGGAATGTCATACTCGGATTTATATTCAGTTAAACTAACAAATTGTCCTAATTTAGGGTGCTGCTCTCGCTTAAATCCATCAAAATCTGCTTCAATAAACGGTAATGTAATTTGTCGAGCTCGATCGGAGCGGTAATTCATAAAAACTATAACGTCACCATCTTCAACTCGAACAGCCGAGCCACCTTCTGGAATTATCGCGGTAGCTTGCACAAACTCATCTTTTTCGCCACGCGCATAGGCTAGGTCTAATCCAGACTGTGCCGAACTAGCACTAAATTCTGCTTTTCCTTGGGTAATTAAATCGTAGGCTGCTTGGATACGTGGCCAACGATGGTCACGATCCATGGCAAAAAACCGACCAATAATCGATGCAATCCGGCCTCGACCGAGTTCTCGATCAAATTTTTCCTGCATGTTGGCAATTGAACCACTAGCACTCCGAGGTGCAGTATCACGACCATCGAGAAATGCATGTAAATACACTTCACGCACACCTTGTTTGACGGCCAATTCGGCCATGGCATGAATATGCGTTTCATGACTGTGAACACCACCATCTGACAATAAACCCAAAATATGAACCGCTTTATTGTTATCAATCGCAATTTGCATTGCATCGGTGAGTGTTTGATTGGTAAAAAATGAGCCAGTCTTAATCGAACGATTAACCCGAGTATATTCTTGGTATACAACCCGACCAGCACCTAAATTAAGGTGCCCAACTTCGGAGTTGCCCATTTGCTCAGCCGGTAAACCTACGCTGGCTCCGGAGCACTGAATTAAACTGTTAGGATACTCAGATTGATAGCGATCCATATTAGGCGTTTTTGCATGAGCAATAGCGTTTCCTTCTTTTTGCTCAGAATAACCGTAGCCATCTAAGATAAGGAGTGTAATAGGCTTATGATTCAATAACTTAACTCTACGTAATATAATACTTTAGCAAATGGTAATAATGAAATTTTGTTGGGGTTATTAAACGACAACTGACTGTGAATTTTACTATTTTTCCATTGGTTTTGTACAGATTGCAATGAAATACACAATTATTTCATGTTTATTATCTCGATTAGTAAACTTGAGGTTAGCAAAAAGCCTCAAATTAGACAAAATATCGAATTAAAATCAAATATTCTTCTTATTAATCAAAATAATACTTTAAAATCGGTACATAATTGTATAATGTTTTAGTAATAAAGACACTAGTAATGTACTAAAACACTAAAATACTGTTACAGTATAGGTCTGTGCAAAAATACCACAAACAGTATTTTTAGTATTTAAAACTTATTAAATGTAAACGTCCCCCAAACTAATAAGGTTAAAAGTATAATGAATAGCATGAACCAATTTGAAAGTGTAGGTTTAATAACTCGTGAAGAAGATATTGATCGTGCTTCACGCTCACTCAAAGCAATGTCGCATCCTTTGCGCCTAAAGATTCTCTGTACTCTGGGTGATCAAGAAGTTAGTGTTCAAGATATTGTTGAAAACGTTGGTACATCTCAGAGTAATATTTCGCAACATCTGGCTATATTACGCGACAAAGGCATCTTGGCCTCACGAAAAGATGCTAATCGTGTCTACTATCGCGTTGGTGATGCACGTACACTACGTTTAATTGTTATGATGCGTGAAGTTTTCTGTACTCCAGATTAAAACTGATACGAATTTCAACGTTATTAACAAACACTAGATAATGTCAATCAAGCACATTCTAACTCATCGCATACTGTATTCTTCGTATAAAAAATATCAAATAATTATTGGAAAAAGTTAATGGATCAAATAGCCGAATTTATTTCACAAAATTTAATGTTAAGTCTCGCATTTGTTATCATACTTGTCTTGTTATTTAATAATCTGTTTGGCGCGAGACTTAAAGGTTATAATCCAATTACGCCGGCCCAAGCAACACAGCTCATTAATCACAGCGATGCTGTTATTCTGGATGTGCGCGAAGGTAAAGAGTTTGAAACTGGACATATTGTGAATGCCATCCATATTCCTCAAGGCGGTATTAATAAGCGACTGCCTGAATTAGAAAAATACAAACAAAAACCCATTATCGTCAATTGCCGAAGTGGCAATCGTTCGGCTCATGTCTGCGGAATCTTAAAGAAAAGTGGCTTTGAGCAAATTAATAATCTAAGTGGTGGCATAATGGCGTGGCAAAACGCTAGTTTACCCATCACTAAGCAATAATCGTAATTTAACTTTAACAGTAGCAAGGACATTCCCCCCGATGCCAAATGTAATTATGTACAGCACCGCAACCTGCCCATATTGCTTTCGAGCAAAGATTTTATTAAAAAATAAAAATATTGATTTTGAAGAACTTATGGTTGACGGTAACCCCGAGTTGCGGCAAATTATGACTAACAAAAGTAATGGCGTTACTAGCGTGCCACAAATATTTATTGATGAGCAGCATGTTGGTGGTTGTGATGATTTGTATGCTCTTGAAGCTCAAGGCAAGCTTGATTCACTGCTTGGTATCAGTGTAGCTTAAAATTTTAATCTGAAAATTGCAGTAGCACTTGTTAGTAGGCCAGTCGAATAATTAAGAATTTTAATTCACAGGTTTTTTTATGACAGAATCGCTACACATAATCTGCCCGAATTGTAATAGTATCAATCGTGTTCCTAAAGATAAATTACAGCACGGTGCTAGCTGCGGCCACTGCAAATCAAAGTTGTTTCAGGCAAAACCTATTGAATTAACTGCAGATAGTTTTAGCAAACATATCAGCAAAAGTGACATACCCATAGTTGTCGACTTTTGGGCACCGTGGTGTGGTCCGTGTAAAATGATGACACCCATTTTTGGACAAGCCGCAAAACAATTAGAACCACTGGTAAGACTTGCCAAAGTGAATACCGAAGCGCAACAAAATATTGCAGCGCAATACCGAATACAAAGTATTCCAACGCTGGCAATTTTTAAAAATGCTCACGAAGTCACTCGAACCGCGGGTGCAATGGAACTAAGCTCACTCGTTGCTTGGGTGAAACAACATATTTAAAACCTAATACTCAATTAATTTTTTAAATTTACAATGCAGGTAATTATCAATGTCAGATTCAGACAGTAAAACACCAGAACAACAATTAGTTATTCAAAAAATATACACCAAAGATATTTCCTTTGAATCACCCAACACGCCGTCGATATTTCTTAAAGAATGGAACCCTGATGTCAATATGGAGCTCAACACCGGAGCCGATAAAACTGAAAATGAATCCGTTTATGAAGTCGTTTTAACCATTACCATCACGGTTAAAATGGCAGATGAAACAGTTTATCTAACTGAAATTCAGCAAGCCGGATTATTTACTATTAGTGGCTTTAGCGATACCGACATGGGCGCCATTCTCGGCAGTTTTTGCCCGAATGCATTATTTCCCTATGCTCGCGAAGCAATTTCAGATTTGGTTACTCGTGGTGGCTTTCCGCAATTACTATTGGCTCCGGTTAATTTTGATGCCTTATACCAGCAGCATTTAAAGACACAAGGTAAATCCGACGTCGCCGAAGCTACAACCCATTAACTTGTATGCCCAACTCTACTAGCGTCAGTAAATCAAAAATAACCATTATTGGTTCCGGCTCATGGGGCAGCGCTTTGGCGTTACTCTATGCCAGCAATGGTTTTGATGTTACTTTATGGTCGCATAATGCAGCACATATTAATGACTTAGTAACCGATAAGGAAAACAAACGATACTTAGCCGGAATTAAATTCCCTGACAATATACAAGCCACTAGTAACTTAACTGCAGCGCTAATGGATTTACAGTATTTACTTGTTGTGGTGCCAAGCCATGCATTTCGGGAAACTTTACTAAAAATTAAGCCGCTTATTTCATCCGAACAAAAGCTAATATGGGCAACAAAAGGTTTAGAAAAGGGCAGTTGTAAATTTTTACTTGATGTTGCCATTGAAGTATTAGGAGCTAATCGCAGCTATTCATTATTATCGGGCCCTAATTTTGCCAAAGAAATTGCAATTGGTTTACCCAGTGCTATCACCGTAGCCTCGAGTGACACCGCATTTGCCGCCGAAATTGCGAACAGTATTCAAAACTCCTATATGCGTGCTTACACCAGTGACGATATGCTCGGTGTGCAATTGGGTGGCGCAATTAAAAATGTTTTAGCCGTTGCCGCAGGTATCACCGACGGTTTAGGATTTGGCGCGAACTCACGCTCAGCATTAATCACTCGCGGTCTGCACGAAATGATGCGCTTGGGGGTTAGTTTTGGCGCACAAAAAGAAACACTAATGGGACTCTCTGGTTTGGGGGATTTGATCTTAACCTGCACCGACGATCAGTCGCGTAACCGCCGTCTTGGTCTTGCCATTGGCCAAGGTAAATCAATTGCTACAGCCTGTGAAGAAATCGGGCAAGTAGTTGAAGGTATCAATACCGCCGCCGAAGTATATCGATTAGCGCAACAAAAACATATTGATATGCCGATTGCACAGCAAGTGTACCAAGTATTACACCACCAGCTCGATCCTAAAACAGCCGTGCAAAGCTTGTTAATGCGTGATCTAAAAGCTGAAATAGACTGATATTATGTTAGCGTTTTGAAAAAATAAGTACTCTCATGATGTGACTTATAGTCCGTTGACTCAAAGTCACCATGTCGAAATAATTTCCTTATGAATATAAAAATAAATCTTGGCAAAAGAGTCAAAGAATTAAGGTTGCATAATAGTTACAGCCAAGAGGCTTTTTCCCTTGAGTGCGGATTAGACCGTACGTATATAGCGAGCTTGGAAAATGGAAAACGAAATGTTTCAATTGAAAATATTGAAAAAATTGCCACTGCATTTCAACTTACCTTAATAGAATTTTTTAACTCGGAGTTATTTAGTGACAATTAAGGAGTATGAAAAGCTCATTAGGGAACAAATTACAAATGTAATTAAAACTATTATTGCTAAAAATAAAACTCTAAATATTTCAGCAAAATCAAGAGCTGGGGCAGAAATCAGCAATTGGTTAGAGGCTGCATTTGTAAAGGCAACACAGAGTCACAAATATTTAATTGATTCAGAAGCTGCACCAAAAGGAAATACCAAGAATCCTTGGGATGCCAGATGTTACTTTAAATTAAACGAACATAAAGAAGATATATGGATTGATTTTAAAGCCTTTAAGCTTTCAGCTATTGATAGTAATCCAGATATTGGTACTCCTAATAAAGTTATAAAATTTATTGAAGAAGGTGGGTTTTATCTTCTATACGTGCATGTTTATTATGAAGAATATAATAATGGACTCAAGTTTATTTCTTCTAATAATGAAATGGTGAAGTCATATTTTCTAAAAGATATAAGCGATACCTTTAGAAGAACACCAACAAATCAACTTCAGGTTAATATTTCAGTTAAGCCTACTTATCGTACTAGAGAAGAGTTCATTGAACTATTAATGAAAAAAATAAATGAAGGTCTTATTCGACAATTAGAAAAAGCATAGCAAAAACTTTCTGAGGTTGATAAAAAAACGCTGTTACTTAAAGCTAAAAACCTTAATTCTGAAAGAGCTATTGAAGAAAATCTTCAATAGATTTTTCGATTGTGTTAATTTCATCTAATGTCAAAATATAGTAAGAGTATAAAATTAAATCAATGTCGTTTTTATATTTTTCTATATTATTAGAGTCTTTATATATTTTATCCACAAGTTCAGTAATTTTTACTTCAATTTCCTTGTCTTGAGGTATAAAAACTTGATAAAGATCCGATGTCTTTATTTGAGGTTGCTTGCCTTTGTTATATCGAATAATACGGCGGTTCTGTGCAAAAAAAGTATAAATTTTAGAATTGAGTAATCCACAGAAATATTTTAGGAAATTAACTGATTCTATTGAGTTATTTCTTAGACTAAACACATACAGGCTATTGTTTGCTGAGCTTGGTTTCTCATCAAATGACGCTATTAACTCTTTAGCTGATTGCCTTATATAGACTTTTGGGTTGTCATATATAACCGTCTCACCTAAGCCAATACGTTTTTTGTTTTTAATGCCTTTTAATATAAGTTCTTTTTTTAATTTATCATTAATTTTATTTTGAAGGTTTTTGTCATAATTAAAATATTTTAAATTATTAAGGTTTGAATACTTATATTTAAGACCAATTGACCCTCTATAATAAGGATAAGATACAACTTTTTGTGATGGCTTGCTGCTTGTAAATTTATCCTCCATATTGAGAAGCATTACACATGTTCTCAAATTCTTTTTAGGAAAAAGTTCTTTTAATGTTGGGTCACTTTTACGAAATATTTTTTCTATAATCTGGTCTGATTTATTGCAGTGTGAAATTCTAAATTTATATTCATCATCAGGTTGATTCCATTTTTCTTGCTTAATATATATTTTACTGTCCTTTTCATCATCAATAACAAGAACGGAGTTATCATTTGGCTTTTTATTCTTAACAGCAATAATTATTTGACCACTGGCCACATTCTCAAAGCTTTGAATATTATATATGAGTGATTCAATTGTATAATTCTCGATTAGGTGTTTTCTACAGTGAAAATACGCTGTTTCAAAAAATGAAACATCTATAACAAAAGAAAGGCTACCACCCTTTTTAAGAAACTGTAACCCACGTTCAATAAAAAGCATAACATAGTTTATTTTTCCATTTTTTAGCGTTGCAGGAAACTGGGAATAATTGTTCAAATAGTAAATTCTCTGTTCTTCGTTTTTCTTTTTATCTCTGCGGCCATATAGAGTCACATAAGGAGGGTTACCAATAACAAAATCTATTTTATTTTGTAAAGAAGAAAGAGCTGTATCATCGTTTAAAAAGCCGCTAAATAATGTAAAATCAGTTACATAACTATGAAAAGTCCCAGCATATTTAACATTGAACAAAAAATAGAAGAGTTCACTGATATTAACTTTTGTAATTCTTACCATTTCAGGATCAATATCAACAAAATGAAGCCTATCTTGGATGAATCTTTCTATATGCGATTTTTTTGGAAAAATAAGGTATGCTTTTAAGATCAACTTGATGAGAAACGCACCATGACCGCAAGAAGGTTCAAGATAAGACAACGAAAAAATACTTTCATCATTTGGTATCTCCAACAATACTGAGTCAATGATTGAAGAGTTACTAGTTAAATAAACACCATTATTTTTTTTGTTTAAGTTGCAAAACCCATCTTCCAATTCAGCTTGTCGAGTTAAAAATTTATTGAATTTATTGTCTATGGTGCAAGAAAGTGCTTCCATTAGCGTCTCATTTAGATAATATTGGAGATTACGCCAATATACGAAAAATGTGACTCATAGTCAATATTGCATCAGGGCAATCGCATACAACGCGTGCGTTTGTTCAGCAGGTGTTATATTATCAATTAGCAATAACATGTCCACTTGGTAATAACCTGCGCTCTAACAATTCAAAAATTCCCTGCACGATTAATGCAAGTGCTGCTGCTGGTATTGCGCCCTGTAATATCAAGCTAGTGTCGTCCAATCTTATTCCCGTAAGAATGGGTTGACCATAGCCACCTGCACCGATGAGTGCACCTAGCGTGGCCGTGCCAACATTGATTACCGCCGAGGTTTTGATACCAGCCAGTATTGATCGGGTTGCTAGTGGCAGCTCGACAATGCGTAAACGTGCTGCGGATGATAAACCTAATGCCTCTGCAGACTCTTTAATATCGGATGGTATATCATTGAGGCCAGCGTAAGTGTTGCGGATGATGGGTAATAAGCTATACAAAAAAAGTGCAACCATTGCGGGTGGTCCGCCGATGCCGAGGAATGGAATCATAAAGACAAATAACGCGAGCGCTGGTATGGTTTGAATAATACTCGCGCTGCCGAGTATTAGGTGACGAAACTGTGGTTGTTTGGCCGCAATGATACCGAGTGGGATTGCTAACACTATAGCAGCAAAAAGCGATATCAGTACTAAGACTAAATGCTCTTTGGTGTAACGTAGAAATTGCTGCCAATTGCTGACAGTGATAACGCTGGTATTGATGTTAAGGTGTTTTTTTAGAAAGGTAGAAGCGACTTGTGACTCGGATTGGCCTTTGAGTTTTACCTTGGCGTTCATGGCGACCATTGTCTGGGCGTCGATTTTTCCGGCCAGTTGAGTTAAATAATTAACCAGCTTGGGGTTGTCTGTTTGTAAATTTTCACGGTATAAAATAACACCATGATAGGCAGGAAAAAAATTTAAGTCATCTTCGAGTGTGCGTAGTTGGTAGTAGTTTATTTCTGCATCGGTGGCATATAGATCGGTGACTTGCAGGGAATTTGCTTCGATACCCCGATAAGCCAGATCATGATCCAGTCCCGTTACTTGCGTGTGTGGCAATTGATAATATTGTTGCAATCCTGGCCAGCCATCAGCTCGATTCATAAATTCATTGGTGAAGCCTAATACCAATTCAGGGTAATTTCGCAGATCGGAAATACGGGCAAGTTTTAGTTTTTGTGCCAATTTTTCTGTCACACCAATCGCATAAGTATTATTAAAGCCCAATGGTTTTGTCATGCGTATTCCCTTTTTTTCAAGAGATTGTTTTAAACCCGCTAGCGTGCTGATATTTTCTTTTGCTAGTATCTCTTTCATTAAGGTTCCAGTGTATTCTGGATAAATATCTATTTCGCCGGTTAGTAGGGCACTCCACAATATGCTAGTGCCACCGAGTTGGGCATTATAATGTGTTTTTGCGCCACTAGCGTTAGCCAGTTGATGAATGATTTCTCCTAGTACGACGGATTCGGTGAATGTTTTGGAGCCAACGGTTATTGAATTATCCGAATTTGTTGCATGACTAATTCCTAAAAATAGAAACAACGGTGTAATGAGTGACACTGTGGCGAATAGGCGTAACATCATGATAGTGCCTTGTCGAGCATCGCTAACGGGCTACGTTGTGCGTTAATAAATTGTGTCACAAAAGCTTCAGTTGGTGTTTTGGCTAATTCCGCCAGTGTGCCTTGTTGTATCAGTTGACCATCGCGCATCAGTACAATGTGGTCGGCAAAAAATGCGGCTTCTGCTATATCGTGTGTGACCATGATAACCGTTTTATCTAATCGATTAAAAATTTCTTTGAGTTCTTGTTGTAAATCAAAACGAATCATAGGGTCTAGTGCCCCTAACGGTTCATCGAGTAGTAATAAATCAGGATCGAGCATTAATGCTCGCATTAAACTAACACGTTGTCGTTGACCACCCGAGAGTTCACTAGGGTATCGATTAAAAAAATTAGGCGTTATGTGAACTAATTCGGCAAGTTCATGCAAACGTGTTTCAATTTTTATTGCTGGCCAACTTAGATAGCAGGCCATGAGCGTGACATTGTCACGTACAGTCAAATGCGGGAACAGACCACCCTCCTGAATAACGTATCCCATTCGGTGACGTAGCGCGGTGATGTTTTCAGACGTTAATGTTGATCCTTCAACAATAATTGAACCAATCTCGGCTTTTATCAGACCCGCGATGAGACGCAATAACGTTGATTTTCCGCAGCCACTCGGTCCGATCAGTATGGTGGTTTTATTGGGCTGAAATTCCAAGTTAATAGCAGATAATGCTGGTGTATCACCATAATGAATCGATATATTCTCTAATTTGAGCATTGTCGCAGTGTCACTAATTTGTTGGAACTCCTCAAGTTTATATTTTACTAATAACCTGAAAATTAAAAAATAATGGTAACTATTCAGCCATTTTAAAATCACATTGTCGCCAAGCTTCATAAACAATAACCGCTACCGAGTTTGATAAATTTAAACTACGATTAGTTGGCAACATCGGAATCCGAATAACCTGTTCAGCATTAAGGCTATCGATAAAAGCTTGTTCTAAGCCACGTGTTTCTGGACCAAACACTAACACATCGCCTGCTTGATAATTAACTTGGTGATAATATTTCGAGCCTCGGGTCGAAATAGCAAATATTCGTGATGTTTCAAATTGCGCTAAACATTCGTCTAAACTATCGTAAGATTTAACTTGAGCATATTCATGATAATCTAAACCTGCACGACGACAACGTTTATCATTTAATTCAAAACCCAGCGGTTTGATTAAATGCAAGTTTGAGCCACTGTTGGCACATAAACGAATGATATTACCCGTGTTTGGAGGGATTTCTGGCTCAAATAATACTATTTCAAACATCATTTTTTTACTGTTGATCTTTTAGAGCGCAGTAGCAGGAAAACCAGAATCAGTAACCGCTGCTATCAAAGTAACAATATCAAGATCAGCACCACTTTCAACAGTTGCTTGCTTCGATTCTAAATCAACCACTACCTTGCTAACATTATTGATAGCCGTTAATGCACCTTCAACTGCAGAAACGCAACCAGCGCATTTCATAGTTGGGATCGATAATTTATATGTAGCCATGATGATTCCTCTTGATGTACAAATTTGGTTTTTTAAGCGATAATATTGCCCAATGATAAATGACTCTAGTATAACAAGTATCTCGCCTGATCCCATTTTAAAATCCACTTTCTGTGGTTTGGACTTTAATAGCCCATTAGTTTTATTATCTGGCTGTGTTGGCTTTGGTGAAGAATATACCCGAGTTGCAGGCTTTTCCAATACCGATGCTGGTGCCGTGTGCTTAAAGGGCACAACCTTAGAACCCAGACTCGGCAATCAACCACATCGAGTTTATGAAACTCCTGCTGGAATGCTGAATGCCATCGGTTTACAAAACCCCGGAACAGAAGCTGTCATTAATACCATATTACCCAAGCTCGATTTTACCGAAACACGCTTTATAGCCAATTTATCCGGCTCAACTGTTGAAGACTATGTTGAAGTTGCACGGCTATTTAATGACTCCAACATAGATGCCATGGAAATTAATATATCCTGTCCGAACGTAAAAGAGGGCGGCGTCGCTTTTGGTAATGATCCCGATATGTCGGCACGTGTTGTCGCCGCCTGTCGCGCCGTCACAGACAAACCACTCATCACTAAACTATCACCTAACCAAACCGACATCGCAGAAAATGCGCGCCGTTGCATTGAAGCCGGCACCAATGGCTTAGCAGTAATCAATACCCTAATGGGCATGGCAATCGACATTGATAAACGCGAACCGCATATTGGTAATAATCAAGGTGGCTTATCAGGCCCGGCTATTAAACCAGTGGCCTTACTAAAAGTGCATCAAGTTTATCAAGTAGCCAAACAACACAATATTCCAATTATTGGACAAGGCGGAATAACCTCGGCTAATGATGCAATTGAATTTTTAATTGCCGGAGCCAGTGCGGTAGGTGTTGGCACAGCATTATTTTATGATCCATTAATATGTAAAAAATTAAACGATGGCATCACATGTTACTTAAAAAATAATCAAATGAGCAACTTATCCGATTTAATAGGCAGTTTAAAGCTTCATTCGTAATAATATTCCAAGTTTTAATTCACAAATACCTCAAATACCTCTGTTTATATTTTGTCTTTCACTTCATAATAATAAACCGTCATTCCGGTAGTGTTTTGAGCCGGAATCCAGAGTTAAAGCACTAAGATTATTAAACAAAAACATATTTCATTAAAACACCGAGAGAAAAATATACGTAAAACAACAAAGAGCTTTATAAGTGATTAAATCTACCCCCCCAAAAAATTGTACGAATAAATATTCGCTGCGCTACGTTGCTGTGATTTTAGTTTTTCTATTACTCATTTTAATTTTACACAGTTACCACCACCATGCAGATTTTAAACGTCATCAAGTCGATGTCATGCAACAATCGGTTCAAGGTGCTTCGGCTGAAATTACTGCCGCAATTGTCGAGCGACAACGTTCTATTAGGGTCTTTGTCAAACAACATAAGAGTTTGATTCAACATCTAACAAAAAATCCTGATGATCAAACAAGTTATCAAGAATTAAAAAATATTATTAGCAATCGTTTTCCAAATAGTTTTTCTTTTACAATTTCTAATAACAAAGGTGAAGTGTTGCTAGCCAATTTTGATTTATCAGTAAACGAGATTTGTCAAAAAAATATATTAGAATTCATAGAAAATGAATTTAATTACGATGTCGCACTGCACCCAAACCCTAAGGCATACCATTTTGATATTATGACGGAATGGGACAATGAGCAAACGACAGTAAGTGACTTAAATGATTTTAGTCAGGCCGTATTTTTTATTAGCTTTAAACCAACAATTATTGCCCGTATTTTAAAAAACTCCCAAGTGCATGACCATCAATTATTTTTACTTAAAAAAGATACAATAAACTTAATAGAAATATCAGCGCAGGGCACTCGTATCCAAATACCTAATCTTAACGGCGAATTTTTTCTCAGCCCCGAACAAATATCCCGTATTGGATTTAAGAAATCAGTTGATGAAACTGCGTGGGAGTTAGTTGACATACAAGATGAAAACATTTTAATTGATTACCGTAATGAACGAATTACTCAAATAATTTTTATCGTATTAGTTTTTATTTTAATCAGCTATATCTTTTTAAGTATTGCCCGTCGAGAAGAACATACTCGCGTACAGTCTGAGAATGCCTTGTCACAAATGAAAGATAGGCTCGAACAAGCATTATCCTTTAGCAATGTTGGCATGTGGCAGTATGATATTTTAACTCAAGAATTTACTTGGTCTAAACGCGCAAACAATATTTTCCATCAAATGCAACCTAAAACCTTCGATGACTATTTAGAACTTATTTCAGTAACCGATCAACAATCGGTGCGTCAATCATTTGAACATTGCATCGATACCGGCCTACGCCATCGGATTGAACACAAAATTGAGATAGACGGGCAAAATGAACATTGGATAGAAATCACCGGAAACATTGAACCCGATAATAATAACTCAAATCCGAAAATGATTGGTCTAGTGCGTGATATAACCATTAGAAAGTTAGCCGAGCAGAACCGTATTTCATTTGAAATACAGCAGAAGAATACCTTGGTACGAGAAGTACACCACCGAATTAAAAATAGCTTGCAAGGTGTTGTTGGTTTGTTGCAACAACACAGTAAATATGAATCAATTGATAATGTCATGCTCGACCATGCCGTCAGTCAATTAAACTCCGTATCTTTAGTACACGGTATACAGTGCGAACACCACACGCAGAAAATATCCATTTCGCAATTGGTCGATATCATTTGCAAAGCAACACTTGATATTATGGGCGTTAATATTGTTCCTAATATTGTATCAACACCGGATACACAGCATTATATTAACGAAAGCAATGCCGTGCCCGTGGCGTTAATTATTAACGAACTAATTTTTAATGCCGCAAAACATACTACAAAGCTTAGCGAAAAAAACATTCATATTGGAGTTTCATCATCAGAACAATACGTTATTATCTCCATCCAAAATGATAATGCTAAATTACCCGAAGATTTTGATTTTGACAAAGCGCAAGGTATCGGTACTGGATTATCATTAATTAAATCACTATTACCACGCCAAGGTGCTAAATTATCGATTCAACAAATTAATGTTGGGGTTTTAGCCATTTTTAAATTAAGCTATCCAATAATAATTAATGATGGACACGACAACCATGACAGCAACAGTCAAAAAACTGCATGAACAACGACTCGTCATTGCTGATGATGACTATTTAATTCTCGCTACACTTGGTGCCGGTTTACGCGATGCCGGCTTTCAGGTTTTTGAAGCGGTCTCAGGAGAGGAAGCTATTAGTCTATGCCAATCAGAAACGCCTGATTTAGTAATACTTGACGTTACTATGCCGGGCATGTCAGGTTTAGATGCAGCGCAAGTCATTCGCGGTTTTAATATTCCCATATTATTTTTATCCGCATTTGATGAGAAAAAAATTGTTGATGATGCGATTCAGCAAGGTGCATTAGCTTACTTAGTGAAACCAGTCGATATTAATCAAATTATCCCTGCAATTGATACTGCGTTAAGTCGTGCTAATGAAATACAATCGTTACATGTGAAAGAAAAAAACTTAACAGCGGCGTTACACAAGGGCAGAGAAACCAGTATTGCGATTGGGATATTAGTGGCGCATAGTCAACTATCAGCACAACAGGCTGAATTACAACTTCGTCACTATTCACGAAATAAACGTCTTAAAATGAATGCCGTTGCCGAAAAAATTATTTACCAATCTGAACAATTTAATAATCTAATAAAAGAAATAATCTTAGGCTAGGAATTATTCTAAAAATAGTTTATGATAGATTCTTAGTTTAAAGCTAACATATGAGCTTTCTGCCACACCCCGCAGGCGTTTTGTTAAGTCTTTCTAAACTCTCATTCGGCCTCATTCTGCCAACGAAATTAATTTTTAAAACAGTACTATTTGAGTTACAAATTTATTCATTGTTGTATTTTTCATATTGATACACTTTATTGTTTACTACACTACTTATTATTAAATCGGTTTGATCACTACTGGGAGAATCTCTATGCACTCTACTCCCAGTAGATTTTTTAAAACACATCATTTATCACGCTCTACAAACTTTTCTTATTCCTAGTTCAGGTAAAATAAGCTTATATTAAATAAGCTAATACATTTTGTGTTTAGCATAACTTTGCTATCACTAAAGCTTGCTGCTGATATGTCGATAATTACGTTTAATCTATAGTAAATTATTGATTTAACAATTATATGGCAACAAATCCACGAAAAAAAATTAGACTAGGCGATTTACTTGTCAAAAACGATGTTATCACTCAAGAACAATTAATGGCGGCACTTGCCGCACAAAAAGACACTGGACATAAACTCGGCAAAGTACTCATCCAAAATGGCCTGATCAGCGAAATGGATATGTTGACGCTATTATCTACGCAATTAAATATTCCTTTTATTGAACTTAAAAATTTTAATTATGAAGCTGATACCATAAAGTTAATTCCTGAAACCATCGCTCGGCGTTATCGGGCAATAGCCATTAAAGAAAATAAAGACGGCAGTATTACTGTTGGCATGGCCGACCCTACCGATATTTTTGCTTTTGATGAATTAAACAAAGTTTTAAAACGGCCAATCAAAGAAGCCGTGGTACGCGAAGCTGACCTAATGTTAGCCATCGATAAAATGTATCGACACACCCAAGAAATTTCATCACTCGCAGAAGAATTAGGTGATGAAATCTCTGAAACCGATTTTGATCTTGAAGCATTAGGCGATACTAGCGATGTTGTTAATGCACCTGTTGTTAAATTATTGCAAACCATTTTTGATGATGCTGTTCAAGTTGGAGCATCTGATATTCATATTGAACCTGATGAAAATGTATTACGTATACGACAACGAATTGATGGCGTATTACACGAACACGTTATGAAGGAAAAACGCATATCACAAGCCTTAGTATCCCGTTTAAAACTCATGAGTGGTTTAAATATTTCAGAACGCCGTGTACCCCAAGACGGACGTTTTAATATTCGCGTAAAAGATAAAAGCATTGATGTGCGGTTATCAACCATGCCGATACAATATGGTGAATCAGTTGTTATGCGTTTGTTAGATCAATCTAGTGGCATTTTAGAATTAGCGCATTTAGGCTTACCTGACAAACTACTTCACGATTTACAAAATGAAATTCATCGCCCCTACGGTTTAATTTTAGTAACCGGCCCTACAGGTAGTGGCAAAACTACGACGCTTTACGCTGCATTATCAGAGTTAAATGACGCTGAAAAAAAAATAATTACCGTAGAAGATCCGGTTGAATATCGTCTACCTAGAATAAACCAAGTTCAAGTACATCCAAAAATAGGCTTAACCTTTGCCAGCGTACTTCGCGCAGCACTTCGACAAGATCCCGACATCGTACTGGTTGGAGAAATGCGCGATAACGAAACTGCGGAAATTGGTTTACGTGCGGCGATGACTGGACATTTAGTGCTATCGTCATTGCATACTAATGATGCCATCAGTTCAGCAAATCGCTTATTAGATTTAGGTGCAGAAGGCTACTTGGTTGCAACTGCATTACGCGCCATTATTGCACAACGTCTTATCCGAAAAATCTGTGTCAACTGCAAAGAACAACATCAACTTGATGCCAGTGAACGTAGTTGGTTACTAAACAGTATTGGTGAAAGGGCTAATCAAATAACATTCCATAAAGGCAATGGCTGTCATGAGTGTGGTAATAGTGGTTATCGTGGTCGAGTGGGTGTCTTTGAACTTTTAAAAATCGATGATAATATTGCCGATGCACTACGGCAATCGGATGCCGCACTTTTTGCAAAACGTGCTCATGCAAGTTCAAGTTTCCGCTCTTTTGCACAACATGCCTTAGATTATGCCATAGAGGGCGTTACTTCATTAGAAGAAGTCATTCGAGTGACAGGAACCATTGAAGAAGTTGAATACATTAACCCCGATGATCTTCAACAAACAGAGACCGAATTATAATGCCCGCGTTTAGTTATAAAGGCAGACTATCAAATGGCAAACAAGCACAGGGAACTATTGAGGCAATCAATACCGATGTGGTGGTTGCACAATTATTAAGTGATGGTATTACCCCTATAAGTATTAACGAAACTCAAGTTAAGCACGATATTCTAAAAGAAATTCAACAAAAATTATTAGAACGAAAACCAAGCTACGATGATTTAATATTATTTTCTAGACAGATGTATACCCTGATGCACGCGGGTGTTCCCATTATAAAGGCCATCACCGGGTTATCAAACAATACTCGAAACCCTCTATTTTCTAGAGTTTTGCGTGACATTGGTATTGACTTAGAATCCGGACATGAGTTAACTGCCGCAATGAGTAAGCATGGCAAAGTATTTTCAAATTTATTTATTAGTATGATAAAAATTGGCGAAACCACCGGTAACTTAGATGAAGCTTTTTTAACATTATCAGGATATCTTGATCGTGAAAAAGATATTCGTGATCGAATAAAATCAGCAATGCGTTACCCTGTCACCGTAATGGGATTTATACTAGCGGCAATGACAATTTTAAATATTTATGTCATCCCACAATTTCAAAATCTGTTTAACAATTTCAAAGCCGAATTACCGTTATCAACACGTATTTTAATTATCACCTCGGATTTTTTTGTTAATTATTGGCCGGCAATGTTATTAGCATTAATTGCCAGTATCATCGCGATTATTCGGTATGTTAATACCTCGAAGGGTAAATATAATTGGGATCGTTATAAATTAAAAATTCCGCTAACGGGCAGTATTATATTACGCGCAACTCTGGCGCGATTTTCTCGGGCATTTTCGATGTCAACCAAGGCCGGAGTGCCGCTAATTCAAGCACTTAATGTGGTATCGATGGCGGTTGATAACGATTTTGTGGCTTCAAAAATTTTAGAAATTAAAACGGGTATTGAACGTGGAGATACTTTAACACGCACTACATCAAGCACCAATTTATTTACGCCATTAGTGATTCAAATGCTAGCGGTTGGAGAAGAAACCGGCGCAGTTGATGAGCTACTCGAAGAAGTCGCCGATTTTTACGAACGTGAAGTTGATTATGATTTAAAAAAACTAAGCTCGGCAATCGAACCCATTATGATTGTGGTTATCGGAGTGATGGTACTAATTTTAGCTATGGGAATATTTTTACCAATGTGGGAATTGGCTGCTGTCGCAACCTAAAGATAAAAATGAACAAATCATTCGCAAATCGTTTCATCACTAAAAATCAACAGGGCTGCAACGGATATTCACTGCTTGAAATTATTATTGTGATCATTATTATTTCAATTCTATTTACACTGGCATTAAATCATCTGTTTAAATGGCGTATTGCTGCCGAACAAACCAGCATTAAAAAATTAACCTCCGAGATGCGCGATGCCTTAAAACTAGAAGTATCAAGCTATTATGCCAAAGGACAGTTACAAGGTATTTTAAAATTAGTCGGCACTAACCCTTTAAATTATACCATTGAAAAACCCAATGCCTATCTCGGTGAAAAAAACTCACCTAATCTAGGGAAAATGCAAGCAGGTGAGTGGCTTTACGATACCTCAAAAAATTTGTTGATATATCGTGTACGTTATCCTGATTATTTCGTCACAAATTTAACTGGAATTAAGCGAATAGAATTAAAGATATCCTTAGTTTATGCCGATATTAATAACAATGGTAAATTTAATTTTGGCCTTGATGGTCTTGAAGGGTTACGCCTCGTCAGCACCGAGCAATATAGCTGGAAAAAATTTACAGAAAAAGATTAATTTGTCGTGATAGAAATGAAGCGACGAAACCGCGAATAGAGGATTGTATATGAAGCAGTTTAAGCGAGCGAATGGCTTTACTTTAATAGAACTGGTTGTGGTTATCGTAATTTTAGGTATTTTAGCAGCAACCATTGTACCGCGTTTTACAAATTTGCATGCCGATGCCCGCGCTTCGGTGGTGACCGGTATGGAAGCCAGTGTGCGTTCAGCAACTTCAATGTACCATGGTGTAAAATTAGCTTTGGGTACTACTGCGGGTGTTGCGGTTCCCAATAGTCGGTTTGAAGGTGTTGGTGTTGACGTTACCGATATTTTTACATACCCAGCAGCCACTGCTGCGGGAATAACCGCTATTGTTGATGATGCCGGAAATGATTTTACGGTGACTTATACCACAGGTACTCCGGCTACTACTGTTTGGAGTTATACAGGAGCAGCAACGGCGGCAAACTGCCAAGTTGTTTATACTGCAGCGGCAGCAGCAGGCTCTCCGCCAACAATTGTTGCAATCACAACCAACTGTTTATAGAGCCTAACGTTTTTACATTACAGCATCAAGGGGCTTCATTGCCCCTTTTTTAATACGCATAACTAATACTATGTCGGTAACTAACACTAAAAAATCTTCAGGTTTTACAATGATAGAATTGATTGTGATCATTGTTTTAATTGCAATATTATCCGCTGTTATATTACCGCGTCTAGGCACCCGTTCGACTTTTGATGAACGCATTTTTAGAGATGAAGTGATTAATGTAGCGCGCTATGCACAGCAATTAGCCATGATGCGCGGACGAAATTATACTGTACGGTTTCATTTAGATAATGTTTCTCAAAATTACGGCATCGACATTCGACAGGGAACGGGCGCATATAGTTGGCTAACGCATGCCAATAGCGAACCATTTCCAATTTCCTATCCTAATAATATCATCACATCTCCTGCAACTATTGTGCTGAGTTTCGATGCACTGGGTAATATTGTTGGTGGCGTATCACAAGCAATCACCATTACCGGTGATGCCAGTAGTAATCTTTGTATTGACGCTAGTGGTTTTGCACATCTAGGAGTTTGTTAAATTGCCTGTTACGTATCATGAACAAAAAGGTTTTTCACTAGTAGAAATTATTATTGTGATTGTTTTTATATCCATTGCAATGGTCGGTATTTTATCTGCTTACAGTAACGCCATGAAAAACAGTGCCGCACCATTACACCAAATTAGAGCCATCAAAGTTGCCCAAGCCTATATGGAAGAAATTTTAAATAAACGCTTCGATGAAACCAGCGGCCAAGGTGGGCTACCGCGTTGCGGTTCTACCGATCTTGGATCACAGACTTGTACCACTACAGCAAATTTTGGTGCCGATAGCGGAGAAACCCGCGCTTTGTACGATGATGTTGACGATTTTCATAATCTAGACGAACTGGGTTTAATTGACTCACTGGGAAATGCGCGCGTGGGTTATGCTAACTACCGTGCGCAAATATCGGTGAACTATGCTGGCAACGAACTCAGCAGCATTGCTCTAAATGATGCAAAACGAATCAACATTATTATCACGACAGCCAATGGTGCGAGTTTTGAATTTAGTGCCTACCGAGTAAATTTCTAATGGCTAGGTTCATTAAACAAGTTCACAAAAAAAGTAAAGCTTTTACTTTGGTTGAATTAACTATTGTCATCATACTAGTTGCCATTATTGCCGCGGTTAGTAGCCAATTTTTTACTAATGTTGTCCTTGGTTATAATGATGCCGATCTACGTGTAGCATTATCGCACTCTGGTCGTATCGCAACGGAAAAAGTCAGTCGTGAATTGCGTAATGCCATGCCACAATCAATCCGCGTGAGTAATAATTGTATTGAGTTTATTCCTATTTCAAGCAGCGCACATTATCAAGATCAAAACCTTACGTATACCAGTCCTGCTGTTGCCTCAAAACCATTACCTGTTAGCGGCCAAAACAGTGCAGATAATCAACTTGATGTTTTTAATTTGAATTTTACGGCTCAAGCTGGCATGAATTATTATGTTGTGGTGTATCCACTTGGCCCAGGATCGCTAAATGCTGATCCTTATATCACCACAAATCCAGGTTCATTATTTAATTACGTATCACAAAGTTTTATTAACGCACCCAGCAATAGCATCACCCGCATTACAATGGATGCCGCTTATTTGTTTACACGACACTCACCGATGCGTCGCTTGTTTATTGTCACCGCGCCAATTAGTTATTGCATAGTTGCCAATCGTTTACAACGCCATACTAGTTACGGTTTTAATAGTACGCAAGCAAGCCCACCATTGGGCACAATTCAACGTGTGGTTGATGATTTACAATTAAACGATTCAGGTAATCCAATTATTCCATTTGTATTTACCGCCGGTACCTTGGTGCGTAATGCCGTGGTGAAATTAGATTTTCGTATTCGTAAAATCGATCAACTTGGTAATGATAATTGGGTTCGGTTAAGTCACGAGGTACAAATTCGCAATGTTCCCTAAGTGTAAAAATCTACAGCAAGGCATCAGCTTATTGATGATGATATTTTTTGTAGTATTAATCGCATTGATTAGTGCCGCACTAGTAAAATTAATATCTACTGCTAGTGTTAGTGTCGGCAATGAAGTTATCAGTAGCCGTAGTTTTTTTGCAGCAGAAAGTGGCGCACAAAATGCTATGGCATTATTATTTCCGCTCAACGGCACTGTGGTTACTACTTGCAGTACAGTAAATACCGCTCTTAATAGCCCGTCAATTAATTTAACGGCTAACGGCCTTGGTAGCTGTGTTGTTAGTGTTTTTTGCACTGGCCCAGCTGTTATTAATGGTCGTTATTATTATGAGTTACAAAGCAGCGGCCAATGTGGCAGCGGTGAGTCGATTGCAGTACGTACTATTCGCGTTTCAGCCCGAACGTTATAATTTTCTATAGGATTGAATAATATAAGACATGCATCAAAATACTTTTAACAACATATATCTTTCTAAACCGGCTCATCTGCTACTGCTTGCGTTATTTTTAATATTGCACAGTACCTCTGCTGTTGCATGGAAAATGGAAAGTCGAACCATTACATTAAACAGCACCTTTACTACTCCGGCATTTACTGCGATCAGCTTTACTCAAAACTACGCTACGGCACCGCTGATTTTTGCACTACCAACAATCGAGGGTGGTGACCCTAGTGATTTACGGATTCAAAATATTACCAACAGTGGTTTTGAAATTGCACAAGTTGAATCACCCGGCCGCGATGGCCCACACGTTGCGATGACGGTTGACATTTTAGTCATCGAAGCCGGAGTTTATAGTTTACCCGATGGCACACGTTTTGAAGCAGGTACAGTGACTACCAACCAAGTACAACGTGCTGCCACTGTTGGCGGTGCGCAAGGTTGGGAAACAATTAATTTTTCAAGTGCCTTTTCGGCAACACCAATAGTATTGGCTCAAATTCAAACTATGAATAATGAGGCCAGCACACCACCGGGCAGTACTTCATCACCTTGGCTCACAAGCGTTGTTGATACTATTACTAGCAGCACAGTACGATTGGCATTGGAGCGCAGTGAAGTCAACAGTGGTACAGTAACACTCAATGAAACCATTGCTTTTATTGCTGTCGACAGCGCTAAAACCGGCAGCTTTATTGATAATAATTCTGTCAGCATTATTTACCAAACTATTTTATCCGGTGCTGTGGTTGATGGTTGGGACAATGCTTGTGACAATATTAATTTTTCGTCGAGTTTCGCGGGTACGCCATTGGTCATTGCCAGCAAGGCAACACGCAATGACAGCAACGGTGGCTGGTTGCGCCGTTGTGCTTTGAGCAGCAGTTCGGTCGGCTTAACCGTTGATGAAGATACTTTTTTTGACTCAGAGCGGGCACATGGGCAAGAGCAAGCCAGTATTATTGCTTTCTCGCGTAACTTTGAATATGACTCGTCGTTTACACCACCACCTCCACCGTCAGTTGATAGTTTTTGGAAATTAGAAAGTGCAGCATTTACCATGCCGGCAACACCCAGTTATATCACAATTAATTTTAGACAAAGTTACAGTAGCGCACCGTTAGTTTTTTTATTAATTGATAATGCCGATAATCGTCCAGTAGCAGTACGCATTAGAAATGTAACCAATGGTTCGTTTGAAGCCATTCAAGTGGTTGCACCAAGCAGTACAACCACCTACACACCAGTGAATGTTCATTATCTTGCTATTGAAGCTGGGCGCCATGTTTTACCTGACGGTACTGTTTTAGAAGCAGGAACCCAATCGGTTTCGGCAATTCAACACGGCAACAATGTTGCCGGTGCGGAAAGCTGGGCAACATTAAATTTTAATAGCAGCTTTGTTGCTGCTCCAACCGTACTACTGCAAATACAAGGTATGCTCAATGAACCTGCACACTTCGCTGGCACGCCATCGGTACCGTGGTTAACCATGGCAATAATAGGCATCAGCAATACTTCGGCATCCATTGCACTAGAACGCAGTGAAGTGAATGATGGTACTGTTAGCAGTGCAGAAACTGTTGCCTACCTTGCTATCGAAAGTGCTAAAACTGGAAGTTTTACTGATAATGCTAATAATACCATTCTGTACGAAACCATTCGGTCGAGTGACAGCATTGTTGGTTGGGCTAATGCCTGTAACACCATAAACTTTAGTGCGAATTATGTTAGCCCAATCGTAACGGGTATTAAAGCGACACACGATGGCGGTGATGGCGGTTGGTTGCGGCGCTGTTCATTAAGCTCGAGCACCATTGGATTAGTGGTTGATGAAGATACTGATAATGATACTGATCGCAGCCACACTACAGAACGTGCTAGCTTGATGATTTTTTCACAAGCATTTGATGCCTTTATCCAACCCACACCACTGAGCTATTACACCATGGACGAAGTATTATGGGATGGTGTTAGTTCAGATGTTATTGATAGCAGCCCGAATGCATTTCATGCCTTAGCGGTTAACGGTGCGAATACACTTGGTAATAATCCGGCTCTGAGTGGTTCACCCGGTACCTGTCGCTATAGTGATCTAGATGGTAATAATGATCATATTTTATTGCCAGAAAATTTTCCAAATTTAAGTTCCAGTTTTACGATTACTGCATGGATTTATGCACAACAAATCAATAACGATCAACGAATTTTTGCCGATGACGAAAGTAACAGTGGTGGTTTTGCATTTAGTTTGGGTGATGGTGGCAATGGCAAGTTACGATTTTTTTCGCGTAATATTAGCCCTATCATACTCGACACTAGCGCAGCTGTTATTACGCAAAACCAATGGTATTTTGTTTCGGCGGTACACGATGCCACTAACAAAATTCGCAGCATCTATGTTGATGGAAATTTAGTGGCTCAAGATGCCAGTGCTTATACTAGCAGTTGGGGCAGTGATAGTGGCCGTGCCAGCATTGGTGGAGAAACCGATGCCTCAGGTGAAGCCAATCCACGCTGGCGTTTTAGTGGTAATATTGACGAGCTACGAATTTACAACCAAGCACTCACTGGCACAGAAATTAACGATGTAAAAAACCTGCGCCATCCTTGCTCAGTTGTTGTCACCAGTTATAAAATTGTGCATGACAATAACGGCATTCACTGTTTGGATGAAGCCATTACCATCACGGTTGTTGATGGCAGCGGTGCGACTATTAGTAATTATACTGGAACGATAATCCTTGATACCCAAACCGGAAAAGGCAGCTGGGTTTCTAGCACTGGCTCAGGAACATTACTCGATGCCACCAGCAATGACGGCCTTGCAAGTTACACTTTTGTGACTGCCGACAATGGTACCGTGATGGTTAATTTAGAATACCAAGAAGGCACTAACTTATTTAATATTGATGTCTACGATAGTTTAAATAATACCTTGCGCGATGATGACAGTGAGGGTGATATTACTTTTAGGCCATTTGGTTTTGTTATAACACCCAATCCAGTTACAACACAAATTTCAAATAAACCCTTTTCACTAACACTAACAGCCGCAGGACAAACACCTGCAAGTCCCTTGTGTGGGACAATTGAAACGTATACCGGCAATCAAAACGTAAAATTTTGGTCAAGTTATATCGATCCAAACAACGCAGCAATTGCCGGCACACCACAAGTGAGCATTAACGGTAATACTATTGCCACTAACGAAGCAGCAGCAAGTAATCAAACAATAGCATTTAACCTTGGTGTTGCCACAGTTACCACGAATTATCCAGATGCTGGTCAAATTCAAATTTTAGCAAAAGATGATAGCAATATTGGTGCGCCTCCCAGTGCCAGTGGTGATGAGATTATTGGTGGTATCACACCTTTTGTGGTTAAACCATTTGGTTTTGATGTTGCTATTCCAAGTAATCCGCAAGCAGTGGATCATACTGGTAGTGCTTTTATTCGCAGCGGTGTTAGTGTTGGTGATAGTTTTAGTGCCACCATCAGTGCCAAGCAATGGAGTAGCAGTGACGATGCCAATAATGATGGCATACCGGATGGCTATGCTGATGCCGATCCAACAAACAATGCCAATTTATCCGATAACAACACAACCCCGAACTTTGGTAATGAAGCAACGAAAGCAACTATTACATTAACACGTAATCATTTCCATCCCAGCATTGCCAATGGCGGCTCAGCCGGCAACTTATCGGGTAGCACTTCGATTACTGCCAGTAATGGTTTCGCCAGCAGTAGCAACCTGCGTTATTCAGAAGTGGGAGTGATCGAACTCAGTGCCGACGCCAGTAATTATTTATCAAATAATACGGTTAGTGGTAAATCCAGCGCCATTGGTCGCTTTTATCCGAATCACTTTACCATCAGTGGCACTCCAATATTAACACAGCGCAGTGATCTTACGGGCTGTGCTGACGCTTATAGTTATATGGATGAAAACTTTACCATTGCTTTTACCATTGAAGCACGTAACGCCGATAATAATCTCACCAGTAACTACGAAGTAGGCACAGGATATGATTATAGTTATTTATTATCCTCAGGCACTTTAAATTTAGCTGCGATTAATGACCCTACTGGCAGCCCCAGCACATTAACCAGCCGATTAAATCAAACCGCTTTTAGTGGCAACTTTACTAATGGCATTGCGACGGCCAATGCCACCATGCAACTGCAACGTATAACAAACAATGATGGCCCCTATAATGACTTGCGCATATCCAGCAGGCCCATTGATAGTGATAATATCACACTTCAAAATTCTGCACTAAATAGTGATCCGGCACAAACCGGAAGCAATACGCACCAGCAACTCAGCAGTACCAGTGTGTTGTTTGGCCGTGTTAATATTAGTCCGATTTTTGGCTCCGAGTTTTTAAACTTAGCTGTGCCGTGGCATACCGAATATTTTGTCAATGCACAAACTGGTTTTGCCCTTAATACCAATGATAATTGCACACCGCTTAATAATAGCCTGGTGGATTTATCGAACAACACAGCCAATCCTGCTGCAGGTATTTTAACGATTGCCATTGGAAGTAGCAGCAGCACCGCGGTGATCAATAATAATCCAGTAACAGCAGGCACACCCAATTTAATTTTTGGTGCACCATCGGTTCCCGGATATGTTGATATCGATATTAATTTATTAGGACTTGAATATTTACAATTCGACTGGGACAATAACGGCACACACAATAACAATCCCGGCACTGCACGCGCCACTTTTGGCAACTATCGTGGTGACGATCGGATTATTTATTGGAAAGAATTATTTGAATGAAAAAATACATATTAATTTCACTTCTTGGCTTAATCATTATGCTTGGCGGTTGCATCCCGTTTGGTGTTGCCATTCAAAATGCTGTTAATACTAACGAAGTATTAAACGAATCCATTCCAATCAATAAAAATTATATTACATCGGTTATTAATATCAATACCCGTCACTTAATTTTACCCGCATTAAAAATTCATTTCAGCAGCAATGAAGTTAACAGCAATACATTGTTACAATCAAATGAATATGAGGCAAAATTTCAGTTCCCAGTTAGTTTAATTATTAGTGATATTAACAATAAAAAACTCTATAAATATACCGATAAACTCGATTGGAATCACGGTACCAAATCTTACGATCTTAATAATGTAAATTCGCAACAAGCCGAGGTTATCGTTGAAATTGATTTAGACAAAATTTTAATTCCTAAACCCGGAAAAATAAAACTGTCGGTATTTATTGCAGATGATTCAATTTATAAGGCTAAACTGCATTCGGCAAAATTAATCGTTTATGATAATGTGTATCAACATAGTTCCAACATTTTAATTGGTGTCGGAATACTATTTTTTGGGATGCTAGTATTAGTGATTGGTATAATTTTAATAATTCGTTATCAAGCACAAACACCACACAAAAATAAAACGAAATATTCAGCACCAGCCGAGGCGGAAAGAAATTCATCAATCAATACATCAGCCATGTTGTGTCATTTAAGTACTTTCTCGGGAATATTTGTGCCATTTGGCGGTATACTCGGGCCACTTATTTTTTGGTTGGTTAAAAAAGATGAACATCCATTTATAAATCGTCATGGCATTGCTGCGCTTAATTTTCATTTATCGATGATGATATATTATTTTGTAAGTTTTTTATTGGCTTTTATCATTATCGGATTTTTTCTGTTAATCATGCTCGCCTTAGCCGATTTTATATTAAGTATTATCGCCAGCATTAAAGCCAGTAACGGTGAAGAATATCAGTATCCGTTCGCAGTTCCATTTATTAATGAAGTTAAAAACTAAGAGCTTGGGTAAATAAATTAGTTATTATTAAGTCGTTTACTCGCACTGGAATTATCACCATCATTATTAATCTCAGTACCACTACCAGTTAATGCTAAGCCAAAAGCCGGCATGTTGGTATAAATCGCTTCAAATTTTCCGGGTTCGATTAAATAAGTTTCATGCCAAATACCAACGGCTGCACTCGATAATATCTTTAAATTAAAATAAGTCCAAATTGGCATATGCAAATTAGTGCGATTTCTAGCGTATTCTTCTAGGGATTCAAAATCATCCCAGTATTGCACCATTAATATATTTCGGCCATACCACAGTTTGCCGCTAATAAAACCCTTAACTTTTTGCCGCTGTAATTCACGCAATAATTTTGGCATAACTTTTATCAAAGGCCACCAATGGTGTATTTTCCATAAAATATTGATACGTAAACCAATCAAAAAAACTACTTTTGATTCATCCAGCTCTACTGTCATTCGTTTTGGAATTATTGTATTTGATTCTTTCATAGTAATTTTCGCGTGTTTATGCTTAATCTGGTAATATAACATTTAGAATACTCTTATTTACCATCAACTACCTAGCTATAAGTCTAAAAATATGAAAATAATACCTTTAACATTTTATATCATTTTGTTTATTTCAAGTGCTTTTTTAACGGCTTGTAGTGATACCCCGCATAATTCTCAGCTTCAAGCTGCAATGCAAAAAATTCTTGATAACAAACAATACAAAAGTATTTTTATGATCCGCAATATTAAAAAAATAAATGGCTATATGCTTGATGATTTCTACCACGCCGAAATGCAATTTGATCGATTATTCTTAGTGGATATCGATGATGCCATAGCCTTAATAGATAATGATATTAAAGCACAAAAAAGTAACGACTTACTCGACGAATTAAGTAAAGGTTTATATGCTTTAGCAAGTCAAAGCGGCTTACTCAAAATTGGTCTTGTTGAGCAGTTTGGTCATTTCAAAAAAGGTGATGTTTTACAAGAAAAAATCACATTAAAGTTTTTAAAAACAGAACAAGGCTGGCGCTACTACTCTAAATCATCTAGCTGAAGTACTTAATGTAAAGCTGGCTACTCCAAAATAGTTTTTAGAGTTCTTCAACACGATATTTTTAATCGTTTTAATATCAATCGCTACTTGTCGAATACCGTTTGCTAAAACTTTTCCAGGTAATGGTTTAATCGCTTTATCGGATGCAAAAACCCATACTTTTTCTTTGCCGTAAGGTGCTGCAATAGTAAACCGATAAGCAGCGTCATCACTTGGCACAGCAATAAACAACCCAGATTTATAACGTGTTTGCTTTTGCTTGTTATTAGGTAATAACTGCATAAACTGTTGGTTAACAGTTTGATAAATCACCGTAATATATGCATCGATATCTAAACTAATTAAAAATTTAATTACATCGCCTTTTACAAATGATTGCGTATCTCCTAAATGTGAAGTAATTTCAATATTAATTTTTTTCGTTTGTAGCCTAGCTTTCGTTACTATTGATTGCTCAGCACAAGCTATATTTAAGTTAAATACTAAAATTAATAAAGTCGTTATTGACGGGGTAACTATACTACACTGTTTAAAAAGCCAATTGATCTGCATCATTTATCCAGTTTTAAATGGTGGCCAGTAGCCCACCCTACAGACTAAATAAATAATTATAACCAATAAAAAAACCACCAAAGTTATGCGTTTGGCTGGTACCATTATTATAAGTATATTTTTGCCCTTGGCTTTTTATGCCAATATTAAATCTATGAGTATCGCTATAACGATAGATTCCACCAAATTCTAAAGCCGTACTATTAGCATAACCTACCACCTCGTCACTTGATTTTAAATCACCTCGAGCAACAAAACCAAATGTGCCATACAACGACCAATTATCATTTAAAAACCAACTACCCGAGGCACCTATACCTAAACCAGAAAATTTTTGTTTAAAGTCATTATTATCATATTTATTTTGAGTACTTTTAAAATCAATAAACAATGAAATATTTTCCCAAAAATAATATCCGGCGATTAAATCAATTTCAGAACGTTGTATAATCACATTGCTATTAACCGTAGTAGTATTATTTGTTACTTGGTCTGGTGCGTTATTATCAAACGTATAGCCACCACCTTGCAGGTTTAAACCAGCATAATAACGTTGTTTTTGGATAGCAATATTCCATGCAAACTGTCCACCTCCGGTTCGTTCAAAGTCGGTTCCCGAATCGTTATTACTACCTGTCCAATTGGCAGACAATAATTTCACGCCAAGGCTGATATTGATATCTTCCTGGGCGTCCACTGTCATCGAACTTAGCAACAGTAGCAAAAATAATGATAAATTGCTTTTCATTTTAAATTTTTTCATTTTTATTACATACCTTTATTCTGTACTATATTACAACTGAACTAAAGTGTTGGCATTGGTCTAAATTGATGCGTAGTTTTTTTATCTGTGATTTTTTCAATATTCTTGGTCGTAGATGGTTTATTGTTTATTGGTTTTTTTGCCGTTGTAGCGGTTTTATCATCTGAAATGATATTCACCTTAACTTTAACTTTGTTCTTGTCGACCCCCGGTACAGTCACGTCAATTTTAATGAATACAAATTCACCGAGTTCGTCTCCTGCACCTTGCAGTACACCACTTTCGGGAACTTGATCAACATTGTTCGCAACTGCTTTTGAAACATTACTGGATAATTCGCTTAATGTTAACAAGGCTTGATCGTTGTTTTTTAATTCGCTTAATAGAAAATAACTAAATGGCGAATGACCTGATTTTTTATAACTATCATCAACATATTCAAGACCTCCGGCTGACATAATTTGTACGCTTTTTTTATTCAATATTTTTTGATAATATTTTTCAGTTTTTAAATCACTGCGAATACCACGATTACCACGGCGTAATAAACTGCCACTGAAACATGAATCTGAAATTAATAGACTGTGTTTTGCTCTAGAAGCAATAACAGTCATTTCATCGCGTATGGTTGAGTTACGCAAAAATGTAGTTTGATCAACACCAATGGCATCCGTTGGCACCCAATAACCTTTTTGACTATCGTTATCGATGTAACCGTGACCAGCATAATATACTAATACGTGATCATTGCTCAATACGCGTTTTGATAATGCCTCAAGTTCAATTAATACATCTCGACGTGTAGCATTTTCCAATAGCTTTACATCAACAAAACCATAATTTGCTATTAATATTTTTTTTAATGCACGAGCATCCGTAACAGCTGTTTTAAGTGAAGGCCATCTACCCGCTTTATCGGTATAATTATTATTTCCTATAATCACTGCCCGATAAATGCCTTTTGATATAATGCTTGGTTTTTTATTTGCTACGGATTCAATATTGATACCCCGATTTTGTGCCGTAACCGAATAGCTGACCATCAGTGTAAATAGCAGTATCAATAGTTTTGTGATTAATTTCATAATTTAACTCATTATATTAGTTTAATGTCGAACAAAGCCACCAGTGGCATAAAATATTTCATTAGTTGATGTTTCTCCCGTTAAAATCCATTGGTAACGTCGTTGTTTATCTAATTTAATATTCCTAAAATTAACACTATTATTTTTTACTGTTTTCTCCTTTAACAATACACTTCCGGCAGCCGTTACTTTATTTAGACGTATGGTATACGATGAAACTTGCTTTATCGTCGGCCAATTAAGCATTAAAGTGTTATTATCACCCATAGTAATAGTAATATTTTTGAAGTTAACGGTTTTCTTTCTGGCATTACTGAAAAAACCAATACCCGGTTGTGCTGCTTTTTTACGATATTCAAGCACTGCATTATCTTGATAACTAGCAATATTAATATGCTGATCTACTGTTTGAAATTGTACATTCACAACCATAAGCAATAACACACTTGCAAAACCAGAAGCTGGAATCAACAGCCATGCCGGCAACGATAGTGTAAAATATTTTTTTATTATTGCGCTGAATTTTAAACTTTTATGACGTGACTTTGTATTTTGAGTTTCTGTATAAATTTTTGATTCATTTACCGTTAATTTTCGTTGCATTGCTGATTGGTGGCTTACAAAATGTAATGCTGCTTTTAACGAAGGCACATCATTTTGTAATTGCTCAGTAATTTCACGTCGTTGACTACTATCGGTGTTGCCATTTAGATATTGTTCAAGTTGTTGTTCATCTATTTGTGGTATTTTTTGTTTGTTTTCAGTGAGTTCATATCTTATGTGTTGATGAATAAAATCACTGGATTTTAAATTACTTTGTAACTCAGTTAACTCTGCTGCTTTATTACGACAAGCATTGCATGTGGCTAGGTGCAATCCCAAATTTTCAAATTCCATGGTATCGGGATCATCTATAAATCCCATTATAGTTACTAGTTCAGGATGTTTCTCGCTATTAACACTCATAATTTATCCAGTTTTTGATCTCTATACAGTATATACGACATAAAAAGGTGTCATATTTGAAAAATAACTGCATAATTTTTGTTTCACCTTTATATTCTCAGTCTCATAGGATAGACAATGCCCACCCTACAAGTGCATTTATAAATTAATTCATCAATTCATTTAACTTTGCTATGGTTTTTCGTCGAAAGTAATATAATTGTTGTCGATTGGTTTTATCGGCATTGATACCGGCTTTAATACTGATATTTAATTTTGCCAATGCCACTAAAACATCTTCTGCATCTTGTTGCTCTATAATTAACGCTTCTAAAACAAATTGTTCTACTGGGGTTAATTTTGACCATGCGCTATGAAGCTTTAATTTGCTTTCGCTGTGTTCGGGGGATTCGTCATAAAAGGCAACATCATTTTCGCTATAATCATCCACTGCCATACCATGACCGTTATTTAACTCGGTTAAAGAAATTGTTGCTGGCGGATCAAGTAAATGCAGGCGTCTCTTCCTTGTCAAAATGATTATTATTTCGCGACTTAATTGTTGGATTTCATCTTCAGAGCACAATAACTTTTGAGCGATTATTGCAATTGATTCTTCGGCACGTAAACCATAGAAGACCTTTCCGGCATTAGGATGCAGTTGTTGAATATAAGTCGGCACATGTACATTGCCATTAAAACGCCAATCTTTCCAACGCTCATAAAAAGCAATGGAGTTACCGATATTGTATAGATAGTTATACAAACTAGAATCGAACTTAGCCTGGTATTTAAGTAAGCGCTTACTACCTACCAAATCATTTAACATCCAGCCATAACTGGCATTGCCCCATTCACATAACAGTGCATCATGGGACGCTGGAGCGATAGGTTTTTCTAAAGTACAAGCAAAGCGGTAACGATTTTCAAAGCAAAAGCGTTTGCAAAACCGTGCGGTTTGATAGCTTATAATGGGATGAATCAGCGTGTTTATATTTTGGCGCGCAAGACTATCTCCGCTTGCAGCTTGTTGAGCGAGACCAATTTGATCGGCAATCGACTTATTCATTAATTAGCACTACACTTTTCTAATATAAAAACCATCCAGCAACCTTATTTTGAACTAAGTGAATTGCCATACCATATTTATCATAGGCCAAATAATCTCCAGACATCATGTATAAACGTCGATCCGGAATACCAAATTTTTTTAATGGCCGATCGGCTGCTGCATTATTTGAAAGCTGTGTTTTTTTTAAACCGCTAATATGAAGTTCGCCATAATCCTGCCATGCGCTAATTATTTTTTGATTGGGATCAATGACATAACGACTGCCATCATCAAAGCGATACACATGATATAACTCACCTTCCAACCACAGATCATTTATTTGGTGGCCTTGTCGGGTTAAATCTTTTGCTGAAAATTTATCATTTAAGCGCATGCCATTAATGGTTGGCGCATTTGATACTAGGCTCTGAGCTTTCCGCTTTGGTTGCAATTGATTTAATGCCATTTGGAATAATAAACTATTACCAGATTTTTTAGTTGCTTTTGCAAGTGATTGCCATAATAAAATTGCCTTATCGCTTTCACCGGTAAATTGAAATAATGCACTACTATTAAAATAGGCGCTATATAGTATCAAATCACGTGAATATTCAGAAATGATAGCATTATTGCTATTCAATGCTGTGATTAATTTTTTAAATTTTATTTTAGCTTCCTTATATTTTCCTTCGATAGCACTAGTCATGGCTAAGATTAAATCTGCCGCACTATCGTTACCAAATTTTGGTTGGTATTTTCCTTGTATAACACCACGCACCATAAAACTATTATCATCTAATAAATAACTATAAGCTAATAATAGGTATGTTTTTTTGTGACTCGGCTCTAAACGTATGGCTTTTTCAAAAAACCGAATACTATTTTCAAGTTTTTTGTGAATTATATTTTTGATGGCTTTTATTTTTGATTGCTTAATCGCTCGTGTTGATGAAAAATTCTTATTTGAGTTATTACGAGTACTATTACTACTGGCATCCAATAGCATTGGATAATAAAAACGAGCTTGTTTGATTTGATAATTGACGATAAGCTGTTTTTTAAGCGTTAAGGCTTCAGCATAATAACTTAAACCCAGAGCTGACAACACTGCTCGACTGGTATTGTCGCGTCCATAAGCTGTTAAATAGCGACGTGCGGTTTTAAAATTATTTGCAGTAAATGCTTGCACACCCATATCGTACAACATAGATTGTGTGGCAACATTACTTAATTGTAAGCGAGCGCGTAATGCGCGATTTTTTGCTTGCTCACACAAGTTTAAAATTTTTATTTTTTTATTACTATTTTGCGATTGACAGGAAGCTTTCCAAATATTCTCTACCCATTTAGTAAAAAAATCCTTGCGGTTAATTTTATCCAATACCTGGTATGGGTCAAAACCAACACTGTTCATCATTAATAAGCTATCATGGTCTGCTTGAATTTCTTTTTCTGCGACATTATCAAAAAAGTTTTTATTAAGTTCCATCTTATTCAATATTTTATTGCTTAACGCCGTATTTTTTTTACCAATCAATCTAAAAAATCGTTGATGCCATAAATCATCTGATCTTTGGTGTGATAATTCATGCGCCAAAATAAAAGCTAATAAATGTTTTGCGCGCAGCTCGCCAAATTTTTTAACTGATACGATAGCGTCGCGACTCATTAGTATATTGCCATCGGATAAAGATGCAGCCCAAGGACCGGCGCTTGAATTAACTATATAAAGTGTCGGTTCGATTCGCGTACTATCCCAGGCACGTAATAACACTGAAAAGACTGTTTGAGTCTCAGCCACTAGTGGGTCATCCACAACTGAAATAGTATGGGGTTTCCAGTAAGTTATCGACTGGCTAGGATCCTCTGGAGGCTGAATGGATTTAGCCTCGACTGCTTTCATCAATAAGCCATTTAGCAGCAAACTCACCAGCAGAAATAAAATAGTTTGTTGCTGTTTGCTATAACTCATCTGTTTTTCACCTAGAAATTACTCAGTTAATCATGCTGTTACTTCACTATATAGTACTAGACGGTAAATCTTGGAATATTTGAAAAGTATTTTTAAACAGTAATATTTTTAAATCTTTTCAAATCATAGCGATTTTGATGTCTCTTTAATTATAACGCAACAATTCCCTCGTTGGTCTTAGTGAATCAATATAAATCATAGGCTTACGAGGATAATTTGGATATATTTTAGGAGTAACAAATGAAAAACCACAATTTTACCAGCCAAAAAGCATTTTTAATTTTTTCACTATCGGCCAGTTTCTCGCTATTAACCGCTTGTGGTGGCGGCCAACAAGATAGTGACGCAACGAGTCCTGTTGCAAACACTGCCCCAGTACTCGAGTTAAACCTGCCTAATAGTTTAACCGGTGGTGTTCAAAACACATCGGCACTTACCGTTAAGCAACCGGCACAAGTTGTTGGTTCAGCATCGGATGCCCAAATCATTACTAATGCGGTCAGTGCTGCAGCTAATGCCAGCAATCAACCATGTGCTTTTATTGGTGTAAGTGATAATGACCCATTCCGCAATGGTTATCAAATGACAAAACTATTAGTATCCTCTGTTGCAGCTTGGACTTGCATTGGAGATACTTTAATAAACCTATCTAACTTTATTGCTCATGACGGTGTTATTTTAGAAACCGATAATGATACTACAGCCAGCAATTACGATCCTCAGGAGCCAACGCATTACAGCATCACGGACGACTCAGAAGCACAAACTACAATTCGAATTTATTATCGCTATAGTCGAGCAACACCACCACGTGTTGATGATGATCCACAGTTTTATATTTCGTGGAATGAATCTTCAACAGATTCAGCTGTTATTGAAGGTCGTTTGATTATTGATGCAGTTAAAATACAGGACTCTGCACGTAAAGCGGATGACCCGATTAAATTGCGTATGGATTTTAATTACACACCAACAACTAAAGATGTTGATGTTTTTTTACAGTTTGATAATGGCAATGAATGGGCTGAAGGTTTTAGAATTAATGTTAGCAAAGATTTAACGGCTAATCCTCTCACTCAAGTTTATCTGGCCCGTGGTCTAATTAAAATGAAAAAGCAATTTTTACCCGTAACCGGCATCAGCGAAATTCCAAGTGTTCAAATTTTTACGGTATCTGACAACCTTGGTAAAGGTGCAGCAATTGCCGAGTTTCAAGATATTTCACTACCATTGGAATTAAATGCCAGTACAAATAACCACCTTGGAAACTATTTATTTACTAAAACCGATAATTATTATTTTAAAGCCAACCAAGAATCGGAGTGGATTCAAAAAAGTATTACAACATCAGAGTATCGAGGAAGTCGTACTACTCCAAGCACTGGCGGTAGCTTTCCTGCCGATCCATCATTGGATAATTTGATTAGTGCTTTAAATCTGGATTCAAATTATTTTACCGGTACAATGTGCGCAAGCGTAGGTGATGACTGTAATGCCTTGCTCAATAGCATTTTTCAAGAAGGCTTGTTTAGTCACGAACAAAATCAAGGAATCGACCCAATGGACTGGCGCACGACTGCACTTGCAACACCAAGTTATTTAAACTCAATTTATCCTAATGGAGCAGACTGGTTTGGTGCATTTGATTATAGCTTCACACCTTCTTTAAACTAAGTGTAACAGTGGAGCTAATTGAATAAGAATAACATTCAATTAGTTCTCACTTTAAAACTCTACATCCCCGTCAAAACCGTGTTCTGGAATTGGTGTTGATAAATCATTACCCTTAAAGCGAAAATACTCTAAAACTCCTTGGTCGTTTCGAGACAAACTGTATGTGAGCAAACATCCTGTTCACCAGTATTACAATGATAAGAACCTGTTTTAAGGCTCATCGAAAATATTCACCGCTCATCCATATTGGGATCACTATAACTCTTAAATTCCCTTGTAAATTTTATAATAGCTGCTCAATTAACGAACAATAATCAAGATTAAAGTGATATAGTACCAGTAACATATTGAGCCGATTATAGATTAATGATAGTGTTAATCGTGGTAATAGTGAATAATTTAGCTACAGCGGGTATTCATTGGTCATTCAATATTACCATCACTTAATTTATTAATTAAACTCTAACAGGGAGGTCTATCATGGCTCTTAATCATGTATACAAAATCGATAAAGGTTATGAAAAAGGGGTATTAAATAAACTTTTTCAAAATGGTAAGTTGAAAAATTGCACTATTATTGGTGATGCCGTAGGCTCGATGAGCGCTCGTGAATATGTCGTTAAAGGCGAACCACGTGCCAAAATTTTGGAATTTAAAAAAGCAACTTACATTAAAATCGAGTCTGAAATTAAACACAACAATCTTATGAAAGTAAGAAATATTGGCGATTAAATTTCAAATCGATACTTACTATACTTAGGTAAGCTATTCCACAGCTTGCCTAAGTAAATTTAATTCTGAATATCTCCATTTATCTTTATAAAAAGCTATCCAATTTAAGCTTTAACAAATCACTTATACTTATTTTCCGTAAGTATTTATCAAAAAATTCAATATACGAATAACAATCTAAAAAGTGATTCAACAAGAGCCGTATCGCTCTATAGTTTTACTATCTTAATCCTGCACTCAAATTATTTAAAATTCAATATTAAAGTTAGCCAGTTAATAGCCGAAATAAATAATGTTACTGCTAGTGAGTTCTGTTATTTAATTCTAATTTGTTAAATAGTAATTAACATTACTAGAAGTTTCAATGTAGTTTAATCAAATTTATTCAGGCTTGTCCAGACAATGAGATATATTGAAACGTGCAACCACACACAGTCTAGGGAAAGATGGTGCAATCGAACATATCTTTACTATTAAAGTATTTTAACTACGATAACTCTAAAAAGGGGTCAGAACATGAGTGTAAGCAAAGTATTGGTGGTAGATGATTCTCCAGCACATCTAGAAAATTTAAAAAATATTGTTAGCCAAGCAGGTTGTCGAGTAATACAAGCATCTTCTGGAACAGAGGCCGTTGCGCTAACTAAAAAAGAAAAACCAGATTTAGTGTTAATGGATATAGTAATGGATGACCTAGATGGTTATGGTGCATGTCGAGAAATCATGAATGATGAAACAACAAAAGATACACCGGTGGTATTTGTTTCAACTAAAAATAATCGTGCCGATAAATTATGGGCAGAAAAACAAGGCGCACGAGGGCTTATCTGTAAACCCTATAAAGATTCAGAGATAATTGATGTTATCAAAAAATATTAATTGATAGCTACTAAAACGATGGAACTTATTTTACCCAGTTTAGCATTAAAAAATAATTTTGTGGGTGTCGATCTCTATACTAAAAAAGATACTACAGATATTATTGACGACTCGATAAAATATTCTTACCATGCTTTTATTATTGGTAATATCGGAATTTTGTTGCCACGTAACGAGACTAATGAAGTCACCGAACAGCTTGCGACGTGCCTATTACCCAACACCAACGAAGTATTATTTGGCATGGCTAATTTACGGGGAAATATTATTCCGATATTTGATATGCATGCTCATTTTAATATTGAAACCAAAAAAGATCATAACAGAAAGGTATTGGTGATTGGCAAAGATGCGCATGCTGCCGCTGTACTAATTGATGAGCTTCCAGTAACACTGGCCATTTCACAACAAGACAAATGTTCGGTTACACCGTCCTTACCAAAAGAAATACAACAACATTTGAAAAATAGCTATCAAATCCAAGATAAGATATGGATTGAAGTCGACTTGACTAGTTTATTTTTCAAATTATCAGAATTCATTTAATCAGTAGGATTGGAGAACACCAATGAAATTTAAACGTTATATTGTCTTGACACTTTCACTTCTTCCCGCCATTGCAATTGCGGCTGTTGATTTATCTGAACAAAAATTAAAAGTGAAAATTTTAACCGCGCGGCACATTGGACTAAATCCAATGATAGTAGATTCAGTCAACAGACAAAATAGTGAAAAAAATTCACTCAAGAAAATAAAAAATATTGATGAAAAATGGAAAAACACTAAAGGACTAAGCGCATTAAAATTATCCTTACAAAATAATGAAGCCGGTTTATATTTAAAATCTATTGTTGAAAAAAACCCCGATATTAGCGAAGCGTTTTTAACTGATATGCAAGGTGCAAATGTTGCCAGTTACCCTGCAACTAGTGATTATTGGCAGGGCGACGAAAAAAAATGGCAAGCATCATTTAATAATGGCGAAGGCAAGGTATATATTGGCCCACTAAAAGTAGATGAAAGCACCAATATTGCGGCAGTACAAATTAGTGCACCGGTTATTGACTATCGAAATGAGCGAAAAACTATCGGTGTTATTGTAATAGGTGTTACCAGTGACTATTTGATGTCTAAATAAAACCAACAACTGATTTATTAATACAGGTAATTATTATGAATAGAGCTTTAACGAATCGACAAAATAAAACCGTAAATAAAAAAAATACTAAATTTTTATTCAACGGTATTATTTTTAGCCTGTTATCAGTTTCGTGTTTTTCTCAAGCCTATGCTGTCCCTGGTGTTAGTAGTACAAAAATAACTATTGGTGGTGTTATGGACTTAGAAGGTCGTTCAAAAGCATTAGGCTCTGGAATGAAAATGGGTATTTCTGCTGCCATACGCGGCAAAAAAATTAAAGGTAAAAGTATTGAATTTATAACACTTAACGATTCTTATAATCCAGAAAAATCGATTGCAGCAACAAATGAATTAATCGACAAAAAAGTATTTTTAGTGATAGGAAATGTTGGAACGCCTACCGCTAAAGTTACATTACCGATACTCGCTAAAAACAATATACCCGCCGTAGGTTTTTTTACAGGTGCAGGTTTGTTACGGCCAGGGAAGGGGGACATCATTAATTATCGAGCCAGCTACGTGCAAGAGACTGCATATGTTATTAACTCGGCATTACGTGCAGGTGTTAAGACCAATCAAATATGTGCCTATGTTCAAAATGATGCTTATGGCATGGCAGGCGTTACAGGAATTAAACGTGCTTTAATTAAAAAATCGGGTACCAAAAAGATTATTGCATTACTCAACCAAATAATTGCAATGCCTGGAACTAACCCAAAGCGCAACGGTATTGGTCCTGTTGGGGTTTATCAGCGTAATACGTTTAGTGCTAGAGCGGGTTACTTATCACTTAAAAACTGGGAAAAAATTTCTAAGACTCGATGTCGTTTAGTATTAACGGTGGGTGCCTATACCTCGGTTGCGGGTTTTATTGGTTATGCCAATATGAAAAAAGAAAACTGGGTCTATAGCGCAGTATCATTTACCGGTGCTACTAATTTGAAAAACATTTTAGCAACCTATGGTGTTCATAATAAAGTCATCGTTACCGAGGTTGTGCCTCCTTTAAATTCAAAATTAAAGGTTGTTGCTAAAGCGAGAAAATTACTTGGTAAGAAATTTTCATCCATCACCCTAGAGGGGTATTTAGTTGGCCGGATGATGTTAGCCATTATGGAAAAAATTCCAGGGAAAATCATAACGCGACAAGCGTTTATATCTGCGGCAAAAAGCAGTAAGTTTAATATTGACGGTGTTACTTTTGATTTCACTTCGGATAACCAAGCATCTGATTTGATTACACCCACATATTTAAAAAATGGTATTTATCATACTGCCCGCAGAAGTGATTTTAAACGATTATTTGAATAAGCTGCCGATTACATAGTATTGGCAAATAGAGGATATTATTATGTTTAGTAAAATGAAAATCGGTCACCGCTTATTGTTACTGATATCAGCATTGACAATTGTTTTTTTCTCCACCGGTTCCATTACTTTACTGGGTTTAAACTCTGCAAGCGAATCTTCTGAAGAACTCAATCAAAAGGTTGCCGAAGGTGTTGTTTTAACTCAGATTGCTTCAATTGTCCGTGCCGGTTATGTGAAGGCATCTTCCGATCTCTATCTAGGAAGCACAACCTGGAAGGATGCAACAAGAAACATTAAACAAGGAAAATATAGCTTTAATGCTGCTTGGGAAAAATACCTTATAAATCTTAATACTCAAAATAAAGAATTAACAAATGATTTATTTAGCGAACCAGTTAATAATTTGACCGAAGGTTTTGACTCTTTATTAGAAATTGTACAACAAGAAAATCGCGGTTTATTAACACTCTTTATGTTGAATGATTCAACACCATTATCATCTCCCTTTCTAAATGCTGTTGAAGCAAGTCTTTACTTACAACAAGAAATATCAACTGAGCTTATTGAACGCGCCACCATCGAGTCTAACCAATATCTATTAATCAGTTTGATTATGGTTATCAGTGGTTTATTAGTTGCTATTATTTTAGGTTTCTTAGTTTATCGATCCATTACTAACCCTATTTCAAAAATAGCGGTAACCATTGCGGACCAAGCAAATGGTAACATGGATGCTCGTACCAATGTACGTGGTGTAGATGAACTAGGACATCTGGGTTTAGCATTTGATGCTTTACTTAATGAACGGATGAACACACTTGAAAAAGCCGAAAGAGAAAATGAACAACTTAATGACTCTATTATTGAATTATTAGAAGCTACCGCACAATTAAGTGAACGTGATTTAACGGTTAAAGTACCAGTAGCTGAAGATGTTACCGGACCTGTCGCAGACGCGATGAATATGATGGCCGAGGAAACATCTCGCGTGTTAAAAACAATTCATGAAATATCCGTGGAGGTTGAACGGGCGGCACATACTGTTAACGACCAAGGTCAACATGTTAGCCAAGTTGCTGCAAAAGAACGATTAATAGTGGAAGCTACCATGCGCAAACTTGATGAAGCATCAAATACCATGAATCAAATTGCTAAGTTAGCACAAAATTGTAATATTATTGCTACCAAAGCATCCAATTCGACATCCGAAGCACTGAATTCTGTAACCAATACTACGGTTGGTATGAATGATATTCGTGAAACAATATCGGAAACTGAAAAACGTATTAAGCGACTCGGCGAACGTTCGCAAGAAATTACCGGAGTAGTTAGTATTATTAATAATATTGCTGAACGAACCCATGTGCTAGCTTTAAACGCTAGTATGCAAGCTGCTGCTGCGGGTGAAGCAGGACGTGGCTTTGCTGTTGTTGCCGATGAAGTGCAGCGTTTGGCCGAAGCTTCACGTCAATCTACTGCTGAAATTCAATTACTGGTGAGTAATATTCAAACTGAAACTGCAGAAACGATGTCGACAATGAATAAAACTATCACTCAAGTGATTGATGGTACTAAATTAGCACATCGCTCCGGTGAACAAATGCAAGCCACACAAAAGACAACTCATGACTTAGCAATTGCGGTTGAAAAAATTGCGCAACATTCTTTAGCTCAAGCGAAAGTAAGTAATGCTTTGCGCTCTCAAGTAACAGAAATTGTAGGCAGTACCGCAGAAACCTCGAAAGAACTTGAAGAACAGTCAAAACAAACTGCTAGCTTGTTGGACTTCTCAGATCAATTACTAAAATCGGTGCGAATCTTTAAGCTTCCTGCCTAATATTGATTATTAATAAGCTTAGTTAAACGCAATGAATAATACCACTTCAATCGATACTCAAACCATCAGTGATATTGTACTTAGCACGCAAGATGCAATATCCACTCTGCTTAATCCGCTGCTTGATCTTGGCTCAAATATTGAAACGCTTCCAGATTTTGATAGCATAAAGAATGACATTTTAGTTCAGTTTGAAAATATTAGTATGATAGCTGAAATGTCTGACTTAAACGGGCTTGCTGCAGTTTGTGTTGAGTTTAGTGTGCAATTAAAAGATTTAATACTATCAAATAAACAAAATGCCAATGAGTTTAAAAAATATTTAGATTCTAACATCGAAAAAATCCTTATTTATTTATCAGACTGGCAATCATTAGATAGCATTGAACAACTTACCGATAATTTGTCTGGTGATGCTGATGACATACGTGTTTTACTATTTCAAGATATTGAAAATTGTAACTCTAAAACTCAAACAACGCTTGATTCGGATGTAAACCTTGATGTTGAAATAGATGATTCATATTTATTGACTGAAGGCTTAGTAAATTCATCAACCCTATCAAATGTTGATGAAGATGAAATATTGGAACTCGATTCCCTGTTTGCTGAAGATACAAATGCAGAAGTAGGACTCGATACCACAGAAGGAATAATGGCACTGTTTTGCCAGGAATTAAGTGATATAGAACAACAAATTATTATGTTGACCCCACAAATATGTAATTCCGAGATTAAACAGGAAAATGACTCAACACCTGAGCAAGCTGTACAATACTATCTCGATATTATTAATCGCATGCGAAACTCCTGTGAAGAACTTGAGTTAACAGGATTAGTTAAAATTTTAAATTTTGTTTTAGTTAATGTTAATTTATTACTCACACTTGATATAACAACTCGTAAACAATCTCACACGGTTTTAGTAGGTTGGCCACAAATTGTAATAAACCATTTACAAGAACCCAACGATAATAGTCTGTGTTTAGCTGTTGTGGATTATTTGGAAGACAACTCATGGCCAGAACCACTGCAATATAGTGAAATGCGCGAGTTCATTGAGGCTTTGACTAAAGAATTGGAATTAACGGGTGATTTTGAAGTTGAAGCACGTAAGGTTGAAGCATTAGAAGATGATGTTACTCTAACCATAGCCCAAGATACCAACCAACAATTATTAGACGCTTTTTTTGCGGAGTGTCCCGGCTATGCAGAAGAACTTACTATTAAAATTGCAAATATAGTAAATGGTAAAGATATTTTAAATAATACCAAGGCAGCACAACGTCTCGCACATTCGATTAAAGGCTCGGCAAACCTCATTGGTACCAAGGGGATAGCGAATATTGCGCATCATCTAGAAGATATTTTTGAATACTTCGCTAAGTTATCAATCGCTCCTCCAAAATCCTTAGGCGATACCATAACGGAAGCTGCCGATGTTATCGAAGTGATGATTGAATCTTTACAAGAGCTATCTCCTGCACCAGTTGATGCTCACCGTATTTTACAAGATGTTTTAGACTGGGCCAATAGAATAGATAAAGGTGATATCAATGAGACAACAGAAATTATTACTGAAAAGGTATTAGATAACAAAACCGAAATCATAGCAACTGACGACATTACTACTAATGACGAAACCAAACAGGGAGAGGAAAATCAACAAGCAATTAATCCGATACTCACTCAAACAGAATTAATTCGAGTGCCACGAGATACTTTAGATCAAATTTTTAATCTTATCGGTGAAACATCGATTGCTATTGCTCAAGTACAAGAACAATTAAAACGTATGCATCAGCGTGGTATTGATATGCAAGCTCAAGAAAAAAACCTTCAAACACGTCGTTTTGAATTAGAAAATTTGGTTAGTGTACGCAGCTTAGCGGCAACTCAAAAACAGTTAAATATTGTCGCCAGTAACGAACAGTTTGATTCATTAGAAATGGATCAGTATGACGATTTTTATGGTGCAACCCACAGCTTTATTGAAGCTGTATCGGATCATCGAGAATTTAATCGTGATGTTATGTCACATATTGTGGATCTCGAAGGTTTATTTTTGCAACAACAACGACTTAATCGCTCACTAGAAAATATTGTAACAACCACTCGACTGTTACCGGTTAAAACTATTGTTGCACGACTACAACGTACTGTGCGACAAGCATGTAGAGCAACAGGTAAACAAGCTGAACTCAATATTGTTGGTGAACAACTTCTTATGGATGGCGATGTTCTTAATCAACTTGCCGACCCACTGATGCATTTATTACGAAATGCTATTGATCATGGCATCGAATCGTTAGAAGAAAGACGTGAAAAAGGTAAACCCGATATTGGGAAAATTACACTTAACTTTTACCAAGAAGGAAACAATATTAGAGCCAATTGCAGTGATGATGGTGCCGGTCTTGATTATGAGCGCATCCATTGGCTTGCTCTGGAACGTGATTTAATAAAACCACAAGACAACGTTGATCATGCTTCGTTGGCACGATTAATTTTAAATTCAGGATTTTCTACTCGTGAAACCGCCACACAAATTTCTGGACGTGGCGTCGGAATGGACGTGGTATATGTTGCCGTACTCAAGCTTAAAGGTAATATCAGTATTAGTGATAACGAACCATGCGGCACTATTTTTAATCTAAGATTACCCATTACGTTGTTAACCAGTCACTCTATATTGGTTCAAATTCAAAGTGAACGCTATGCCATTCCTACTGTCATGCTTGATCAAATTTTACCACAAGGTACGGGACAGTTTAGTTCTCATAATGAAAAACAAACATTTCAGTTAGGTAAAAGTGTTTACCCAACAAGTACCCTGAGCAATCTACTAGGTTTACCCGAAAACCCCGATCCATTAACAAATAAAAACAGTATTGTACTATTAGTTCATTATGGTTCTAAAACTGTCGCCGTTAGTGTTGAACGTATTTTATCGAGCAATGACTTGGTGGTTAAAAATATGGGACCGTTCATGAAACATGTGGCGGGTATTGCGGGGATCGCATTACTGGGTGATGGCGGTGTCGTACCAGTATTGGATATGATAGAGCTACTCGACGCGGAAAAATCAGGCAATAATAAAATTCGATCTTCACGTATTATCGAAAATGAAAAATTATTATTATCAAAAGTATTAATTGTCGATGATTCATTAAGCGTGCGTAACTCTTTATTTCAATTGGTGCAGGATGCTGGTTACGAGCCTTTATTAGCACGCGATGGCCTTGAGGCTATTGAAATAATGAAAAAAACTCGACCTAATTTAATTCTTACCGATCTAGAAATGCCACGCATGACAGGTTTAGAACTCACTAGTCACGTCCGCGCCAATTCCGATAATGTTAATTTACCAATATTTATGATAACTTCACGCACCATGGCCAAACATCAAACACAGGCGCAAAAATTAGGCGTTAATGAATATATTACCAAACCATTCTCTGAAGATGATTTAGTCAGTAAGTTAGGACAAGCCCTCAATGGATAAGTTATTTAATGCTATTTTAGAAAAAAAACAGTTAAGCCTATTAATGATTGACACTATGATTTTGGGGTTTGACAAAGATAGTGTATTAAGTATTGAAAGCATCACTGAATTAAATTCTAAGCGACAGAGTAAGATGTCATCGGGTAGTATTCAATATGCTACTTCCGAATTACCCGTTTATACATTTAATAGAAATTTAAACATACTCGTCAAACCATCAACTAAAAATCAGTTTTGTGTTTCACTTAAACATCCCGATAACCAGAAATTATTTGCCATTATGTGTGATGCAATAGAGCATTATGATATTGAAAATAATAATATTAGGCCAATACCTGCCTTAAACTATAATCCTAAATCACCTATTATTGCTATGGTAAAAAAAGATTCAGAGCTTGTGTTTATTTCCAGTGCTGAATCAATGCAAGGTTATATAAACTCGCAGGAACATAAACATGCCTGAAGTTGAACAAAGCTCATCAGCATGGTTGTTACACGTCGCCAACAACGTACAGTTTTGTATTGGGTTACACCAAGCTGCAGAATACATCGAAGAACCGACTATACATAGCGTTCCTATGGCACCAGCTTATTGTAATCACGTTCTATTTTGGCGGGATGATATTATTCCGGTTGTAGATATTAACCTCTTAGCAGGTCACCCAGCGACACAGTCACGACGGTTTGTAATGGTTATTGCTTATCAGGTGCAAGACAACGCGCCAATTGAACATCTTGCTGTTTTACTTGAGTCCGCTCCACACAAAATACAAGTGAATGACAAAGATGCCTGTGAAATACCGAAAACTTATCCTGAACGATTGAAGCCCTATGTTATGTCTTTATTTAAATACAAAGATGAAGTAGCTAGTGTACTCAACATCGCTCAAATGAGCATAGGCCGGATAAAAAGGGTTTAGTTATTTTTTATACTGCTTTTAAAAAGAAATCGTTTTCTTAACTTTTACAAAACCATTATTATTAGATTGAATTTTTTTATTTCTCTTTTCTAAAATGTCTTTTAATTTGCTATCTTGTGGTGGTTTAGTTAAGTATAAATCGCAACCCGATAAGGCTCCACGCACTTTATCAAACCGTGAGCTTTTACTCGTTAGCATGATTACTTCTGCAACTGAGTTTGCTTTAATCCATTTACAAACTTTGTAGCCGTCAACTCCAGGCATCATCACGTCTAAAAACACTATATCATACATATTATTTTTAACTTTTCTTGCCGCCTCATTCCCAGTTTCTGCAAATGTCATTTCAATTCTATTTTTACACAGCAATGGTAGTTTATGTTCCAAATATTTATGGACGGCCAAACTATCATCAACCACCAGTATATTTATCGACTCCGATACAATATCATCATACAAATCGTGAGTTAAATCAGTGGTTGCGGTAATACTTTCTAACTTATCTAAAAAATTTTTAACATTTATCGGCCGCTTGATAGAAATCGTATCTTTAAATTTTTGTTCTTCATCTGAAATCATAATGGTATTCGCGGTATTCTTACCTCCTAACTTGCGCCATTTATCCATAGCATCCATGTCATCTGCATTAACCAGTAATACATCAGAAAAATTGTTAGGATCAAAATCTTTAAATTCGTATACAGTTTGAACCCATTTAATTATCTTATAAAACCCCTTAATTAAAACTAATTCTTGGGCAGGAATTCCAATAGATGACATAATTGCTTTTTGATGAACCACTCAATATACCTCAGTAGAACAGACAATTGACTGTTATTAGTTATGCTAAATACACGATATTTTCAATTAAATAGATTACTTAATCGAATTCACAGCTACTTATATATTAACGTCCGGTTTGGATTTATCTTTAACGTTAATAATTTTAGTTACATTTGCCAATTAATATGTGATGAGCTTCACGTAAATGTATTCACGCAATTATAAAGGTTAATTCTACTAGAACTGTTATTCCTTAAAATATTAACGGAAATATTACTAGCCAATACGATTAGTAAGTATAAAACAACAAGTTAATTTTTTTCCATTAACAAAACTAAGTAATAATGCAATTTAAACTTTAACAACACAATATTAACTAAATGATTTTATTGCGTTGTCAAAAAGTCCAATGGGCTTGGAACAGTTATCCCAGGTTTATTTAATACATGAGTATAGATCATCGTGGTTGAAACATCGGCATGGCCTAGCAGCTCTTGCACCGTGCGAATATCATAACCATGCTCCAAAAGATGCGTTGCAAAAGAATGACGCAGTGTGTGGCAACTTACTTTTTTGCTAATTCCTGCCGTTTCAGCTGATTTCTTAATTTTCTTTTGTAATACAGATTCATGCACGTGATGCCTTCTAGTAATTTTAGAACGCGGATCAGTAGACAGCCGTGACGATGGAAATACATACTGCCAACGCAATTCTTTTTCAGCATTAGGATATTTCCTCGAAAGTGCATCGGGTATATAAACCATCCCATAACCTTCTGCTAAATCTTCTGTATGCAACTCTTTCACAACTTTAATTTGTATTTTAATCTCGTCCAAAACTTTTTTAGGAATTGGCACAACTCTGTCTTTATTACCTTTACCCTGTCTTACAAATATTTGTTGATAGTCAAAATCAACATCCAATACCCGCAATCGAACACATTCCATTAATCGCATACCACAACCATAAAGTAAATTTGCCATTAATTTTTGTGTCGTACCTTCAATATTGTCGAGTAAAGACACCATTTCGAGAGGCGATAATACTACCGGCAAACGCTTGGGCTTTTTGGAACGTTTAAAAATAATTTTGTCACCAAATTCTATTTTTAAGACCTGTTTAAAAAAAAACATTAAAGCATTTAAAGCCTGTGATTGAGTACTTGCTGAAACCTTTCGATTAAGCACTAGATAATCCAAATACATCGATAGATGTTTTTCAGTCAAATTAACGGGATCTAACATCGAGTGATATATTACAAACCGAACAAACCATCCAACGTATGCCTGTTCTGTCCGAATTGAATAATGCTTACACCGTATTCTATTAATTAGTTTATTAAGATGTTCTGGATATTGAGCGTTTACCTTTTTAAACGCAGAATCATTACTCGGTTGAGTATCCGAGCCAATAGACCGATAATCTCGGCTCACAGTGGGATGTGAATTTTTTAAAGTTTGTGCAAAAACAAACCACTCCTCCCATGGATACTTAGCACTCCAAAAAACTGCGACCATATCAGTAAATAATATTTTAATAGCAGTTATAATCTGCTGAAATTGCCAATCCTCTAAACTATCAATGCGGCCTTTTCTTTTTAAATATTTGTCTACAAATTGTTCAGTATGGTCAATTAGTTTAGTGCCACTATATGTTTTAATATATTCTTCCGCATATATCACAAGCCACCGCTCACCATCCTTAGAAGCCCCGTACATTCTTGTTTTAATTATAAATTTATCCCAAAACTTAGAAATCAACACACCACTCATCACGCTACTCCTTTAGCAATTATACTCGCAAGAATTTTCAGACCCTGTTACTATTATGGTAAAGATTATAATAAATTACAAATATTTATACCGCATCATGATAGTAAGGTAAAAGGTTGTTGCGGTCTAATTAACTGTTAGAATTGGTAAAATTAATTTTGGGCTAAGTATATTTATTATTTTCAGTCATTAAAAAACATAAAAACATATCGAGTTTCGCAAAAGACAGTAGTATAAATTAAGAATAAACATGAAACTAAGCTTGAGGTTTTAATCTATTTTTTAGTGTATCGGCCAACAAACATCGGTAGTTTAAGAAACAATCATGGTTCAGTTGACTGATGGTGCTTTAAATAAACTCAAGAAACAAAAAGCATACGGAAATCATTTAACAAGTCTTTAGTGTAGTGGTAAATTTAAAGCGAATATGCTTAAATAAATGTAAAGACTAGTTTCGTGTTAAATAGAGCTACTCAGTTTAAAGTAGTCCGCAAAAGTGGCATTAAAAAAATGGGCGGTAACCCAACATCAAATTCTAACAAAAAGTTCAAAACGGACTCCGAAACACGGCATTTTTTTTGCAAAGAACGCAAAAAAACCGCCATGTTCCGGAGCAGTTTAACTAGGCGTTAGAATTCGTAAAATTGATTTTGCTTTAGATGCATTTATTATTTTCAGTC
>UOFS01000033.1_pt1 | contig 105881 bp, 90 predicted proteins | sample 1989581 | NCBI WGS metagenome assembly UOFS01 (sample SAMEA4712198, study PRJEB27164) | hydrothermal vent metagenome | biome: marine basaltic hydrothermal vent biome; feature: marine hydrothermal vent; material: mineral | place: Pacific Ocean | collected 2011-06-14/2011-07-23 | depth 1691 m | reverse complement strand
GAATCTCAAAATCTGGTGGTGTGGTGGCTACAGATGGTGATCTGTTTAACGAAGTTCTAAATGTCGATACCGATAGTTCACAACCATTCACCTTAATCATTAACCAACGCAAGGGCTCAAAAAAATAGATGAGTGTAACGATCTGCACGCAATTTTAATTATAAATTAAAACTGCTTAATTGATTCAAGCAATTCATGCCATTTCATATAAAGCAAATAAGTTCCTTGTTCCGGAAGTTTTTGATAATCACTATTGGACAACATTGCATGCAATCTTTGGCTCATACTAGAAGGAATTGCTAGCTGTTTATCTCCAGTACGATATTTATTTTGTAAGCGCAAAACTTACACCGTCGTAGACTTAATTCACAACTAAGTTATCAAGATTAACATTCCAAGGCAGCAAAGCTTCAATTTGTTCAATAGAAGTCGCTCTTGGTAAATGAGTAAATACAAATCTTAGATAAGCATAAGGCTCCACCCCATTCGCTTTCGCTGTTTCGATTAACGAATATAAATTAGCAGATGACTTCACACCCTTAACACTTTGATAAAATAACCAATTTTTCCTCCCGACAACAAAAGGTCGAATCGCATTTTCAGACAAATTATTATCGATGCGATAGCGACCATCATCGACATACCGCACGTAAGGCTTATACAAATTAAATATCTTACTTACGTAGAAATGATTTTTTGTCACAGTATTTTTTCATGTAACATATTTTATTGGTGATTGAAGCTTACGATATTAAAATTAGAGATTCCGGCTTAAACACTGCCGGAATGACGGGGGATTACAATGGGTTGTATTGTGTTGGGTTAAACAAATTATTTTTTAGCTTTAGCCGCGCGTTTTTCGGCTCGGCGTAAGCGTGATAATAAGCGTCTTGCCATGTCACCAAATAATTCTGTTTGTGTTGGGTGCGGGTGGATTGCTTGGGCGACGGTGTCTAATGTTAATTCACCGGCGACCATCATTACGCCTTCACCGATTAGTGTGTCGGCATGATCGGCAAGATAGTGCACGCCGATAATTCGGTGTGATACTTTGTCGGCGACGATTTTTAGTAGGCCATGTGTTTCGTTATTGATCATTGCCTTGGCATCGATACTCATTGGGACTTTTATTTCGGCAGCGTCAATGCCTTTTTCTTTGGCTTGTGCCATTGATAAACCGACGAAGGCAGCTTCTGGTCGGGTGAAGATAACACCGGAATCTTTGTCTTGATCGTAAGCCATGTATTCACCGCAAATGGTTGCGGCTGCGACACGTCCTTGTTGACCTGCGGTATGCGCTAGCATTAAGCCACCAACAACATCGCCCACGGCAAAAATATGCGGTACGGAGGTTTTGCTTTGAGCATCGGCTTTGATGACACCGTTTTCAATGGCAACGCCTGCTTTGTCTAGTTTTAAGGGTTCTAAGGCGGGTCGTTTGCCGGTGGCCATAATGACATAGTCACAGGCGAAGTTGCGTTTTTTACCTTGCGCGTCTTCAAAGGTAATTTTCATATTACCGGGGGTGCCTTTAATCGCGACTACTTTGGCCGAGGTTTCGATTGTTAGGCGTTTATCGCTATTGAGAACATCGGTTAATTGTTTGGCTACTTCATTTTCGACTTCGGCAAGAATTCGGTCCATGCCTTCGAGTAATAATACTTTGGCACCAAAATCTTGAAAGATTTGTGCCATTTCGACACCAATGGCACCACCACCGATAACACCAATTCGTTTTGGTGTTTCTTTTAAACTCCAGACGGTGTCCGAGGTTAATACGCCGCCAGTGTCCATGCACTCATGCGCGCCAGGAATGGGTGGAACAAAAGGTGGTGCGCCGGTGGCAACAATGGCGCAGCCAAATGATATTGATTTGCCTTTGGCTTTGTCGGCTGATACGGATCGAATATGTGGATCGTTTTGATTGCCGCTGCTATCAACAAAAACATGATGCGCATCTTCAAAGGATGCAAAACCTTGCATAACATTAATTTTAACGCCTTTGTCGGTGTTTAATGCCATTGCACCGCGTGTTTCTAAAACATTTTTGCGGGTCTTTTCTAATTTTTTCCAGTTTAGTTTGGCTTGCTTGGTGCCTTCGATTCCCAAGTGGCCATCATCGGCTCGGTCACGAATTCGATCGGCTGCGGCACGCCATGCTTTTGATGGTATGCAACCCCGCCATAAACATTCACCACCGGGGAAGGCTGAATCATTCACCATTGCGACTTTATAACCATGTTCGACTAAATCACGTGCGGCATCTTCGCCACCGGGGCCACCACCAATAACAACGACATCATAATCCCAGTCGCCTTTTGGTATTTCAAAACCGGAGCTTGCCGGTGCTTGAACCAATTGAGAACTGCTTGCGGCCGAATCTAACCACTGTGGATTTTCGACGTGGGTTTTAAATACTTTTAAGAATTGTGCAGCATCGGCACCATTAACAATTCGATGATCCGCGGTAATGGTGACGGGCATTCCTTCTGGGCCGGTGGTTGCAATGGCAAAGATGGCTGAGGTTCCGGGTGATGGTATTGCATCAAAATGGGATACGCCCAACATGCCCATATTGGAAATAGTAAATGTTGGGTTTGAAAATTCTTCTGGTTTTAATCGACGGATACGTGCGCGATCAACTAAATCTTTCCAACTGGTTCCTAATTCACTAACGTCTTTATTGGCAACATCACGCAATACCGGAACCACTAAGCCCATGCCATCGGTTGATACGGCAATACCAATATCAATTTCATCACGTTCAACTATTCGATCTTCATGTTGGTATACGGCATTGATAATTGGAAATTCGGCAATGGCCATTGCTGCTGCTTTTGCTAATGCAACGGTTAATGATACGCCTTTGGCTTTGGATGCAGTTTTTAGTGAGTTTGGATCAATATTAACGGTGACGCGAAACAGTGGCATGGATAAAGAATATTCCATGTTATGTGCCACGGCTTTTTCCATTGCACTCATTTGACGACCAACACCGGGTACTTGATAAATGCGTTTTGTTGAAGTTTTTTGAACTTCGCTATTCATAACATCGGCGGCAATAATCAAACCATCTAAACCCGTGCCGGTAATGCTGTTTAAATCAATACCATGAGCTCCCGCTAACTGACGTGCATAGGGTGTTGCTTTACCATTGCGTGGTCGTGGTGCGGGTGTGGCACCTGATGGCATTGCTGGAATAGTGGTTTTGGCTTTATGTGTGCCATGGGGTTCTGATTTTATTTTACTGCTGGTTTCTTGTTTACTTGACGGACTGCTGGCGGTTTTTTTGCTGTCTAAGACTTGGCTGGTTTCAGCTACCAAAAAGGCAATGGCATCACCCACGGCAATAGTGCTATCTTCTTCGGCTATTGGGCCGGATAAATAACCTTCTTTAAAAACTTCAACATCCATGATGGCTTTATCGGTTTCAACTTGAGCAACGACATCACCACGTTCTATTTTATCGCCTAGATTTTTTTCCCAGCTTACCATCACACCTTCTTCCATGGTGTCCGATAATTTGGGCATTTTTATAGCGTAGGCATCGGCTGGAATTTCGTCGGTAACGTTTGGTTCAACACTAGCCGTGTTTGCTACTGGAGTTTCAGATGGAATAGTATTTGATTCAGTATTGGCTTCACTCGACACATCATCGGCGCTGGCAACTAAAAATGCCATGGCATCTCCAACTTGAACCGTACTATCTTCTGCCGCCAATGGCCCTGAAAGATAACCTTCTTTAAAGACTTCCACGTCCATAATGGCTTTGTCGGTTTCAACAGTAGCAACAATATCGCCACGTTGCACTTTATCACCAAGTTGTTTTTCCCAACTAACAACAACACCTTCTTCCATGGTGTCAGATAATTTTGGCATTTTTATAGTATAAGCTTCGGACATAAGATAGTTTCTAAATTCTAGTTAGAGGGTTTAAAACAACCCGAGATAAAGTCAATATTTAATATTTTAGATTTTGCCTAATGCTTTTAAAGCACCTTGATACACATCATTTGCATCAGGTATAGCAGCTTGTTCTAGTGTGTGGTTATAAGGCACTGGAACATCGGCCGCATAAACACGCACTGGTTGTGAATCTAAAGCATAAAAACAATCTTCGGTGATGATTGCCATTATTTCAGAACCCACACCCACCGCGGCTTCATCTTCTTCGGCAATTAATACGCGATGGGTTTTTTCAACTGAACGCCGAATCGCATCACGGTCAATTGGTTTTAAAGAACGTAAATCTAAAACTTCGGCATTGATACCATCGGCTTGTAATTTTTTAGCGGCTTCTAAACACAAATGCACACTGTAGTTATAACCAATTAAGGTGATGTCGGTGCCGTCACGAACTATCTCAGCACCTTCTAATGGCCTGAAAAATTCTTCATCTGGAATGTCTTCTTTCATGTTGTACATGCGTTCGTGTTCGATAATGATAACCGGATCATTACAGCGAACGGCTGACTTCAACATGCCATAGGCATCTAAAGGCCCGCGTGGTGTAACGACACGTAAACCGGATGTACTCATAAACATACGCGCTAATCGTGCGGAATGTTGTGCCGCCAATTGATGCGCGGTACCACCTGGAGTACGCATCACAATTGGACAAGTCGCACGTCCACCCGACATGTAACGAATTTTAGCCGCGGCGTTAATTAGAGTATCTAATGCTAATAACGCAAAGTTAATTGACATGATTTCAATAATGGGACGCATACCAACCATGGATGCACCAATACCGATACCAGTATAAGAATTTTCTGAAATGGGACAATCAATAACACGTTTTTCACCGTATTTTTCATATAAGCCCATGGTTGCTTTATAGGTACCACCAACGACACCAATATCTTCACCCATTGCAATGACCATTTTATCATTTGCCATTTCTTCATCGTGGGCGCGTTGAATCGCTTCCCAATATGCAAGTTCTGCCATTTCGTTACCGCCTTATGATTTTAGTGGCCCAATCCAACGTGGATCTGGATTGTCATCGAGTACGTATTTATTGAGGTCTTCAACTTTTGGTTCAGGACTCTCTTCTGAGAATTTAATGCAATCATTTTCAATCTCGTCATCAATTTCTTTTTCCATTGTTTTAATATCTTCTTGTTTGATTACGCTGTCTTTAATGAGGCGTTTAGAATAAATATTAATTGGATCACGTTGTTCCCACTCAGCTTCTTCATCTTTAGTTCGGTAGCCTTTTGCATCGGACATAGAATGTCCACGGAAACGATAGGTCATGAATTCAATGAAGTAAGGTCCTTTACCACTACGCACGTGTTCAATAGCCGGTATCGAAGCTTCCATCACGATATCTATATCCATACCATCATGCTGGCTCGATGGAATATTATAGGCTTCAACGCGTTTGTATTGATCGCGCACTGCGGTTGAACGATCAATCGCGGTACCAATCGCATAGAGATTATTTTCACAAACAAATAATACTGGCAAGTTCCAAACCTTGGCCATATTCATGGTTTCATGAAAAGTTCCTTGGTTGTTTGCACCATCACCTAAGAAACAAATTGCAATTTGATCGGTGCCTTTGTGCATTGCGCCCATTGCCAAACCAGCGGCTAACGGAAAGGGTTGCCCCACTAAGGCATAACCGCCCATGAAATTTTGCGATGGATCAAATATGTGCATCGAACCACCCCGTCCTTTAGACGAGCCTGTTTCTTTACCATAAAGTTCGGCCATCACTTCTCGTGGTGGCGCACCAGTTTTTATCGCGTGAATATGATCACGGTAGCCAGTAATAACATAATCATTACTTTCACCATTACCGACATTGGCTTGTTCTAAAACTCCAAGTGCAACAGCTTCTTGACCGGAATACAGGTGAAGAAACCCACCTACTTTACGTTCCATATAGGCCTCGAAAGTTCGATCCTCGAAGCGGCGTGCAAATATCATCTCACGCAACAGACGTTTTTTATCTGCGGAATTCATGGGACTCCTTAATATGTGGTTATTTTTTGTACGATAATGTGCAATTTAAAGCTGTTAATCACTATCCTACATTGTGATTCTACGAAGGCGCGTATCATCGGCTTTTTACCGGCACAGGTCAAGCTATGATAGCAATAAATTCCACATTATATATCAAAATTATCAGTTAAAACAATAGCTTAATTATAAATAGGCTTCTATATTTCTTTTTTACCACTATACCTTAAATATATAAACAATAGCGCACTACTAATCAGTATAATCGCATTAAGAATAAATCGTGTTTTACGCGCTATTTTAGTCAAAATTTAACTATCGAGACTTATGCTTCTGAAACTAATGTCGATAACACTACTATTCCTAATAATATAATGAGTAACGTAGATAATATTGAATGACTGCAACTCCTGAACAAAATACCGCCCAAGATTGGCTTGCCGCAATTAGCAAAACGGTGAAGCTAAGAAATATTCACGCACACATGGGGTTAGTCTCTAAAAGTGTCCGTGTTTATGGTATTCCTGGGGTGAATACCATTACCTATATTGATTGGCGCAAGCGACGCCAAACAGAATTTGAGCAAGATCTATTAGAAGAATTGTCATACGATTTTATTCGCATTAAAAAAATTACCACCAAACGTATTCATTTTTTAGCCATCGAAACCATGACCGCACGTTCTGGAAATTCATTTGAAATTTATAAAGATATTATTATCGAAAAAGAATATGATGGTATCTGGCGAGTTGTTGAAGAAAAAATAACTGCCATCGAAACAAAATAAGATTTCAACCATAATTCATTCATCTGATGCTATTTTTATAAAGTGAAAATGCTTATAAAATGCAGATATCAAGTGAGTAAAACTCATGACAAAAAATAATAAACAAACTCGAATAGAAAAAGACAGCATGGGCGAAGTACAGGTTCCGCTTGATGCACTGTATGGCGCACAAACACAACGCGCAATAGACAATTTTCCTATTAGTGGCCTAGCCATTCCAAATGCCTTAATTCGCGCACTGGGATTAATTAAACATTCTGCGGCCGTTGCAAACCAAACTTTAGGTTTGTTAGATGCTGAGCGCAGTAATGCAATACAAGCTGCGGCTCAAGAAGTGATTGACGGTAAACACAACTCACAATTTCCCATTGATATTTTTCAAACCGGTTCTGGCACCAGCAGTAATATGAATGCCAATGAAGTGATTGCGGCAATTGCAAATAAAAAAATCAGCAATAATAATAATAAAATTCATCCGAATGATCATGTTAATATGGGACAAAGTTCCAATGATGTTTTTCCAACGGCAATTCACATCAGTGCTTGCTTGCAATTAGAAACGCATTTATTACCATCATTACGCTATTTATCAGAAACACTAAATAACAAAGCACAACAAACCAAAGACATTGTAAAAACCGGACGAACTCATTTAATGGACGCCATGCCGGTCACTTTCGGCCAAGAAATTTCAGCTTGGGCAGCTCAAATACAACATAATCAATATCGTATTCAAGCGACACTAACGCGTATCCGTGCATTAGTGCAAGGTGGCACGGCTGTTGGTACGGGTATTAATGCCCATCCAGAATTTGCTGAAAAATTTGTTGCTGCATTAAATCTACTCACTGATTTTAAATTTACCAATATGGATAATTTGTTTGTTGGTTTAGCATCACAAGATAGCGCGGTTGAACTAAGTGGCCAATTAAAAACACTTGCCGTGAGCATCATGAAAATTTCAAACGATCTACGTTGGATGAACAGTGGGCCACTTGCCGGTCTTGGTGAAATTGCACTACCGGCATTGCAACCCGGTAGCTCGATTATGCCCGGTAAAGTGAATCCTGTTATTCCAGAAGCGGTGGCGATGGTGTGTGCACAAGTCATTGGCAACGATAGTGCTATTTGCATTGGTGGACAATCTGGTAATTTTCAATTAAACGTGATGCTACCCATGATTGCTTATAATTTATTAAATAGCATAATTTTACTTGGCAATGCCTCGCGCTTATTAGCCGATAAAGCCATTAAAGATTTCACTGTTAATAATGATAATTTGTCTCAAGCTTTAAATCGAAACCCCATTTTAGTAACCGCACTAAATTCAGTAATTGGTTATGAGAAAGGTGCAGCGATTGCAAAAAAAGCGTATGCTGAACAGCGCACGGTAATTGATGTTGCATTAGAAATGACAGACTTGTCTCAAGAAGAATTAGTTAAATTATTAGATCCTGAAAAATTAACAAAAGGCGGAATTTAATTTTATTATTTTAATTCTGTTGCTAGTTTATCTTCATCTATTGTAGCACCTAAATAGCCACAAACATGCCGTAAATCTTTTTCGGCATTATCCAAGCAACTGGTTGCTCCAGGTGATGGTGTCATATTAAAAACAATGCCATTTCCGGGCGTGATTTTAGCTTCACCCATTAATAATTTACCAGCATCTTTGTCAATTAATTGTGGTCGCACACCACCATAACCTTTGGCAAATTTTATATCGCTTAATAATAGGCTTGGAATAATTTTTCGAGCATCTTTTAAGAATAAGCGCGTGTTTAATATCGGTACTTCAAACAACATATTGCGAATTATATAATTGCGAATATCTCTGTCTTTAAATAAGTCCCAAAATACTTTCATAACACCACTATCGAGTTTTAATACTTTTAAAAAATCTATTATGGTTGATGGATTATAACGCTCGAGCATGGGTAATAATAATGCCGTTGGTCCAAAGCGAGTTTTACCTTCGACTAATAAATCAGGATCACCGTGAATGGCTGCAAAAGGCAGTTTATCATTTTGCACGGTGTACACTTTGCCGTTTAATAATTTAGGCGTAAAATAAAAACTACCGGCCACCGGTAAACACGAAAAATTTAAACCATAACCCATAGCTTGCGCATACAGTAAACTGTGACCACAGGTTGAGACTACAACCGATGTTGACGTTAAAGTTTCTTTATTGGTTTGAATTTCAAAAATATCGTCGTATTTACGAATTGTGTGCATTTTTGTTTCTAGATAAACATCCACCCGGTTATCTTTATGAGCTTCGGCTTGCTCGATAAAAGAATGTGATAAAGCCGAAAAATCTACCGCGCAATATTCATTTTCAGAGCCACAAGCAATAATATTTTCAGGTCGGTCAGCTTTAAAACCAGCAACCACTAAAGGTTCGATTCGTTTAATTTCTTTTTTATCATATAAACGCATATTGGGATAATGTGGACTAAAAATTTCATAACGTTTTTTTAATAATTCAACTTCACCGTCACCTATACCCACTACCATTTTTGAAAACTTAGAAATAATATGAACATTATTATCGAGTAACTGAGTATAGTTAAACAACATTTTTGCTGCGCTTTGTACTTTTATGGCTTTTTCAATGGTGTAATTGGTTTCAATATCGCCGCAATGTAAGGTTTGGCTATTATTGCTGCTTAACGAGCTCACTTGAGCTAATTTAGAATATTTTTCGACCACCGCAATTTTCTTTATATTTGAATAGCGAGTTGCCATATAACACAGCGCTGTGCCACTAACACCACCCCCTACTATTACTAAATCATAATGATGTTCAGCCATTTTTATTATTTTTATTCCAATGCCATATTATTCATATTTATAACATAGCATAATACGACACTTGAGTGATTGAATGATATGATTAAAATCAACAATTAACTTAGATAAACTACCTTAAATTGAAACAGTATTATGGCTTCTGCATTTGCCCACGCGCTAGTTGCGTATACCGGAAAAAAACTCTATCCCGAAAAAAACTACCCTTGTTATTCTTGGCGTATTTTATTGTTTGCTATCATTTGGTCTATCGCTCCCGATATTGACAGTATTGGATTCTTTCTAGGCATACCCTATGCTGATCTTTTTGGACACCGTGGATTGAGCCATTCAATTTTTTTTGCAGTTATTTCCAGCGTATTTTTGGTGAAATTTTTCTTTCCAGATACGGCACCGTGGAATAATCGACTCAAACTTAACATTTCTTTGGTATTATTTTTTTCTTTAATAATGTCATCTCATGGCATTTTAGATGCCATGACCAGTGGTGGATTAGGAGTCGCTTTTTTTGCCCCTTTTGACAATAGCCGATATTTTTTTCCTTGGAGACCAATTAGCGTCTCACCAATAGGCATTAAATCATTTTTTAGTGAATGGGGCTTACGCGTTATAGTAAATGAAGCAATTTGGATTGGACTACCCTGTAGCATTATTCTTATCGCAACAATGTCATCAAAATTTATTCGTAAAAAATAATGACAAAATAGATTTTTAAATTTGACACTACAAAAAAAACCGAGTATTAAAATACTCGGCTTATTCTGGCGTGGGGGGATTTTAACATCGCTTTATAACAATAGAATTCGCAAATACACCTAATGAAACTAACGATTACGCTTCTTTTACAACTTGGTACTACTATTACTTCTTCTAATGTATCTCACAGAGATTCTTTCTAGTCACAAAAAAACTAGTCCGATTCCTTACTGCTTATTCGTATACATGGGACTAAAGCCAAATTCAATCGTTCAATTGCTCAACGTTTAGTCACATCTTCTTGATGTATACTGAATTCAGTCAAAAATAATACTATTTTGTCGTTAAATATATTCATATGTTTTGAATATATTTATGAAGTTACTCTTGATATATACTATTGAAAAGCGAATAATTCTGAGTATATCATTCAAAATAACTGAACAACTAAATTTGACTTAAAACCATGCATTTAACCCTAGAAGCCCTTACAGTAATTGATGCAATTGACCGAAAAGGCAGTTTTGCATCTGCCGCGTCAGAAATGCATCGTGTACCATCCGCTATAACTTATACCATTCAAAAACTCGAAAATGATCTCGATTTAGAGCTATTTAATCGTGAAGGTCACCGAGCAGTATTAACAGATTGCGGCCGTAGATTGTTGCAAGAAGGTCGTCATATTCTTCGAGCAGCCTTAGAACTGGAACAAAATATGAAGCGGGTTTCTACTGGATGGGAACCCGAGCTACGAATTGCTGTTGTTGATCTTATTCCGCTTACCCGAATTTTTCCATTAATTCATCAATTTCAACAAGTTAATGCTGGCACAGTGATTAATCTCAGCCGCGAGGTATCAGGTGGCACTTGGGATGCCCTAGCGTGGGATCGGGCTGATCTGGTTATCGGTGCGGTTGGAGATGCACCAACCGGTACCAACTTCACGACTCGGCTAATGGGTAGTTTAGATCTAGAATTTGTCGTAGCACCACACCACCCATTAGCGACAATTGATAAACCCTTAGTAATTGATGACATATTAGCGCATCGAGCAATTGCAGCCGCGGATAGTTCGCGTAAAATGACTCCGAGAACATTAGCACTACTACGAGGCCAAACCGTGATGACGGTGCCCGATATGGACAGTAAAATTGAGGCACAGCGACAAGGTTTGGGTGTTGGTTATATTCCTAAAAATTTAATCGAACAAGATCTGCACACGGGTTCATTAATTGCTAAACAAATTGAAAATGCACCACCATTCATCCAGCTTTATATCGCATGGCGAACTCAAGACAATGGTAATGCCTTAAACTGGTTTAAAGAAAAATTAACCCCGCGAATAATGCTAGACTACTTACTTGGTGAAGCTGACATGCCACAATCAATAATCGAAACAACAGCTGAAATAAAACAAAGATAATAACGTGAATGAATTAATTATAACCAGCCCTGATGATCTACACTTGCATGTTCGCGATGATGCGCTGTTATCCTTAGTGGTAGCCCACACTGCTCGACAATTTTCTCGGGCAATCATTATGCCTAATTTAAAAGCACCTATCGTTAATGTTGCCCAAGCTGAGCAATATCGCAAACGAATTTGTGCCGCAGTTCCGAGCGATTTTAATTTTGAACCGTTAATGACTTTATACTTAACTGAAAGTCTTACTGCCGCAGAAGTTGACAAAGCCGCAGCAAATCCAAATATCCATGCTATTAAATATTATCCAGCAGGAGCAACAACTAACTCCGACTCGGGTGTACGAGATTTAAAAACTGTTTACCCTGTATTAGAGGTGATGCAAAAAAAGAATCTGCCGCTACTGGTTCATGGTGAAGTAACCGACCCTCATGTTGATATTTTTGACCGAGAAGCAATCTTTATCGAAACTGTTTTACACCCTGTTAGACAAAAATTTCCAGAATTAAAAATTGTGTTGGAACACATCACAACACAGCAAGCAATGCAGTATGTCTGGGATGCAAATAATTATTTAGCTGCCAGCATTACACCGCAGCATTTATTATATAACCGTAATGCAATTTTTAAAGGCGGAATCCGTCCGCATTATTACTGTTTACCTATATTAAAAAGAGAACACCATCGCTTAGCCTTAATAGAAGCAGCAACCAGTGGTCATCCTCGCTTTTTTCTTGGTACCGACTCTGCACCTCATAGCCAAAATGCTAAAGAGTCATCTTGTGGCTGCGCAGGAATTTATTCTGCATCAAATGCTATGGAATTTTATGCAAAAATATTTGAACAAAATAATGCTTTAGAAATGTTAGAAAAATTTTCAAGTAAAAATGGTGCTGAATTTTACGGCCTAGGGATAAATAGCACTAAAATAAAGTTATACAAAGAATCATGGACAATACCAGCATCATACCAATTTTCTGGTGGAAAACTAGTGCCTTTAGGCGCAAATGAAACACTCGAATGGAAGGCTGTTCAAATTTAAACTATAAAAAAGTTACTCACGTATTGATCTCTTTATTTTATTGTCTTTGCTTATCCCGTGCTCAACTTAGTTAGATCGCCATATTTGATTAGCTGCAAACCCTGTTTGTTGAGCAAAATGTTTACAACTTTCATAATCTTCTTCAGTAATTTCACGACCACTGGGTTGTCTGTCTGAATAAAATACACCCACGACTTTATCGTTAATAACCAATGGATTTAATATAAAACTCTCAACGTCAATAATTTCTAATATAGTTTTTATTGAACTTAATCCAAAACCAATATGGCTGACATTTTTTACCCAGACACTTTCAGAACGATCAATAACCCAGGAAAATACTGTATGTTCATCTTCACCAGTAGTGATATTAAAATTTTTCTCTAGTTTTTTTATCTCAATACCAAGAATAAATTTTATTTTTAACTTCAAAGTGTTGTTATCAAATACAGCAAATAATACCCGGTCCATACCAACACCTCGATGAAGACCTTCTAATACAATACCGATGATATTATTAAAATCCGGTTTTTTTTGCACAATTTTGGATAAATCACGAAGTACATTTAATTGCAACACGGGGTCGGGTTCGGGATAATCTACATCCAGTACCTTTTGCTTTACCGAAATTTTATTATCATCTTTTTGTTTGAACTCATCAACTCCCGGTACAGGAATTAGTATTGCTGCTAAAGATGCTCCAAAATTATTAGCGACATCAACCGCTTTTTTGGCATTTTCAATCGCATCGGCTTTTGTTGCTTTTACTGATATATCTAAATGCTTCGAAATTTCATTTAAAATGGCTTGTGTTTCTTTAGACTCCCAGCCCTTTAAGGCATTATCAGACAAGCGCTGACTTAATAAAATATGACGGGTTCGCACGGCTGCATCGTTAATATTTTTATTTTTTAATGCTGACACCAATAATTCACCCAAGTGCCAATTTTTTGAGATCTCTGCAGTGAGGTCTTTAAACTTAAACCCAAGGATTTGTTGTTGTACTTTATCGGCACTGTAACCCTCTTCATTCATTGATTGAATTAGTAAATCACTCTGTTTACTTTGAATGCACCAAAAAGCCATTTCACCAAAGTGAAACAATAGCGATGCTATAAAAACTTCTTCTGATGATGGATCACCAAATTTTTCAGCCATGTCACGTGCCTGAACTGCAGCATGAAATGAACGAGCCATTAATGCAATAATATAATTTCGAGAGTGTTTTTTTATTAGGGCATCAATCACAGCTAGTGACATAGCAATGTCACGCACATTATTAAAACCAATAAACATGACCGCACTACTGATAGTACTAATTTTAGTGCCTCGTGGGTTATAAAAATAACTATTTGAAATTCGTAAAATCCGTGCTGTTAAGGTTGCATCTTGTAAAATGACACGAGCAAGTTCATTTGCCGAGGTTGAGTATTCCATCGTTAACCCAGCAACTGAATTTAGCGTTCCTTTAAATATTGGAATCTCTAAACTGCTAATACGGACAACCCAATCCTCTAGTGTTTCTGGCACATGAATTCCTATAATAAATTAATAACTAACGATATTGTTAGTATCGGCAATTGATACTATTTAATTAAATATAGAAATATAAAATAGCATCATTCCCGCATACTCTTAGCGGGAATTTTAGCGGGAATTTTGAGAAACAAGCGATAGCCTTAAATTGACACATCAAGCTTATGGTTGTAGTGATATAGCGCAATGATACTTATTAAAGTTTATTAATTATTAACTGCCGTTGTTTGATAGTGCTGTTTTCGTAATAATGCGAGAATGCCCTTTTCTCCGGGTAAGTGCAAAGCACCAACCGCAATAAAGGCATTTCCTTCCAGTAATCTAGCTTGCATCCGAGCGACCATTTTGAGATTACGCTTATCAATTAAATTCACCATGAATTTATTGGCCACTTTATAATCACCTTTGCTCATGACTTCTTGATTAAACAGTTGCAAACCATCTAAATCACCTTTGAGATACAATTTTCTAATTTTTTCAAGTTGTTGATTAAACGTTGGGTACTGTTTTATGGTATCGCGCAATAGTATTGTTTGATGTGATAAGGGTGTATCGTTAAAAATTGCAATTTGTTCAGCAACAGTCTCTAGTCCATAATGTTTTTTGTTTTGCTTCATTGCTTTATTAAATAATAATTTATCAAGGAATAATCCGGTTTTAGGTTTAGGATAACTCAGCGTCATTAAAACTGCCCAAGGCTTCATTCGATTAACCACTCTATGGGGTATACCATATTCGCTTAAAATGCTGATACTACTTTGAAATAGTTCATCACCAATAATACTTTTCAAATTTTTATTTTTGGGCAACATCATCGCAAGTCCTAAGCTTGCTGTCAGGTCAAGACTCAAATCAACCTCTGCGGTAAAGCTTTTTGTTTTGATAAATACCTTCTTTACTGTTTCGGGCAACTTTAAAACGCTAGGGTTTTCACTGTGCATTGTGGCAAATATATAGCTTGACTCAATGCCATTTTTATCGATACGCCAAAGACGTGAATTTGTTGGTTGAGCATAACAAACAGATTGAAAAGCTATTAATATAAAAATAATAAATGCTAAAATTATCAATTGCAGCATATTTGGCTTTCTATAAAAAATAGGGAACTTTTTTAACGGTAAATTTTTCATTTAATTTCTCTTTTTTGGTAAATCAATCGTAAATTACTCATTAATTCATAACGGTAGATCGCTTTTTTTGTCACTTTTCGATATGCTACAGCCATGTCGGATGAAGCAAAAATAAAATCAAATTTAACTATCGCAAACCGTTTTCGTGGTTATTTACCCGTGGTTATTGATGTCGAAACCTCGGGATTTAATGCAAAAACAAATGCACTTCTTGAAATTGCTGCTGTACCAATCATTTTAGATGAAAATCAAAAATTAGTCTGTAGTGAAACAATAGCCTGTCATGTTGAGCCTTTCGAGGGTTCAATACTTGAGCCTAAAGCATTGGAATTTAATGGTATCGATCCACACCACCCATTTCGTATGGCAAAACCCGAAAAAGAGGCTTTAAAAATAATTTTTGATCCGATAAGAACCCTTATCAAAGAAACAGCTTGTACTCGGGCTATTTTAGTTGGCCATAATTCAATGTTTGACTTGGGTTTTTTAAATGCGGCAATCGAACGTACAAAAATAAAAAGAAGTCCTTTTCATTCTTTTAGTTCTTTTGATACTGCTACGCTCTCAGGTCTAGCTTATGGCCAAACTGTCTTGGCTCGAGCAATTAAAGCTGCTGAGATAACGTGGGACAACGATCAAGCGCATTCTGCTGTTTATGATACCGAAAAAACAGCAGAACTATTTTGTAAAATTATAAATCAATGGGATTCTTTGACTGCTCAGGCAGGCATTAATATTCAGTTTACTTAATCTTAGATTTTTGTTCAAAGCAATATTATTACAACGCTTATAATCTCGAGATTCCAGCTTAAAAGACAACCGGAATGACGGTAGCTTGTTGTTCACTACCTTATCATTCCTACAGTGGAGCTAAACTTACTTTTTTATTCAAATCAGCATTTATGCTTTTGCGGCAACAGCATCCTTAATCATCTTAGCAAGCTCACCTTTTTGAAATAACTCAAGTGTGATATCGCAACCACCAATGAGTTCGCCATTAATATAGACTTGAGGGAAGGTTGGCCAATCGGCAAACTTAGGTAAATTTTCAAATACTTCAGGATCGCCCAAAACATTAAAATAACCAAAATCTTCACCGCAATTTTGCAGTGCTAGTGCTGTTCGAGAAGAAAAACCACACTGTGGTAATTGTGGTGTACCTTTCATGAAAAGCATGACAGGGTTTTTCTCAACTTGTTCTTTAATTCGATCCATTACATCCATAATATCACCTACGTTTATATCAAATTCATTTTACACCCTGTTTAGAGTGCTTATTGGGTTGTATTTTACCTGTTTATAGCAATTGAAACCACAGATGAACTATGGGGTTAATGTGAGTATATTCAAGTTAAATGCTTACTATTAGTAAGATTTATTTTTTTGAATGCCAATATCCGACACAACCGATTTAACACCCGAAACTGATAGGGCTAAACGCAGAGCCGTCATCTTTTGTCGCTTATTGCGAACAAAACCATTGATAGTAACCACATGCTTATAGGTGCTGACATGTAAATTCATATCTCCTACAGTATTCGAGTTTTTAATTAATCTATTTATTTTTTTGCTAATATCGCTATCTAACTGTCTTTGTAACTCGGTACGATCATCATCTTCTCGAACAGTTTGCTCCACTATAATAGCCGAAGCACAGCCCGAAATAGCAAGTACCAAAGCTAAAAAAAACATTGACCATAATATGTTTGTTTTTCTTGAAAATAAATTATTCTTACTTTTAATGATCATAACGAATCTCTATCTCTTATTTTAGTTTCACTCTTTACCAAAACCACCACCACCGGGGGTTTTAATTGTTAATTTGTCGCCTTCTTTCACTTCAATATTTATTTTAGCTGAAATAATCTGATTATTTAGCAGATTCTCTCCAACCTTTGCATTAGTTCCACCTTGAATCCCCCAAGGTTGATGATGCCGACGCTCAGTTAACAGCGTAATATTACTTGCAGCTAAAAATTGGTATTCTCGAATTAATCCATCGCCTCCCATTTGAGCACCTCGCCCCCCCGAATCTGGACGGATTGCATATTGTGTAATTCGTAGTGGATAATGCGTTTCCAGTACTTCAATTGGAGTATTTCGAGTATTGGTCATGTGTGTTTGTACGCCACTTAAACCTCGTAACTCCGGTCCGCCACCCATGCCACCACCAATGGTTTCATAATAATCCCAGTTTGATGGCACATCACTACTCACTCGGCTGCCCATTGCAAGATTATTCATACTTCCATGACTCGCGGCTGGAATTTTATCTGGAATAGCTTGGGCTAATGCGCCCATCACCACATCAACCACGCGTGTGCTGGTTTCCACATTTCCCGCGGCAACTGCTGCAGGATACTCTGCATTGAGTAAACAGCCCTTGGGTGCGGTTAATGTTATATTTCTAAAACTGCCTGAACACGCCGGAGTATTGTCTGGCATTAAACACCGAAAAACATAATAAACACCAGCAGCAGCAACCGATAATGGACAATTTATATTACCCGCTACTTGTTTGGCGCTGCCCGAAAAATCAACCGCGATTTTTCCTTGCTTAACGACAATATTAACTTTTATCACAATATCCGATGAGCCCATACCATCATCATCCATCACATCGCTAAACGAGTATTCACCATCTGGAATTTGCAGTAAAGCCGACTCGGCCAGTCGTTGAGCATATTGATTGAGTTCAACAAGTGCCGTATCGAAACTTATTGGATGCTGTGACGACCCTGAGTCGAGCATAGCATCAATTAAATCGAGCAAGCGCGTAACACCAGCATTATTAGCGCTCATTTGTGCAGCAAAATCCCCTCGAGTCACGGCGGTATTATGTGTCGCAGACAGTATTTTCTGAAAAATTACCTGTTGAATTTGACCTGCACGCTGAATAAAACACGGAGAAATTACAATTCCTTCTTCACTTAAAGATTTTGAAATCGGCATCGAGCCAGGAGTATCCGCACCAATATCGGCGTGATGCGCTCGATTGGCGACATAAGCAACTAATTGCTGCTGATAAAAAACCGGAGCGATAACCGTCACATCGGGAAGATGTGTGCCACCTAGATAGGGATTGTTCACAATAGCCATATCCCCTTCATGCCAATCTAACTCTGCCACAATGTCACGCATGGCATAGGCCATACTGCCTAGATGAACCGGAATATGTGCAGCCTGAGCACATAGCTCTCCTTCTAAATCAAAAATAGCACAAGAATAATCGAGCCTGTCGCGAATATTTGGTGAAAAAGCGGCACCTAGTAGCACGGCGCCCATTTCACTACACACGGCCGTCATTCGACTTGAAAAAAGACTTAATTCAATTACATTCATTAGCGTAAATAATTTTTAACTTGCTTAATCTTACCTAACTTGAGCCTAAGGTAAAGCGACAAATGTCAAAAATAGTTAAACATATAATCTTAATACCCATATATTTCTTACTGACTTTTTCACAACAATCATGATATAAAACAAAAAGTCAAGACCAGTTAGAGGGTGCCAAATGTGCAATACCATAGTAAAATACTACCCTAATATTTTATAAAAACTCTAAATTCAGTATATCGGGGAGAAACATGATGAACCCATTAAAATCGGTTCTTGGTACTATTATATCTGGCTTTATTTTAGCCATTGTTATTGTTTTAATTTTAGGAACTTCAAGCATTAATGCCTTATCTTTTGAAGTATGGTTTCACGTCTTAGCAGGTGTGATTTGGATTGGCTTATTGTACTACTTTAATTTTGTACAAGTTCCTGGTGTTGGTGCAGCGTTAGCTGAAGCTAATGATGGTGGCCCTGGACCAGCAGCAATTAATAAATATGTTGCTCCTCGTGCCTTGCTTTGGTTTCGCTGGGGTGCTGTTGCAACTTGGTTGACGGGTGTTGGCGCACTACAAAATCTAGCACCTAATGGTTTTATAAACGCATTTACTTTGTCTAGCGGCATGGAAATTATTGGTGTTGGTGCGTGGTTAGGCACAATTATGCTATTCAATGTATGGGTACTTATCTGGCCTAATCAAAAGAAAATTTTAGGTATCGTTGAAGCCAGCCCTGAGCAAATTGCAAAAGCTAAAGTTGTTGCGCTAATGGCATCACGTACAAATACGTTATTATCAATTCCAATGCTAATGTGCATGGTTGGCCAAGGACACGGTTTACCTTTCTAGTAAGATAATTTAAAGCTACTCAAAAAGCCCATCCATTGAACACTCAAAGTGTGATTTGGACGGGCTTTTGTCATTTATATTGACTAAAATTTAGTCTAAATACCGCATTTCGTATTTGCTCTGCACTGTTTAAGATACTAGAATGGTTGATTCTCGTTGAAAAATAACGACATTATCCCAAATTAATAATGACTATTTTTAATAAACCTAACAAGACACAGATAAAAAAATGGCTGATCATTTAATGAATACCTATGGACGACTTCCGGTTACCTTTCAAAAAGGTGAAGGCGCTTTGTTGTATGATGATAAAGGTACTGCTTACTTAGACGCATTAGCCGGAATTGCAGTATGTGGGCTAGGACATTCTCATCCCCAAATTACCAAAGCAATTTGTGATCAAGCATCAAAACTAATGCACACTACTAATATTTATGGCATCGAGCAACAATCAAAACTGGCTGATGCACTATGTGATAAATCGGGTATGGACAAAGTGTTTTTTAGTAACTCCGGTGCCGAAGCCAATGAAGCGGCAATTAAAATTGCGCGCTTATACGGCAATTCTAAAAATATTAAAAATCCGACCATTATTGTTATGGAAACGAGTTTTCATGGACGCACACTCGCAACATTAACCGCTACCGGCAATAGAAAAATCCAAGCCGGTTTTGAACCACTAGTACAAGGTTTTGTACGAGCGCCCTATAATGATCTTGAGGCAATAAAAAGTATTGCCGAAAATAACAAAAATGTTGTCGCGGTATTAGTTGAACCAATTCAAGGTGAAGGTGGTATAAACATTCCTGATGCTGAATACCTTACGGGCATTAGATCGATTTGCGATGATAATAACTGGTTAATGATGCTCGATGAAATTCAAACCGGCATGTGTCGAACCGGAAAATGGTTTGCCTTTCAACATAGTAATGGCAGTGCAAACCCCGATATAATGACTTTAGCGAAAGCACTGGGTAATGGAATACCTATTGGTGCTTGTTTAGCCAACGGCAAAGCAGCCGATGTTCTGCAACCTGGAAATCATGGCTCAACTTTTGGCGGCAACCCACTCGCCTGTCGTGTTGCCAACGAAGTTGTTAGTGTTTTAGCAACAGAAAAACTTGACCAGCGCGCCGCACAACTAGGTGAAAGCATGTTCGCTAAATTTACTGAAAATTTATCGAATTTAGATGGTGTTACAGAAATTCGAAGTGCCGGAATGATGTTTGCAATTCAGCTCAATCAACCTTGTACTGAATTAGTTAAAACCGCACTCGAGCAAAACTTATTAATTAATGTTACCGCAGAATCGGTAATTCGATTATTACCACCACTGATTATCACCGATGAACAAGCCGACACTATAGTCGAACGAATAACTAAAATTGTAACTCAGTTTCTAGCACAAAGTTAAAATAACCATTATCTTTAATTATTCGATAAAATTTATTCAAAGGATTATGACATGACAGTCAAACATTTTTTAACTTTATTAGATCTCAACAAAGATGAAGCTCAAAAGCTTATAACTCGCGCTATTGAATTAAAAAAAATGCATTTAGCCGGTGATATCTATGAACCACTAAAAAATAAAGTATTAGCAATGATTTTTGACAAATCATCAACTCGTACTCGTATCTCGTTTGAGGCTGGAATGGCACAGTTTGGTGGTCATGCAATATTTTTATCACCAAAAGATACACAGCTAGGCCGCGGTGAACCCATTGAAGATTCGGCTCGCGTTATGTCGAATATGGTTGATGCAGTAATGATACGAACCTTTGATCATGAAACCGTCACACTATTTGCAAAACATTCTAGTATACCCGTGATAAACGGCTTAACCGATTTAGTTCATCCCTGTCAGTTGCTTGCCGATATTCAAACCTTTGTCGAACACCGAGGCAGCATTGAAGGTAAAACTGTTGCGTATATTGGTGATGGCAACAATATGTGTCACTCGTATATGAATGCCGCAAAACTATTTAATTTTAAATTACGTGTCGCCACTCCTAAAAACTACGAACCAAATAATACTATCGTTAAAAATGTTGCTGATTATGTGTATTTAAGCAATGATCCAAAAGATGCGATAAAAGATGCTGACTTGGTGGTAACCGATGTTTGGGCTAGTATGGGGCAAGAATCTGAACTGCAACAACGTGTTAAAGATTTTGAAGGTTATTGCGTTAATAAAGAACTAATGCGTTTAGCCAATAACAATGCATTATTCATGCACTGTCTGCCTGCCCACCGAGGTGAAGAAGTATCAGCCGAAATAATGGATGATCCTAATAGCGTGGTATGGGATGAAGCTGGAAATCGTCTTCATGCTCAAAAAGCCTTGTTAGAGTTTCTAATGACCTAAATATTTTTAAGCATTCTTTCTACTTTCAACATCATTAAATTTACACTAATGAAATTAAAAACACTGGAAACTTTTACGCCGAAACGACTCAATTAGATGACTATGCAACCGATGATATTTTAAAAATAACCGAGTTTAAATAATTTAAGTAAGGATACATTTTGTACCACAAGTACGTGGATCTTAATATTCTAATTTAGCTTGGATAGTTTTACATCTGCTGCTATAAATATAATATGAAATATTTTAGTCAGATAATATTGATCACACTGAGTCTAAGTTTTATTTCTATAGCCATTAGTGGCTCTGTAAATGATGGATATCAAGCCTTTCTCAAAAAAAACTATAAAAAAGCCTATGACATTTGGGAACCATTAGCCGCAGCCGGTAATGCCGATGCTCAATTTAATTTGGCACTATTACTAAAAAATGGTAATGGCATTAAGAAAAACCATCGGCAAGCATTAATAATGTTCCTTAAAGCAGCAAGACAAGGCCATGTTGAAGCACAATATAATGCCGGTTTAATGTTCCGTTTAGCCCAAGGAATTTCAGTATCCAATAAAGATGCCGTTATTTGGTGGCAACGTGCAGCAGCTCAAGGTTTTACCAAAGCCCAACACAATCTTGCGGTAATGTATGGTTATGGTATTGGAACCCGGGTTGAAAATAAAAAAGCCATCCAACTATGGCGAAAAGCCGCTAAAAAAGGTTATAAAGAAGCAAAACGAGCGTTATTTCTGGCTTATACCAAAGGTTATTTTGGTTTAAAAAAAGATCCCAAAATGGCTGAAAAATATCGCCCTAGTAATTGATATATCGATATCATGACTCCGAATGATCCCAAAATATAAAATAAAGTAATAATCAGTAATACGCTATTTAGTATCAGTATATTTTGATATCATTGATACAATATATGACGATTTTATTAAACATTAAAAATATATCCTGTAAATATCACACGCATACTGTTGTTAAAGAGTTGTCATTTCATGCCAATCAAGGCGAAATGATATGCTTGGTTGGGCCAAGTGGCTGCGGTAAAACCACGGTGTTACGTGCGATTGCAGGTTTTGAACCGATTTTGAGCGGCGAAATCACCTTACATGATAATATAATCTCTCGAACAGGTTACCAACTTGCACCCGAAAAACGAAAAATAGGCATGGTATTTCAAGACTATGCCTTATTTCCACATATGAATATATGCAATAATATTTGCTTTGGTTTACGCAAGCAATCTAAACAAGAAAAATTAAAAATCACCAATCAAATGTTAAGCATTGTCGGCCTAGAGGGTTTAGGCAGCCGATATCCCCACGAGCTTTCCGGAGGCCAACAACAACGAGTTGCATTAGCTCGAGCCTTAGCACCAATGCCCGATATCATATTAATGGATGAACCATTTTCAAACCTAGATGTTGAAATGCGAGAAAGCTTGAGTCAAGAGATTCGCAGTATTTTAAAATCACAAGGCGTTACCGGAATTTTAGTGACGCACGATCAACATGAGGCTTTTGCTATGGCTGATGTTATTGGTGTGATGAAAGATGGTGAAATTCAACAATGGGATACTGCATACAATTTATATCATGAACCAGCGAACCCATTCGTTGCTGATTTTATTGGCCAAGGTATCATGCTTGATGGAACATTAATTTCACCAAATCAAATTGAAACTGAGATTGGAATTGTTAAAGGTGATCGCGCATATGATTGGCAGCGTGGTAGTAAGGTTAAACTGTTATTACGTCCTGATGATGTTATATCGGATCAACATGGTGAGCTTATCGGAGAAATAACCCAACGCGCCTTTAAAGGTGCTGAAATCATGTATACCATCCGCTTATCAACCGGTACAGAAGTTTTGTCTTTATTCCCAAGTCATCACGACCATTTTATAGGTGACAAAGTCCGGTTAAGTCTAGCAGCGGATCATATGATTGCTTTTCCAGTAGAATTAAATTAATTCCCTATTTGCCCTAAAGTAAGTTAGCGCCAACTGCATTTTCTTCGAAAAACATAAACGTATTGACGTTTACAGTAAATGCACAGCATTAGTACGTCAAAACCGGCTAAAATTAAAGTTTTTTATCGTTTATCCGTTACTAACTTCATGGAGTGGTACAAGGCAAAATATATGATAGTTTAGTTTCATAACCGCTTAAACTTTATTTAACCTGATGCCGGTTTCTTCAGTCACATACAAATTACAGTATACGAAGGAATTAATATGAACATTAAAATGAAACTTACCGTCAAAAATAAACTATTACTCGGGTTTGGTATTGTTATCCTGTTAATGATTGCCGTTTCTGTAAATACTTTTCACAGTTTACGTCAGGTTGAAGCTATCGAGTATCGTCTGCTGCATTTACGGTTTCCAACTGTACTAGCAGGAGCCCAGTTAGAAAATGGCATCAACCTATCTCTGGCTGGATTGCGCGGCTACATGATTCTCGGTAAAGATCCCAAAAAAGCGGCGGCCATGAAAAAAACGCGTTTGGCAGGCTGGAAAGATATTGATGCCGCCATGGTGCAAATGCGAGACTTTGCTAAAAACTGGACCAATCCTAAAAACATCAAAAAACTGAAAGAAATGGAAATCCATGTGAACCAGTTCCGCACAGCGCAACAAGAGGTAGAAGCGATAGCGCATACCGCAGATGAAGTTCCCGCGTATAAAACACTGTTAACTCAGGCTGCACCACGAGCAAAAAAAATATTAACCGCTATCAGCGCCATGATTGATGAAGAAGTAACACAGGAAGCGAGCCCGCAACGTAAAAAATTCCTTAAATTAATGGCCGATAGCCGTGGTTCATTTGCGATTGCTCTGGCCAATATTCGTGCTTATTTATTATCGGGTGATATTAAATTCTACGACAAATTTAAAGACAAATGGAAAGTCAACGAAGCGCGTTATAAACAAATTTCAACCATGACCAATATTATGACGGCTTCTCAACGTCGTGCTTGGAAAAATTACACCAGCACACGGACAGAGTTTGCCAAATACCCGGCGCTGATGCACAAGCAACGCAGTAATGCCGACTGGAATTTAGCCAACCACTGGTTAGGCACCAAAGCCGCGCCAAAAGCCAAATCCATCATGGCTATATTGCAGGATATGCGCAAAAACCAAATTCAACTCCAAAAAGCCGATAAAGACTCACTAGTAAGTGAAACACACCTAATGGAATTAGCAATACTCATTGGAATCATCATTGCCCTAGTCATGGCCACTATTGTGGTCATATTGTTAACACGCGCAATTACCATACCATTGCACCGTGTTGTCGACCGAGCCAAGGAAATAACCAGTGGCAACTTAACAGGAAGTGCGATTGTGCCAACGGGTAATGATGAATTAACCGAACTAACCGTTGCCATGAATGATATGAACGCCAACTTACTGGACATTATTCAGCAGATAGCAGGTTCAGCCAATGAATTATCGTCGGCTTCTGGACAGTTGCAATCTACCGCCACCAAGACCCATCAAGGTATGGAAAACCAACGTTCCGAAACCGAACAAGTAGCCACTGCCATGAACCAGATGAACGCCACCGTGCAAGAAGTAGCACACAATGCCAGCATGGCCGCCACATCAGCATCAGAAGCGGATAATGCCGCATCTCAGGGGCAAGAGCTAGTATCTCAAAATATGGACGGCATTACCCACCTAGCGCAAAGCATTGAGAATGCATCACAAACAATTAATAAGTTGGGCGAAAATACCAATAGTGTTGATAGTATTGTTGCAGTGATTAATGGTATTGCCGAGCAAACCAATCTTTTAGCACTTAATGCCGCAATTGAAGCCGCTCGAGCAGGTGAACAAGGGCGTGGTTTTGCCGTTGTTGCCGATGAGGTGCGCACACTAGCAGGACGTACTCAAGAATCTACCGAAGAAATACGCACCATGTTAGATAAACTAAAAACAGGCGCGAGTGATGCCGTTAAAGCTATGGATGAAGGTCACGAACAAGCTCAAAGTAGCGTAGAACAAGCAAAAAATGTCAGTGACGCCATTACTAAGATCACCAGTGCCGTTGCTTCAATTAATGAAATGAACACTCAAATTGCGACTGCAGCAGAAGAACAAAGTGCCGTTGCAAATGAAATGAACCGTAGCGTGGTTCAAATTAATACCGAGGCCGAATCAACATTAAAAAACACCCAAGAGACCAGTGCCGCATCAAGCCAAGTTGAGAACTTGTCATCCAATCTGCAGGACATTGTGTCACGTTTTAAAATTTAATCGGAAATAAAGTCCGGTTAAATCAGATAATAATCATCATCTTCTCGAATGTCGTCATTCGTTAGATACCATTCCACATAAGCTAATTGTGCTTGTGTAATGTTTTCAAAATACGATAAATGTTGACCGTATTGTGTTTCGATAACAGCGGATCCATCATTCATTTCTTTTATAAAAATTTTCATCATTGTTCTCCTATTGTTTAATTTAATTATAAAATCACATTATGAAAAAATTATTTATTTACTATGAATTTTTAATGACAATTATTTAGCCTCATTTCAGGTTTAAAAAAACTGTCATTCCGGTAGTATTTTGAGTCGGAATCTAAAATTTAAACAGTAGAATTGTCAGTTTAATATAATTCATTATTTAATTAGAATTTAAAACTAATTTAATATTGGAATGACAGTGATTTGTAGCTCGTAGTACTAAAATGAAATAAAACGCACCCTGCGTTAAGCAGGGTGAAGTGGAGGTTCTGCTATTTATTATTATAATATCAATTAAAACTTATAAACTAAGCCCAAGGAAACAACATTAGGACTTCCACCATTGACCGTTTTTACTTCATCGCCATGTCCACCGTCAACAGCTTGAAATTTAGCTGCTGATTCATTATCGGTTGCACCATATGCAGCATAAAGTTGTGCTTTTTTATCCAATTTATGAAAAACACCCAATGAAACTTTTATTGCACCAGTATCAGAAATATTTTCAGCACTATTTACTTTAATGTATTGTGCTCTTATATCAGTTTTCTTACTGACATTAAAAGTTGCATTTATTCCTGCTGCATCGCGTTTCCATTCACTAACCGTATCAGAATTAATCGATTCATAAATCAAACCAACTTTAAAAGATTTTGCGATTTTGTATTTCGCTGCAACTCGTAATGCACTACCGTCAAGCATTTTACTGTGTTGTTTCCAACTCTCGTTTGCAAGCGCTACCCAAAATGGTCCTGTTTTATAAAACAAGCCAACGCTTGTAACACTCTTATCATTGTTATCGTATTTACCGTCCTTAGATGCTTCTGGATCAACTGCATGCATTAATTGAAACTTTAAATTTTCATTTTTAAATTGATACATAACTGCATTTTTAGCACGTTCATTTAGTTGGTTACCACTAGCATAACCAGCACCTAACATAGCACGACGTTCACCAACCGAATCACCAAACATGCCCCACTTAGAAGCGACAGTTTTAAATGGTGTATCATGATGACCTGCAATTAATTTTCCAAAACCACCTTTAATACCAGCATAGGTATTACGTGTTGCGAGCTCACCGCCGGCTTCATCGATAAAAACTTCTTGCTCATATTGAAATATAAATTTTAATGCTCCGGCAGGAAGCTCACCTTTAAAACCTAAGCGTGAAGAATTGCTTGAAACGCTTAAACCGTCATTACCCGCACTAGGATCGTTTGAATCAACACTATCAATTGACAAGTGTGCTTTACCGTAGATTTCAAGTTTTTTTCCAACCACTTCAATAGCACTAGATGGCTCTATAACTGCGATAGTTAAAACACAACAGACTGCGATCATTTTATAATTCATGTTTACCTCGATTTATATTCTATAATTTTAAAGTAGGCTCAATTAAGCCAGACAGAATTATTACGAGATTATGTGACAGAATTATTAATTTAAAATGAAGTTTTAATGACTATTTAAAATTTAACGTCAAAGGGGAAATAACTAAGACTTATCGTGATTGATTTACATTATATTGAGACAGAACAATAGTTAAAGAAATAACCATCGTTTTTTAAATTACGACAATACCGTTTAATTTTCAGTATTTTCATCCGCTAATATTTGCTCTAAACTGGTATGACGAACATCTTTACCATTAACCAGATAAATTACATACTCGCAAATGTTACAAGCACGATCTCCAATACGTTCAAGCGCACGTGCAGACCACATGACATCAAGAATATAGGGAATAAAACGTGGATCTTCCATCATAAATGTCATTAGCTCACGTAATATACTTTCGTATTCTCTATCGGCCTTACTGTCAGACTTTGCAACTTTTATTGCTGCGTGTGTATCCATTCGTGCAAACGCGTCTAAGGCTCCATGTAACATTTCACTCACTTGTTCACCAAGATGTAATATACCACCGAGCAAGTTATCATGGCCTTTAGTTTCAGAGAAATGAATGGCCATTTTTGCTACTCGTTCGGCTTCATCTCCAATTCGTTCCAAATCTGTTATCGTTTTAATTACGGCTATCACTAATCGTAAATCACTTGCTGCTGGTTGACGACGAGCAAGAATTTGAGTGCATTCCTCATCAATAGAAACTTCAAGCGCGTTGACTTTATAATCATTGGTAACAACACTTTCAGCTAACGTTAAATTCATTTCAGAAAGAGATATTATCGCGTCTTTTAATTGTTGCTCGACAACCCCCCCCATTTTTAATACCCGAGCACGAATATCCTCAAGTTCTTCATTGAATTTTTTTGATATATGTTGGTTCAGATTTAGATTATCCATAACGATCTCTTAAAGAATTAATATTTAAAATTATAAAGTAATATTACTAACCATAACGACCAGTAATATAATCTTCAGTTTGTTTTTTAGATGGGTTTGTGAACAATGCATTGGTATCTGAAAATTCAACCATTTCTCCCATATACATAAAAGCAGTATAGTCTGAAACACGAGCTGCTTGCTGCATATTGTGTGTTACGATAACAATCGTATATTCATCTTTTAAGCTACTAATAAGTTCTTCTATTTTTAATGTTGATATTGGATCCAACGCCGATGCAGGCTCATCAAGCAAGAGGACTTTAGGTTCTACCGCTATTGCTCGAGCAATCACTAATCGTTGTTGTTGACCACCTGACATTCCTAATGCATTTTCTTCGAGTCTATCTTTTACTTCATCCCATAACGCGGCATTTCGTAGTGATTTTTCAACAATTTCTTCTAACTTTCTTTTATCGCTAATACCTTGTATTCTAAGCCCATAAGCAACATTTTCAAAAATACTCTTAGGAAAAGGGTTTGGTTTTTGAAACACCATACCAACACGTCGTCTTAAAGTTGCAACGTTTATATTTTTATCATAAATATTATCATTATCTAATAATACCTCACCTGAAATAGATACATTGTCTACCAAATCATTCATTCGGTTAAAACAACGTAGCAATGTTGATTTACCACAACCACTTGGACCAATAAATGCCGTCACTCGATGGCGAGGAATAACTAAATCAACTCCATTAAGGGCTTGTTTTTTACCATAAAATAGCGACAAGTTTTTTACATCGAATGCTATTTTCTCATCCTGGAGCAATAAACTATTATTACTCCGATCAGCCGTGTTTATCTCAATTGCAGGTGGGCGAGATGATTCATTCATAATCTAAACTTCCAATGATTTATATTTTTCACGTAAGTTATTACGTATTCGTATCGCTAATAAATTCAATGCAATAATAACTATAACCAATAATAATGCAGTGGCATAAACCAACGGTCTTGCTGCTTCAACATTTGGGCTTTGAAAACCGACATCGTAAATATGAAAACCAAGGTGCATAAATTTTCGCTCAAGATGCAGAAAGGGAAAATTACCATCAAGCGGTAATGATGGTGCTAATTTAACAACACCAACTAGCATCAATGGTGCAACTTCACCGGCTGCGCGTGCAACTGCTAAAATTAAGCCTGTCATTATAGACGGGCTCGACATTGGAATAACCGTGCGCCATAAGGTTTCAAATTTTGTAGCACCTAATGCCAGACTACCTTCTCGTATGGAACGAGGAATCCGTGACAAACCTTCCTCGGTTGAAACAATAACGACTGGTAAAGTCATGATTGCTAATGTCAGTGATGCCCAAATTAATCCAGGAGTACCAAAAGTTGGTGCGGGTAATGCCTCTGGAAAAAATAATTGATCAAGATTACCACCAAGAAAATACACAAAAAAACCTAAACCAAAAATACCATAAACAATTGACGGAACTCCAGCCAGATTATTTACCGCAATGCGAATGGTACGAATTATAGGGCCTTGTTTCGCATATTCACGCAAATATACTGCGGCAATAACCCCTAATGGCGTGACTAGAATCGCCATAATGATTACCATCATAATGGTGCCAAATATTGCCGGAAATACCCCGCCTTCGGTATTTGCTTCGCGTGGATCATCGAAAATAAAGTTTTTAATATTAATAAGGTAATGGGCAACTTTTGAGAATAACGACATCGAATTGGGTTGTGATATTCTTATTACCTTTGATAATGGCACTTCAATTATTTGGCCATCCATAATTTCAACAGTGAAACTATCTCGAGCCAATTTTTTGTTAAGTTCAATTAAAGATTGCTGTAACTTATTGTAATTATCTTGTAGAGTGGCTCGTTGTTCGTCTATTTGTTGTTTTTCTGTCGCATTAAAATCACCATTAATTTCCAAACGACGTTGTTTTAAACGTAAATTTTCCATAGCATAATTTACTGCACCAATATCGCCTTTTGCTATTTCGTCTATATCATCTCGAATATCCGAGCTACGCTTTAATCTTATATCCAGTTCTGTTATTGCCTGTTCGCCTTGAGCAACTATTTTGCCTTGCTGTTTTACCGTTTTTAGATAACCGTATAAATTACCCCACTCACTTCGCTCCACAACCAAAATATTTTCAGGCGTTAGTTTCGATACAATAAAGGGTTCAATTATTTGCTGAAAGTCCGCACCGCTCACATCGCGATTACCACTTTTTAACAAATAACGCATCACTGATTTTTTTTCAGTTTCTATCGTAACTCCATTAGCTCGTAGGTTTTCAACCAAAGCTAGTTGGCTATCCCACACTTCACCAATGATACGAATATTTTTACCAACTTGTGCTTGATATTGCATTTCAAATACATCAGATGGCCAAAAAAAACCAAAACCGCGTATTGCAATAAGCCATAATAAACCAAACACCATGAGTAAACTGGTGCTAACAGCTGCTGCATTTAGCCATATCCAAGGTGTACCTGATTGCATCCATTGTTTTAAATTTGGCTTCATATTCAAAGACTACTATATCGTTTTCGTAATCGCTGACGAACAACCTCAGCAATAGTATTAAAGAAAAAGGTGAATACAAATAAAACCAATGCTGCTAAAAATAATACTCGGTAGTGAGAACTGGCAACTTCTGCTTCGGGCATTTCTACAGCAATGTTTGCCGACAAAGTACGCATACCTTGAAAGATACTAAAATCCATTACTGGTGTATTACCGGTAGCCATTAATACAATCATGGTTTCACCCACAGCCCGACCAAAACCAATCATAATGGCGGAAAAAATTCCGGGACTGGCTGTTAGTAACACCACCCTAATTAATGTTTGCCACGGTGTTGCGCCAAGTGCTAATGAACCATGAGTTAGATATTTTGGGACTGCGAAAATAGCATCTTCAGCAATAGAAAAAATTGTCGGAATAACCGCAAAACCCATTGCTAAACCAACTATAATCGAATTTCGTTGATCAAAATCGATATCCCAATTATCACCTAACCAAGAGCGCATATCGCCATCGAATAAAGCCGATTCCATTACTGGACTTAAACTCACAACGGAATACGAAATAATAATTATAACAGGAATTAAAATTGCGGCTTCCCATCCATCGGGAATTTTATGCCGTATACGTTCAGGTAAGCAAGTCCAACCGTATGCTGCTAACAAAACACCTATCGGCATTAAAAATAATAAGGAAAACACTCCTGGTAAATGGTTTTCAATAAATGGTGCTAACCATAGACCGGCTAAAAATCCTAATATAACAGTTGGTAATGCTTCCATGATTTCAATACTGGGTTTAACGTAGCGCCGCATCTTAGGTGACATAAAATAAGCGGTAAATATTGCCCCCATAATCGACAGTGGAATGGCCATCATCATGGCATAAAAAGCGGCTTTTATGGTTCCAAACGAAATGGGGATTAAACTAAATTTAGGTTCAAAGTCATTAGTGGCTGCCGATGATTGCCAAATATATTTTGGCTCATTGTAACTCTCATACCACACTTTACCCCAAATTGAATTCCATGATATTTCAGGGTGTTCGTTTTCAACATGCCAAAATGATATGTTTTTGTTTTTATCTTCAACTATTATTCCATTGGCTCTCGGACTAAAAACAACATTCTTAATTGCATTTTTAGTTAATTGTTTTTTTATCACTGTACGCTGTGCAGTGCTATGAAAAATTCCAATATTACCTTTAGAGTCAGCGGCAATAAAACCCTTACGATTATGTTCAGCTGCAATTTTAGTTATTGCATTATTATGAAGCTTAAAATCTCTAATTCGAGTCAGATTTTGTTTATTGTCTTTTGTTTTTACTATAAACCATTGCGCAATGGAACCATCAGAATATCCAGTTAATAATGAAATACCACCAGATAAAAATTTTATATCGGTTAATTTAGCATGTGTCGAAGCAATATTAATTTTATGTATTAGCGTTGGAGTTTGTGCATCAGTAATATCGTAGTAACTCAGTTCATCATCACTCGTAACAACATAAAATTCCTGACGATCTTGATCGATTAATAAGTATGAAACAACTTTTTTAAGACTCGCTAACTTTTGAGTTTGCTGCTCATAACTCGACTCATCCGCCATTAATGAGTCTTCTTTTTCAAAACTGCTAAAGCGTAATTCACCCGATTGGCTTAACGTTGCAATAGAAGCTCCATCTTCATTGATTTGTATTGCCAATTTTTTAACTGGCGTGGTTAGTCCTTGGATAATAACCGGCTCAGTGCCCAACGGATATTCTAAAACAGGGGTAATAATTCGACGGTTATTGGGATAGCTAATATTGTATTTGTGTTTTACCACAATAACTGCACCGTTTGATAAACCAAATGCAACGGTAGCCTGATTATCGGATGCTTGTGTAAAACTGGTTATAGAAGTATTTTTAGCTAGTTGTAAATGTTGTGTTAGTAATATTCGGCCATCCGCAGTATTGAAAAATAGAATTTTACCATCCGCAAGCATTCGTACTGCAACTTCATTTTGTTCCTCAATAGCCAGATATAAAGTATCTGCCTGTGTTGATGTTTTAGCTATAGTATACTGCCCACGTTTTTCTAGGCTAGCACCAGAAAATATCGGAATGACAACATATAACAGGTAAAAGAAAATCAAGACGATGGTAAAAATAACACTATTACCACCCAATGTAACGATATATTGAGCAATTTTATCCTTAATTATTCGGCTGCGCATAGCCGAATCGGTAATTAATGTATTTTGTGCTGAGCTATCAATATTCGCCATGCGGTCATATTAATTTGTTTATATTACAGTAATGTGACAGTAAAAACTTTTCCATAATATGAGTTAAAACCCCAGAAAACTGAGGTTTTAAAATTTTAGATTGTTTATTTTAATTTATTTAATTGTTTTTGAATAACTTTGAACGGTAGTGGAATATAACCATCTTTTATCACCACTTGCTGTCCTTGTTTTGACATCACTAGTTTAATAAATTCTCTCTCTAGAGGAGCTAATGGTTTGTTTGGTTTTTTATTAACATAAACGTAAAGAAATCGTGCTAGCGGATAACTGCCATTAATGGCATTTTCTGATGAGGCTGTAATAAACTTTTGACCTGATTTTTTGGATAATGGTACGGCTTTAACACCTGAGGTTTTATAACCAATTCCAGAATAGCCAATTCCATTGAGCGATGCTGTTACTGATTGTACAACCGATGCAGAACCAGGCTGCTCATTTACGTTATTTTTATAGTCACCTTTGCATAAGGCTTTCTTTTTAAAATAACCATAAGTACCAGAAACAGAGTTACGGCCAAAAATTTGAATTGATTTATTTTTCCATGTTCCTGTTAAATCTAAACCACCCCATTTTTTAATATCGGAATTATTACCACATTTTCGGGTAGCAGAAAAAATTGCATCAACTTGGGGAATGCTCATGCCTTTTATAGGATTATCTTTATTAACATAAACCGCTAAGGCATCAATGGCAACAGCGATTGCAGTTGGTTTGTAACCATAACGCTTTTCAAACGAAGCTATTTCTTTAGACTTCATTTTACGGCTCATTGGCCCTAAGTTTGAAGTACTTTCTGTTAATGCTGGCGGTGCAGTTGATGAACCAGCCGCTTGAATTTGTATATTTACATTTGGATAGTTACGTTTAAAATCTTCAGCCCATAATGTCATTAAATTAGCTAGAGTGTCTGAACCGACGCTACTGAGATTTCCTGAAACCCCACTCACTGTTTTATAGCTAGTTATTTTTGAATCAACTTTGCTTGCAGCAAATACCGTATTAGTTGATAAACTTGCTGCAATTATTGTCAACGCAAAAAAATTAATCTTTCTTGTAATCATGAGTAATACCCTTAAATTTAATTTTGATGATTTTTATTATTGTTGAAATTTGTGACAATTATATGAAGTTACTCTTACAGTTTTATGACCATTTAATTAAATAGTCGAGTTACTTGATAAAACATCGTCCTTGAGTATAATTAATTCTGTTGGAAATTTACAAATAAATAAACTTCCCTGCCCGACAACACTTTCAATTTTTAATGTTGCATTATGTCGAACTAATACGTTATTAACAATCGCAAGCCCCAAACCTGAACCACCAGAATCACGCGAACGAGCAACATCAACTCGATAAAACCGTTCAGTTAAACGTGGTATATGCTGAGTCGGAATACCTATACCTTGATCTTTAACAGAAAAATAAGCTCCACTTTCATCTTTAAACCATTTAACATTAATAACTGAACCATCTGGTGAATAATTAATAGCATTAAATATTATGTTTGAAAAAGCACTATCAATTGCTTTAACATCACCATTAAGATATAAGTTATTATCAACTTCAAACATAAACTGGTGTTGACGTTTGGCACTAAATAATTCAGCCTCTTCTTTTAATGAATGTATAATAAAAGGCATTAGCACAATATCACGCCTCGGCTCATTATTTTCATGCTCCAAACGCGATAGTGTCATCAAATCTTCTACTAAATTACGCATACGTGACGATTGATCTTGCATTAAGTGAATGTAATGCTGCCACTGTTCTTTATCCTCTGGTTCTGTTTGTTCAAATTCTTCTAAAAAACCACTCATCACTGTAATCGGAGTTCTTAATTCATGTGATATATTAGCAATAAAATCTCGTTGCATGTCTTCAACCCGTTGCATTAAAGTAACGTCTCTAACCATAACTAGCTGCTGTTTATTACCGTAAGGTATAATACGAATAGTAATTGTTTTTTGATCGTCTATTGGAGATGAAATTTTTATATTTGTTAATTTTTCACTCAAATTATAATAGCGAATAAAACTTGGGTGGCGTAATAAGTTGGTTATTCGTTGGCCAAGATCATCCGGATAATTTAAGTTAATCAGCTTCACGGCTGCGGAATTCCACCATTCAATTTCGCCATTTTGTTGCAGTATAATAATGCCATCGGGCATCGCTTTGGTTGATTCTTTAAAACGTGAAATTAAATTAACTAAGCGCTTATTACGTCGACGTTGTTGCTTTTGGAGACGATAAAGATTATTAAATAAATCGCCAAATATTCCAATGGATGTTGGCGGAGAATATTTTTTACCTTTTTCAAACCAAATAACCAGTGTTCTAAGATTATAGAGATACCAAATTAGTAAAAATAACATTATTAAACTAATGCTAAGTAATACTTTATCGATAATCAACCCAACAATAATTGCTGCAAGAACGAGCCAAATTATTCGTCCTATTTCATTAAGCCAATCATTTTTCAATGATCAATTCTCTTTGGTTGAAAATCGATAACCTGAACCTCGTACAGTTTGAACAAATCGATCACAAGCACTCACTGAAATCACTTTACGTAAACGCCTAATATGAACATCAACTGTTCGTTCGTCAATATAAACATTTTCACCCCAGATAAAATCTAATAATTGCGAACGTGAAAAAACTCTTTCGGTATGTGTCATAAAGAAATGCAGCAGGCGATATTCTAATGGCCCAAGATTAACTGATTTATTATCGATGGTTACACGCTGACTAACAGGGTCTAAAACTAAATTTTCTACTTTGATTATTTCACCACCGCTGTCGGGTTTACTGCGTCGTAAAACTGATTTTATTCGCGCAACTAACTCTTTAGTAGAAAAAGGCTTAGTTATATAATCATCCGCGCCAGCTTCCAACGCGAGCACCATATCGTCTTCTTCGGTACGCGCAGTGATCATAATAATTGGTATTTGACTGGTTTTTTCATTTTTCCTAAGCTGTTTTGCAAATTCAATTCCACTGATACCCGGCAACATCCAATCTAATAGTATAATATCGGGAATTTGTTGTTGCATGCATTTTTTTGCGGTATTGACTTCATTAGCCATAATCATCTCAAAACCCGCGCGCCCAAGAGAAAATTGTAACATTTCTCGAATTGCGGCTTCGTCTTCAACCAGTAAAATTAAACTGTTATCCACAGAAAATTGCCTCGCTAACGAATATTTTGATAAAATCTACTAGTAGTATGGTGTCATTACATTTAGGTTGCATATTGTAGTATTACAGCGGAACTATGTTACAGTGATATGACAATTTCGTGTAATTGTTAAATATTATACAATCAGCTATAAAAATATGACATTTGGTATTCCACAACTGCAAGCAACAGACTATTATATAGACTACTGTTATAATTATAAAAATCAAATATTTAGAGGAAAATATGTATTTATCCGCCAATCGCATATTCGTTTTATTACTAATAAGCACATTAACCTACAGTGCCAGCGCAATTGCTCAAGATAAATATGTCACCGATATACTTCGCATAACACTAAGAACCGGTCCAGGTAATACCAATAAAATCATCCGAACACTGCATAGTGGTGCCAAACTCGAAATTCTTGAAGAAACAGACACCGGTTACACCATGGTTCGAGCAGAAGACCAAACAGAAGGTTGGGTTCGGACCCAATATTTACAAGACGAGCCAGTTGCCCGCAATTTACTTGAAAACGCGACAACAACTGTTGGCCTTCTTAAAACGGAACTATCCAAACTTAAAATTAAAACAAAGAATCTAACAGCCAATAAATCAGAATTAGAAGCTGAACGAAACAAATTGCTCAATTCTAAAACCGATTTAGAAAAGGAAAACCGGCATTTTAGTAAAATTGCTAGTCGCCCCATCGAACTTGATAATGACAATAAAAAATTAAAAAAATTAAATGTTTCTTTAGAACACAACCTTCAGCGACTAACACAAGAAAATCAAATTCTAAAAGAACGTGATAGTCGAACTTGGTTTATTGCAGGAGCATTAGTGTTAATTTTTGGAATGTTAATCGGTATTATCATCCCTAAAATTAAGTGGAAAAAGAAAAGCTCTTGGGATTATTAATGTCACAAAATAGTGTTTTATAATCCATTGGTTAAATAGTACTTATCTACTATAACAACTATGAAAAAACTCGTTCCACCATTACTAACGATGATTAATGAGTTAATTGCAACGCCATCTATTAGTAGCGTTAACCCAGCATACGATGTAAGCAATATGAATGTTATTGAATTGCTTGCAGACTGGCTCGAAACAGCCGGCTTTTCAGTCGAAATACTCACTATACCCAATCAAAAACATAAAGCCAATTTGATTGCAACGCTTGGAAGTGGTTCTGGTGGTTTAGTGCTATCCGGTCATACCGATACTGTGCCTTATGATGAAGGCCGCTGGCAATACGATCCCTTTAAAATGACACAAGATAATAATAAATTATACGGTTTGGGATCGGCCGATATGAAATCCTTCATTGCCTTAGCCATAGAAGCCGCTCGGGGACTCACAGCAAACGATTTAAAACAACCGCTTATTATTTTAGCAACTGCAGATGAAGAAAGTTCGATGTCTGGTGCTCGCGAACTCGTTAGACTTAATCGACCCAATGCTCGTTTTGCTGTTATTGGTGAACCAACAAACCTCAAGCCGATCCATGCCCATAAAGGTATTATTATGGAATCTATAACAATTACAGGTCGTTCAGGGCATTCTAGTAATCCCGCATATGGATTTAATGCCATGGAAACGATGATGGATGTTATGCAAGAAATAAAAAAATGGCGGAAAGAATTGCAAGCAGCAAACATTGATGAACGATTTTTGGTTCCTGTGCCTACACTTAATTTTGGTCATATTCACGGTGGAGATAATCCAAACCGAATTTGTGGCGAGTGTGAACTACAAATCGATCTACGACCATTACCCGAAATGAGTTTAGAGGAATGTCGAAAAGAGCTGGCTGCTCGAGTTTCCAAGGTTGTTGATAGCCGTAATTTTCAAATTAATATTAAACCCCTTATCCATGGCACAGAATCAATGCTCACGCCAAAACACTCTGAGATTGTTATAGCATCTGAACAGCTAACGGGTAATTGTGCCGAAACAGCAGCCTATTGTACCGAAGCACCCTATTTTAACTCGATGGGAATTGATACCATCATATTAGGGCCCGGCAGTATTGCACAAGCACACCAACCGGATGAATATATTGAAACGGCATCGTTAAAGCCAACTGTGTCTCTTTTAAAGAATTTAATTGAAAAATTTTGCATCCACGCGCAACCTCTCGCATAAATTGAGGTCAAAATACTTATGATTAAACTAAAATCACTTGCTATCTTCGTAATAAGTTTAACATTTTTAATACTAACTTCATGCGCTGCTAAACCACCCTTGATTCTACAGCTTGACAACGAGCAAGTAGTAACCCCTTTAAGCCAAGTGGATATAGAGTCATCTCTAGGGCAAACAGTTCGCTGGGGTGGCACAATTATCGAAACAATTAATAAAAAAGATTATTCGCAAATTATTATTCTAGCGTATCCATTGGATAACGAAGCACGTCCTATCAATTTTGAACGAGATGGTACTCGCCGTTTTATCGCTAAGTTTGATTATTTTATCGAACCTAATACCTATTCAAAAGATCGCGAAATTACCATAATAGGAAAATTGGATCGCATCGAACAAAGCAAAGTCGGCGAATTTGACTATGAATTTCCCATTATTACAGTTGAAAAACACCTACTTTGGCCAATACGAAGTAATTATGATCCCTATTACAATGACAATTATTATTATTGGAACCCTTACTACTATCCTGTTCACCATAACTTAGGTCACCACGGCCACCATTATTCGCATTAAACAGTAAAAATCACATAATGTGATCAATTATTGACACTTTTAATTTTAAAAAATATTGTCATATCAGAGTGTTATCTGCGATACTTAGAGTAAATTCAATCTGATAGACAGAACATTTTTGAAAAATACTGACAACATTAGCAATCCCAAGTTTGTATCGTGGTTTAGAAGCTCTGCGCCGTATATACACGCCTTTAGAAATCAAACCTTTGTCATCAGTTTTGGTGGTGAAATGCTCATTGATGAACAATTTTCAACACTGGTTCATGACATAGCACTATTAAACAGCCTTGGTGTACAACTGGTACTCGTTCATGGTGCTCGACCTCAAATAGAAAAACGACTACAACAACAAAATATTCAGTGCCATTATGAAGATGATATACGCATAACGGATGAATCAACACTTCCTAGTGTCATAGAAGCAATTGGCAGTAGTCGAGTTGAAATTGAGGCTCAATTATCAATGGGACTCGCAAACTCCCCCATGCATGGCGCATCAATTAGAGTTGTATCGGGAAACATGATAACGGCTCGGCCCATCGGTGTACGAAAAGGTATTGATTTCGCACATACAGGTATTGTTAGAAGTATCGATAAAGAAGCAATTCTGAACCATCTAACTAAAAATACTATTGTGTTAGTTTCCCCTCTAGGATACTCCCCCACCGGAGAAGTTTTTAATTTACGCTCTGAAGATGTAGCAATGTCTGTTGCTAAAACGCTACACGCTGAAAAATTAATATATTTAACAGACTCTGATGGCATTATCGATAAAGAAAATAATCTGTTGCAAGAATTAACATTAAACCAAGCAGAAAAATTACTAAAAAATAATAAATTAAATAGTCAAACGACCGAATACAGTTTACGAAATGCTATGAGTGCCTGTGACGCAGGTGTTAAACGTTGTCACTTAATTAACCGACACATAGATGGTGCTTTATTATTGGAGTTATTTTCTCGTGATGGACTAGGAACCTTAATTACATCCGAGCTTTTTGAAGGAACTCGCCAAGCATGTTTAGAAGACATTGGTGGCATATTAGAATTAATTGCGCCTCTCGAACAACAAGGTGTATTAGTTCGGCGTTCGCGTGAACAACTTGAATTAGAAATTGAACACTTTATTGTGACCGAGCGTGATGGTATGGTTGTCGCCTGTGCATCCTATTACCCCTATGTTCATGAACATATCGCTGAACTTGCTTGCTTGGCAGTACATGACCAATACTTAAATCAAGGGCGTGGTGATTCATTGCTCAATTTCATCGAACGAAAAGCCAGCCAAAACAATATACAAAAACTATTTGTGCTAACAACGCAGTCAGCACATTGGTTTTTAGAACGTAAATTTATTGCCGCCGAATTTAACAATCTGCCCATTAAAAAACGTTCTTTATATAATTATCAACGTAATTCAAAAATTTTTATTAAAAATATAAAATGAAAAAAAATACTATTAAAGATCCGGATGCATTAATTAAACATCGACCTTTTTTAAAATGGGCAGGTAATAAATATCATGTGTTATCTCACATAGAAGAAATACTACCTCACGGAAAGAGATTAATAGAACCATTTGCAGGTTCTGCGGCTGTTTTTTTAAACACAAATTATTCTCGGTATATTATTGCGGATAATAATTCTGACTTAATAAACTTATATAATTTTTTAAAAGAGGATGGCGCTGATTTCATAAAAAAATGTCGTCGCATGTTTACCGCGAGAAATAATAATGAAGCGCTTTATTATAAATATAGAGAAGAATTTAATCGCAGTAAGAACATTGAAAGAAAAGCCATTTTATTTTTATACTTTAATCGGCATGGTTATAATGGTCTGTGTCGTTACAATCTAAAAGGCGGTTTTAATGTGCCTTTTGGCCGTTATACTAATCCCTATTTTCCTGAAAAAGAAATGTTGTTCTTTCATAAGAAATCCCAAAAAGCACTATTCAAACATGCTGATTTTTCAAATATTATGAATAAAGCGCGTAGTGGTGATGTAATTTATTGTGATCCTCCCTATGTGCCATTAAGCAAATCAGCAAATTTTACCAGTTACAGTACTAATGGATTTAAAAATACACAACAAATTCAATTGGCAGAAATAGCAAAACAATTATCTAACAAAGGTATTTCGGTGTTAATTTCAAACCATAATACTAGCTTTACCCAACAATCATACAGTAGCGCATTGGCAATAAAACAATTTAATGTTCGTCGATTTATTAGTTGTAAAGGTTCTCAACGCAATAAAGTGGCGGAGCTTTTAGCTTTGTTTTAATAATATGCTGATCATAAAACCAAATACTTAATCATCATGTATTAACTCTGGATTCTCGTTCAAAATACTACCAGAATGATGATTTATTTAGTCTCATCGTAATTAAGGTCGCTAGTTGAATCACGTAAGATGCTTTTGTAGAAATATATCCAGACTGTAAAGTAATTATTTTAATTTAAAGTGAAAATAAATAAAATCTTTGAACGGCTTAACAATATTGGTTAAATTTTTTCATTGTTTAGTTTGCTAATCATCTCCCAACGACACTACTTTTAATACTTCATCAATTGTTGTAATTCCCATGGCAACTTTTCTTGCGCCATCAATTCGTAATTGAGAGTTTCCTTCTTTTATTGATAATCTTCTGATTTCGTTGGCATCACTATTTGGAGTAATTTTTTGACGTAAATCATGAGACATTTTAAGCATTTCATATATGCCTATTCGTCCCAAAAAACCGGTTTGTCGACATTCTTTACAACCAACTGGTTTATAAAAATGTGCTTTACCACTCATGCTATATGGCTTGGTTAATTGTTTCCACAAGTCTTTATCTATCTCTGTAGGTTGTTTGCAATTGGGACAAAGAGTACGAATTAATCGTTGAGCCATGACACCAATTAATGTTGCATTAATTAAATATGCCGGTATACCAATTTCACGCAAACGAGGGATTGCTGCCGCAGAATCATTAGTATGCAAAGTTGATAAAACCAGATGTCCGGTTAGTGCAGATTGAATGGCCATTTCCGCTGTTTCTTTATCACGTATTTCTCCGACCATAATGATATCAGGATCTTGACGTAGCAAGGTTCTTATACCAGAGGCAAAATCTAATCCGATATTTTGTTGAATTTGCATTTGATTAAATTCATCTACAACATTTTCAATAGGATCTTCAACTGTACAAACATTAATATCAGGGCTCGATAATTGACGTAGAGTAGAATATAACGTGGTAGTTTTTCCAGAACCTGTCGGTCCGGTTACCAAGATAATGCCGTGCGCTTGAGTTACCATTTCATTCCATATCGCAATATCTTTTTCACCAAAACCCATCGCAGTGAAATCTTTAGTTAATACATCAGGATTAAAAATTCGCATCACAAATTTTTCACCAAATGCTGTGGGCATGGTTGAAAGTCGTAATTCAACTTCTTTACCATCGGGCAACTTCATTTTTATTCGACCATCTTGCGGTCGTCGTTTTTCAACGATATCCATGCGTCCAAGTACTTTTATACGACTCGCAACAGCATTCATTACCGGCATAGGCATTTCATAAACTAAATGCAAAACACCATCAATTCTGAAACGTATGTTTGCAGACTCGCGGCGTGGTTCCATGTGAATATCACTGGCACGTTGTTCAAAGGCATATTGCAGTAACCAATCTACAACGTGAACCACATGTTGATCGTTGGCATCAAGTTGTCCGGTTTTTCCGAGCTCAACTAATTGTTCTAAGTTTGAGATTCCCGGAATTTCATCTTCCTTATTACCTGTAGCAATACGAATAGAATCACTTAATCGATAAAATTCTTCTATATAACGTGATACATCAACTGGATTGGAAAAAACGCATTCAATTTCCAAGCCACCCGTAACATGGCGTAATTCAGATTGCCAACTTGTTATATAAGGTTCTGAAACGGCGACAATGACTTTATCCGTGTCTACTTGAATCGGTAGGATTTTATAACGAGTGGCATAAGCTTGTGATATCACTTGGGTAACCGAGCTAACATCAATTTTTAAAGGATCAATAAAATAAAATGGTAATTCGACTCGTTGAGCTAACCATTCACTTAAAACAGTTGCATCAAGAATTTGATTTTTATTTTGCGAGTTACGCCATTCTTGTTGAGATATTAGAACTATTGGATGTATATCCAAGGTAGAAGCACTGCGAGCAGGAAATATTACCGAATCATACTCTGATTTACCAACTAAACCATCTTTAAGTAACATATCCATAACATCTTTAAGTGTTAATTTATGGTCACTCTGGGTCGTGTTTGAAACAAGCTTTTTATTTTTAACTTTAGTTTTTTTAGTTATGGTACTCATCGCATAATGGTTAGCCAAATTTAATTAAACAGTTGTAAACATTACCTTTATTTCTGGTTAAGTAATAAAATTATAGATGAATTTTTAAGACTTACCTGCTCTTAATAAGCCGCCTAATCCAGATCCAATCAAAATATTTTTCAAATATTCACGTATTTCCTTAGCTTCGTGGAGTAATAAAGCCTCACGTAAAATCTTTTTGGCTTGTAATATTGTAAAATTACGAATAACCCACTTAACACGTAATAAGCTCGCAGAACTCATACTCAGGCTGTCCATCTCCATACCTAGAAGAATTAGTGTCGCTAGTGGATCACCCGCTAATTCACCACAAACACTAACAGGTGTGTTTGTTGCTCTTGCAGCATCTACTATTTGTAATAATGCCATTAGTACCGATGGATGAAACGGATCGTATAAATCGGCTACATTAGGATTGTTTCTATCAATCGCTAAAATATATTGTGTTAAATCATTTGTACCAATGGATATAAAATCTACTCGTTTTGCATATTCTGCAGCTTGAAATATTGCAGATGGAACTTCTATCATCGCACCTATTTTTGGAAAAACAATATCTTCACCTTCTTCGATTAATTCTTCATAAGCTTGGTTTATTAATGCTTTAGCCTCATCAAGCTCGTGTAAATTACTAATCATGGGTAGCAAAATATTTAAGTTGTTCAAACCAACACTGGCACGTAACATTGCACGAACTTGTACTAAAAAAATTTCTGGGTGATCGAGTGTCACTCGAATGCCGCGCCAACCCAGGAATGGATTTTCTTCTTTGATCGGAAAGTATGGTAATGATTTATCCCCACCAATATCGAGCGTGCGTAGTGTAACGGGGTTTGGTGCTAAGGGTTTTAAAACGCGTTTATAAATTTCATATTGCTCATCTTCACCAGGGAAACTATTACGTACCATAAATGGAAATTCAGTTCGATATAAACCAATTCCTTCTGCGCCTGAATTAATCATGGGTTGAATGTCGGCGGTTAAACCTGAATTTGCATATAAATGTATGCGCACTCCATCTTGAGTTTCTGCTGGCAAACCACTAAGCTCTTGCAGATCTTGCGATAGTTCTAATTCTTCATTGGCAAGTTGTTGGTATTCAGTCTGCACTGAATTTGATGGTGAAAAATACACGCAGCCATTATAACCATCAACAATGGTACTCACTCTATCAACTAAAGAAATTGGTAAATCAACAACACCCATTACCGCAGGAATATTCATAGCTCGTGCGAGTATTGCAACATGCGAGGTTAATGAACCCGACGAAGAAATAACACCAACCAATTTTTCAATTGGAATATCAGTCAACATCGATGCCGAAATAGTATCGCCAACAATAATGGCATTATCAGGAATATCTTTACTGGCAACATCATCATCCATGATATGGGTTAAAACACGCAGACCTAAATCACGAACATCATCGGCTCGTTCTCGTAAATAAGGATCTTCCATTTCAGTAAAAATTTTAACGTGCTCTTCAATGGTTTCACGCCACGCCCCTTCCACCCAATTACCATTTTTGATCCTATCAACGGTGGCATCAATCATCGTATCACTGCTTAGCATTAAGTTATAAGCATCAAATAAGGCTCGATCTTCGGCAGGTATCACGTGTTCGAGTCGTTTAGATAAGTCAGTAATATCGTTTTTAACTTTATCTACTGCCGATAAAAATAATGTAATGTCTTCCTCTGGATTATCTACAGGACGATCTGGAATTTTCATGATGTCTGTCGTGTTAAACATCACAACGGCTGTACCTAAAGCAACACCACTAGCACCAGGTAAACCATTTAGCGGTCTTGAATCAATACTTTTTAAAACTTGAAAACTGGTTATATCACCACTGACTTCAGCATGAGCAATAGCACCCGCTAATTGTGCTGCAATAGTTACTAACAAAGTAACATTTGATTCTTCAAATTTTTTTACTGCCGATTGTTGCACAACAATAACACCAAGAACTTTTCGGTGATGAATTATCGGCACACCTAAAAATCCATTAAACTCATCTTCACCGGATTCTTCAAAATAACAATATTCAGAGTGTGATTTTGCATTTTCAATATTTAATGGCTCAGCACGTTTGGCTACCAGGCTAACTAAACCACGATCAAAACCTACTCGTACCATTAAAACTGATTCAGGTTTTAATCCTTCGGTTGCCATTAAAACATGTTCGTTCTGAATTAAGTCGGTCAAAAAAACTGAACAGGCTTCTGCTGCCATAGCTTGTTTAATGCGATGCACAATAATAACTAACGCCTCGTCTAAATTTGGCGCGGAACTAACTTCGGTTACTATACGTCTTAATGTATCTAACATCGTGACAATTTACTCTACAAAATTAAAAATTTATATGCTTTAATATTAAAGCCTCTTATTTTAAAAATTCTTTTAGCTAAATCTAATTTTATTATAATTATGTAACACTAATTCATAGTGTGAACAAAAATGGACTCTAAACTATCTGAAAAGAACACAGTGAAATAGTTGAACGTTAATCATTTACTGCAGCAATACAATGCGATTGAGTATTATCAAGATAAAGAGCTGGCTCTAATTCTTTTAATGCTAACTTATAAACACCTTGTTTGAATGATACTACTTGATTTATTGGTTCCCAATAATTTATCCAACACCATCCATCAAATTCTGGCTTGCTAGATTTCGTTAAGCACAGTTTCTTTTCATCAGCCGTCAATCGTAACATAAACCAAATCTGTTTTTGTCCAATACATACCGGTTTGCGATCATGATCTACAAATTGTTTAGGAAGTTTATAATGTAACCAGTTATTAGTCGAACCTATAACTTCTACATCATTGGATGATAAGCCAATTTCTTCGTTTAACTCTCGAAACAGTGCCATCTCAAGACTCTCATCAGCACGGATTCCACCTTGCGGAAATTGCCATGCGTTCTCTCCAATTCGTCGAGCCCACAGTAATTGATCCTTATTATTACACAAGATTATTCCAACATTATGTCGGTATCCGTGTTTATCAATTATCTGTGTTTTGTGACTCATGTCTCTTATAGTACGCTTAGTAGACAGTTATTACAAAATATTCCCACTAAAATTTTAGCTACCATTAATAAAAATGCTGATTAAATAACAAGTTACGCGATATAATTAAACTGTCTCAAAGGAGTCAAATGATACGATATATTAGAAATAATAAACAAAATTAAGGAGTTAATGTGAGTTTAGCGATTTTCGACCTAGATAATACTCTTTTAGCAGGAGATAGCGATTATTTGTGGGGAGTCTTTTTATCTGAACAAGGATTAGTGGATAAACAGTACTACGAGACACAAAATCGAATGTTTTATGAGCAATATAAAGCCGGCACTTTAGATATATTTGAATTTCATGCTTTTAGCTTAAAACCATTATCTGAAAATAACATGGTATTGCTCAATAAAATTCACAAAGAATTCATGAGTAATAGCATCTTACCGATAATAACCCAAGCCAGCCGAAACTTGTTACAAAAACACCGCGCTCAAGGTGACTGTATTTTAATTATCACAGCAACTAATAGTTTTATTACACGACCAATAGCACAAGCCTTAGCAGTTGACGATATCATCGCAACCGAGCCTGAAATTATCAATGGTGAATTTACCGGTAAAATCTCTGGTATTCCCTGTTTTCAGGAGGGCAAGGTAAGCCGCTTACAGGATTGGTTAATTGGAAAGGATTTTGATTTATCGGATAGCTGGTTCTACTCAGATTCAATTAATGACTTACCCTTATTAGAGAAGGTAGCAAATGCAGTTGCGGTTGATCCGGATGATAAATTACGCCAACTGGCTCTCACACGCGAATGGCCAATTATCAGTTTACTTTAGCTTAGGTAATATTAGTGGAGCTATTATCAGCATGTGAGTCCGAACCTAACCAATCGAGCATCGGTTGCCATTCATCTTTATCTTTTGCTACACGACTATCCCACATTTCATAAATACCTACCCCACGCTCAGCGGCATGCACATAATTTTGGGAATCACGTAACTCAGTTAAAAACGGCATATCAAGAGTATTTAAAAATCGTTTAAGGGCTTTATAGACTGTAGTTTGTCGCTTAATCCTATTGGCAACAACACAAACTCTAACTTGACGTTGACGTATTTTTACCCCCAGTAGTAATTCTTGTATAAATCGTGATACTGCGTGAATATCAATGGGTGATGGTAAAACCGGAATAATAATAACATCGGCTTGGATCACTATTTTTTTGAGTTGATCACGATTAATGCCAGCGGGGGTATCCAAAATAACCTTTTCAGTACCATGGGGTACACGATGCTGAAACGCACTGGTCTGCCCCATTGTGGTATTAGCATGAGCAACAATACCGTGAATTGGAGCTTTTTCTAAGGAGCGCACGCTTAACCAATGTGTGCTGGAGCCCTGAGGATCGTAATCCATCAATGCAGTATTATACCCCTCACTAGCAAAATAACTTGCTAAATTAGTTGTGATGGTGGTCTTACCACAACCACCTTTAGAATTTAAGATTACGATACGTTGCATTTAATTATTCAATATGGGTAACGAGCATCCAAATCCAGCTAGATGTAGTTACTACATCGGCTCAAAATGGAGAATATTTAGCCTACTGTGCTTATTTTCATGTATTTTAAAAGCGAGTACTAACTTACAGTGTAACGCTATTTATAGGTAAGATGTGTTGATTAATACTATTAACAACTGCTGACATCCAATAAGCTATGATTTATCATAACGAATTCAATAACATTAAGCATCATTTAACAGTAAAAAATATGGGTAATCGGCTTTCTAAAATTTATACACGCACCGGTGATGATGGCAGTACCGCTCTTGGTGATGGCAGTCGAGTAGATAAAGACTGCGACCGAGTCGAAGCATTTGGCACTATTGATGAGCTAAATAGCGTTATTGGTATGATCCTGTCACACCAGATACCAGAAGCTATTTCAACACTTTTATCGCGCTTACAGCACGAATTATTTGATTTAGGTGGAGAGCTTTGTATTCCAGGACATAACATCATTAATCCTGAGCACGTTAGGCAATTAGAAAATGATCTTGATAACTTAAATTTAGAATTACCTGCACTAAAAGAATTCATTTTACCCGCAGGTGGAAAAGCCACCAGTTGCTGTCACTTAGCACGAACGGTTTGCCGTCGAGCAGAGCGCGTCATTGTTTGTTTAGCAAAAACCCAAAACATTAATTTAGAGCTGCGCGCATACGTCAATCGATTATCCGATTTTCTCTTTGTATTAGCCCGAACATTAGCACGTTATGAAAATGGTCAAGAGGTTCTATGGCGACCTCATAATAAAAAATAGAAACGCAATACGTATTTTATATAAATCAACACAGGTAAATTTTTTTATATGCAAAAATTAATAATTCTTTTTGGAACCGGCGAAATGGGAAGTGTCTTTGCCCGAGGTTTTTTAAAAACAGGCTATACAGTTTTGCCGGTTCAGCGAAACACCGATATACAAACACTTGCAACAGAAATTCCCGAACCAGAATTAGTGCTAATTTCAGTAGGTGAAAGTGATTTACAAAATATTTTAACTTCGCTACCAAAAGAATGGTTCTCAAAGCTAGCTCTATTACAAAATGAATTGCTACCGCGTGATTGGTTATCACACAATATTCAAAATCCCACGGTCATATCAGTATGGTTTGAGAAAAAACCAAAACAAGATTTTAAAGTCCTTATTTCATCTCCTTGCTTTGGCCCACAAGCAGTATTGCTAGAACAAGCTTTACACAGTTTAACGATTCCCTGTCATATCGTAGAAAATAATGAACAGCTATTATTTGAGCTTGTTGTTAAAAATATTTATATCTTAACAACCAATATTGCAGGCCTACGAGTTGGAGGAAATGTCGCAGCATTGTGGAATCAACACCAAAAATTTGCACTAGCAGTTGCTAATGAAGTAATGGATATTCAAGAATATCTCACAAACAAAAAATTCAATCGAACACAATTAATAGATGCAATGGTCAATGCCATTAATGGTGATCTAGAACATAACTGTATGGGACGTTCAGCCCCAGCACGATTAAAACGCGCCCTACAAATCGCCGATGAGGCAAAATTAAATGTTGATTTATTAAGAGAATTATCAAGTCAGGCTGCGGTAACAGTATAACAGCAAGTCCCGCATCAGTCTGTGTGAATATTACAACTTACTGATTCGCCTGATTGTATTTTTTATATTTCTGATATATTTCACGAACGACATCATATTCTTTATCACTTGCAATAACAAAACCTGTTAAAGCTGCACCTTTAAGAATCTTAGCACCTTTCTCAGAGTCATTTAACGCCATTAATGCTGATTGTATTTTTATGGACAACTTATCATCTACCTTGTCGCTTACAGCCCATGGTAAATGAGGTATATCTGGTCCTTTATAGATTGTTACAAATTTATGGTTTTCAAGAGAATGTCTAATTTCAGAAAAACGTAATACTACATCACCTAGTCCCGCCGCATCCACTGATAAGTTAAAAACAGAGTGCGCTGCTGTAGGAGGATTCTTAGCATAACCCCATTTATACTCATCATCATCAACACCTTGTTCTCTAATAGCAACACGGTTAGCAATATGCGAAATCATCGCCAAACGTCCACCACCAAAATGCACTGTTTTGTTTTTTAAATCTGATATTGTTTTAATGTCACTATCATCTCGCACTGCAATAACAGGTTTTAAATATGATGAACCAAATTCATTATTTTTTAATATAATCGAATACCCCTGACTTTTATTACTTAAAGTATAATGCAATTGATTATAATGAACGATGTCATATTTTTTAAGCTTAACATTATTCCAAAAAGTACTAAAATTTTTAACCGTCTCGAGTTCCACATTCATTCCAATTTTTTCAGATAAATGTTTTGCAATAGGATTAAACATCCGAATTGTTTTTACCGAGTTTCGTCTGGGAAAAACACCCATAACAAGTTTTCGATCTGAAAAAATAGCAGCCTTCTTAACTAGATTAAAGCCATTTTCTGATGTGTAAAAATACCCAAGGACAGGCAGCAATATAGAAATTAAAACAAGTAAAACTATTTTTATTATATTAAACGACATCTTACAATCCTCCCTAATCGTTTGCGTTACTATATACGCTTTAGGAGGAGTTAATCAATATTTAACTTACAATGTCAGCACTATTATTAAATTATGCTTTAACATAATTTAATATTAAGAGATCATTATATAGTAGCGACTAGCTCGCATCACGCAAGGAACGAATAAACATCCCTACTCCTCCCACAAATAAAACTAAGATAATAATCAAATCAAATGCCGACATACGTTGCATTGAAAATTGCATATTTGAAATCACACCAAATATCAGTGCTATTAATGATCCCACTGCAAGTAACCAACCTATATAATTTTTACTATTGTACTGTGAGTCGTTGAATTGAGTTATTAACATTTAACAAGTAATTGTTGCCAGACAGAATGTTTTTTTATTAACTTTAATGCTTTTTGCAATAATTTTTTACCCGGCTCAGTAACAAACCAGGTAGACGCTCCCGAAGGATGCGGTAAGGGAATTATATCAAATTCATTATCACTGATTTTTACTCGATGTGTTTTTCCAATAACATCGGTTAGTTTTTTTACAGGTAAATACTGGCTAATTGCTAGCTTGCCAATTGGGATAATTAATTTTGGCTGAACTAATTCGATCTCCACATTCAACCATTGAGAACACGTTTCAATTTCTGTTTGACTGGGTACTCGATCACCACCCCGTGATTTCTTACCGGGGAAACACCGACATACCGCCGTCATGTAAACAAGATGACGAAACTTTTCTTCATCAACACCTATTTGATTAAACCATTTAAACAAGGTTTTACCAGCAGTCCATGCAAACGGCTTATTACTTACAATTTCCTTATCACCCGGTGCTTGACCAATCAACATAATATCCGATTGAACAGACTGGCCCACAACCGGTGGGCCAAACATATCAGGGCATTGAGAACAGTTTTTTATAGCCGCTTGATGGCGCTTTATTTTTGTTAAAACTAATGTCATATCACAAACTTTAGATACTACAAAATTAATTTTGGCTCCAAATTAACCAAACGTAAATCCCCTATTTGTCGCTCAAAAGAGCGTCCACCCCAACACCACAATGAAAAATCTGTTTTACCGTTTTGCGATTGCAGGCCGCAAGCATGATTGTCACCAACTTGTACCTCGACCCAGTTTGGTGATTTTGTTGCTTCTTGAGCCGGCTCAGCAGAAAGAACAACATCACCTCGGCCAATCTCACCAAACGCATTCTCACCCCAGCACCATAAAGTACCATCATTTTTAATGGCACAAACATTTTCATCGTGCGCAGATACTTGTCGCCACATTGTTTTTTCTCCAGCTGCAGTATTTGGAGTATTAACATTAAATGGCGTGTTGAACGGAATAAAACGTGATGCTTCATAGCTTGCATTTGAAGTGAAATCAATACTATCATAATGCGTTTTATTACCAATAACACCCAAGTAATTATCACCCCAACACCATAAGGAACCTTGAGTTGCCGTAATATCGGTATTTGCTAACGCACAAATATACCGTTTACCAATACTCGCAGAAATCCATTGTAAAGTGTTTTCTGGTTTTGGAATAACCGAAGGCGTATTAACTTCTAAATTAACCGAAATATTAATTTCGTTATATTTATTACGTCCCCAACAGTATAAGTCTTCAACTGTCTTGTCTGGATTAGTCGTATTGTTTGCAATTTTTTCAATAGCACAGGTATTGTATTTTCCTGAAAATACTTTGCCAGTTTTCCAATCACCCGGCACCTGTAATTTTACCGTACTATAAGGTATAGCCGTAGTTGTATCTGGAATAGCCATTGCAGGACCAAGTTGACCAAACGTAGCGCTACCCCAGCACCAAAGACTATTATTGTTTTTAAGCCCACAACTGTGGTATTGACCAATTGCAATTTTATTCCAATCACTAATATTATTATTCGTTATTGTCGGAATATTTTCAAATAAAATTGAACCAGTTCCAAGTTGCCCTTTATGATTTTGACTCCAACACCACATAGAGCCATCGGTTTTAAGTGCACACGTTGTTTTAAAATAACTATCTACATCGGTCCAACCTATTTCTGAAGTTACTTTTTTAAGTGTACTCGCAGGAAATTCATTACCAACACCCAGTTGTCCCCAAAAATTTTTCCCCCAACACCATAAACTATTATCGTTTTTAAGTGCACAACTATGATGGCCACCAGCCGCTAATGACTTCCAAACATAGGGGTCAACTAATATATTCTCATCATTCGATATTAGATTTGGAATATAACTATTATAATTAAAGCCACCTGCCAGCTGAGAAAACTGCTGTTGCCCCCAACAATATAACTGACTTTTATCAACACCAGAAATAGCAACTGTTTTAACGCCGCACTCATGTCCTAAACCTACGGTAATCGATGTCCAATTTTCATTGCGGCCAGCAACAGCAGTAATTGGATATCTATCATTAATAAATGGTACCGATGCATTATACCCAAAACAAAAAGCCTCTCCTAAATCATTAATAGCGCACGTCTTAGATTGTCCCACCGATACGGATTTCCAATTTCTAGAACCATTAACTGGACTTGAATTAGGTAAACTAATTGAAGACGTTGTGCCGCTAACACCAATTTCACCAAATTGATTACTGCCCCAACACCATAACTTCCCTGAGGTCGAAATCGTCGTACCGGTCTTGGCAGCTGAAATTGCACACGTGTGCTCCAACCCAGCAGATACGCCAATCCATGCCTCCGTTGTTGGATCAAATCCAACATTAGGCAATGTAACCGCTGTTACATATTTTTGAATAATGGCAGAATTACTTGGTAAACCTAATTGCAAATCAGTATTAAGCCCCCAACACCACAAAGAATTATCTGCTTGTTGAATGGCACAGGTATGATTGTCACTGGTGCTAACAGAAATCCAAGTAGCAATAACCGGCGTTGAATCTGAACTTAAAACTCGACGTATAAGATTAGTTTGGTTTTGTGAATCTAAATCGTCATACACATTATTTTCTGTATTTTGTGCTAACACGCCATCGTTATTTAATCCCCAACATTTTAATTCACCAGTACCAATTAAATCTCCGGCACCAAAAATACCGCAGGTATGTTCACCTGCGGCATATAATTTTTTCCAATCCGTTGACGAACCGACTTGTGTCATAGTTGGATAAAAATTTCGAGTATTTCTTTCCGGATTATTAAAATCATCTAAATAATACAAGCGCGCTAATCCCAATTGGCCATGATCATTCCAGCCCATGCAATATAATCGCTCTCCCGAGCTTAAACTTTTAATCCCACAGATATGATATTGACCAATTGTAACATCAGTCCAATTGGCATCTGTCGACATTGCCACTGGACTGGATTCATTACGAAAAGTCCGTTCAGCTAACCCCGTCTTTTCATCGATTATAACAATATCCGGAAATTGCCCCCAACATGACAAATTCCCTTTACTCAAATCACCAAAGGTCTTAATCGCACAACTCGTATTTCCATAACTAGCACTAGCGATAATCTGTATAGTTGGATCAGGTCGAGCAATAGTCGTAGAATTTTCAGACTTAGCTCCACCACACGCAGCAAGCAACAAAGCTCCAATGATAATAATAAAATAATCCACAACACGATTCTCACTCATAACATCACCTCTCCATAAATAATTCAACAAGTCCTAAAAAATATTGCAAAATAGGGTTAAAGTAAAATTGTTATAATGACTACAAGTGACCATGTATAAATTCGTTTTTCTAGCCATATGTTAAGTCCAACTTAAATCTACTAAACGGAAATTTATCAGAAATCAGTTATTGAATATTATCACAAAGCGAGACAGGGCAAAGTAACAATATTAATTTGGATCATCTCTACCTTAATTTATAACTATTACCTTATTTAGAGTTATTATAAAAATACGGGTTTATACAAATAACCAATCGTCTCCAAAATTACTTATGAGTAGTTACATTAGAAAGCAAGTAATTGTAATTACTTTAATATATTAGTATACTCTAATATTATTATAAGCAAATAGATTAAATTATAACGAGGAAAACCTGATGAAACGAGTAAAATACCTTAATCAATGCCTATTTACAGGGTTAATAGTGGTAGTAATGACCATGTCAAATGCAATTGCAGCACTTGACTCCGCTACATTAAACAGCAACATCGATAATCTCATTACACAAGGTAATTCACTACTGGTCAATATTAAAGGAACAGTGTTAACTTCCGCATCAGTGTCATCACAACTGAGCAATATTGAGTCCGAAGTTATTAATTATCAAAACCAAGTTACCAGTGTATACGATTCTATAGTTGCCGAAACGGGAAGCAGTCTGTCATTAACTGATGAACTTTTAATATCGTTTCAAACATTAAGCACAGTAAGCTCATCAATTGCAATCGCCACTATAGGTTTAACCGTACAACTCGCTGAAATAGCATCAAGCACCAGCACCTCATCATTAGACAGTTCATTAACAACCCTATTACGCCTCTCTGATGATATAGGATTAATGGCAAATCGTATTTTGGAAATGGCTAATAAAATATTAGTCATGGCTGACAATATTGGTTTAATGGCTGATCGAATAATAGCAACTCAAATTATTCAAAGCGACAACTTAAAACTTATTGTTGATGCAACATTACAAACTCAAACAAATACAATTGAAGTTATAAAACTTTTTTTGTAATCTAAAAACATCTACCCCTTCAAGGGTTCCAAAGAATCCTTGAATCAAAAATTTTATTAAACAAATCTGAAATTTTTCGCAACTTTTATAAATTCAAGGGCTCTAACTCTTGGACATTCTTGTTTCTAATGTTGAATGCGATATACCAAACTCATTTTCTATAATATTACGGACCTCATTTTTTATACGTTCATCATTATTATCACTCAATATTATATGGGCTTCCAGATAGTTATTTTTATCATCAATTTGCCAAACATGAATATGCTTCGCAAATTTTACACCATCTATGTTCTCTAATGCTACTTGAAGATCCTCTATATTAATGGAATCTGGTACGGCTTGCATTATTATCATAATAGATTTTTTTAAAAGTATTGTTCCATAATAAATTACATAAATTGAAATCCCAATTGTCGCTATTACATCAAAAATATAAAGTTGAAAATAAATAATTAATAAACCTGCAATAATCACCACAACAGATGCTAAAGCATCAGATATATTATGAATAAATGCAGCTCTTATATTCATGTTATTTTTTGCTCCAGCGGAATAAGTAATTATAGCAGTAGCTATATCGATAACAAGAGCAATGCCAGCGACCCAAAAAACTATCCAGCCATCTATCGGGGTTGGATTAAAAAACTTTCCTATCGCCTCGTAAACAAGGTAAATACCTATAATTATTAGTGAAGTACTATTTATCATGACACCAATAATTTCTGCTCGTTTATAACCATATGTCATAGTTTTACTTGCAGGTTTATTACCAATTCTCCGGGCAATGATTGCAATTAATATTGCTCCGGCATCGCTAAGATTGTGCAAAGCATCAGCAATTAGTGACAGGCTACCCGATAATACTCCACCAACAATTTGCGCTACAGTTAAAAAAATATTTATAACTACAGCAATACTTAACTTGCCATCACTTGAATGATTATGATCATGCCCCATATTTTTTACTCATGAAAGAATTAAGTACTTCGATATCCATCTGATTTTCTATCACCACCATGTCCTTTTGAACGGCCAGCTCGATTCACTTTTTTTTCTATTCTTTTAATAAATTTATCATCACCTAAAATCCACGCTTTATTTGTATTTTCACGAATTAAAATTAACGTTTGCTCTGATATCATGTTACGAAATAGTTTTTTGTAAGCTGATTGACGCTCAACAGCAGTCTTGCCGAGTCTTTTATACTCTAGCTGTGGTGTAATTATCGCATTTCCCTTCCCTAAAGCATTACACAAATAACTAGACCAGTAATAATCAGCCGGTCGTTTCACTAAATTTTTTGCACGTACCGGATTAAGTTCGATATAACGCATGCACGTTAATAGGTAGTTTACCGTATCAATTAAAGTCGCTTTATAACGACCTTCCCACAATGTACCGGTTCGATTATAACGGGTATTGAAATATTGAACATAATACCGTCCTACCATTTGCATCATTTTGCTAATGCCATTTTCTGTATTAGGGGTGACTAAAATATGGACATGATTTGTCATTAAAACGTAGGCATGAATATTACAATCATGTTTATCAGCTGCATCTTTTAGTTTTTCGAGGTAAAATTCATAATCGGTCTTTTTTTTAAATACGAGTTGACGATTATTACCCCGTTGGATAACGTGTTGAGGTTGTCCTACTATGTTAAAACGCGGTAGACGAGCCATTAATGTCTCTTTCTTTTTATATAGAACATACAGTATAGCGTATCTCTGAACAAAAATCAACGAGTCTGACCCCTTGATATGCCTTGATATTCAGGGAGGATTACAATACTTGATATAAAAAGAAGGTCAAAGTGTTTTACCACTTTGACCCAAAAGTCTTGCTATTAGCTAGTTTAATTTATTATTTTAATTCATTATTGATATTAATCATCATCAACAATACTCACGGTATGAGTGGTATTTACACCGAGTACTGTACCTACTGATGGATTATTGAGAGTAATACTAAAGTCTTCTAAGGTTTCGATTATATTATCATTGATAATTGGGATAACGATGTTTTGTGTGATAACCCCAACATCAAATGTTAGTGTCCCAGTATTAGCCGTATAATCACTACCAGCTAAAGCGCTTCCATCTGTAGTTGCATAATCTACTGTAACAATCGATGTGCTTGAACCAACAAGATCAACTACTACTGTAACTGTGCCGCTAGTGACGTTTTCGATCACACTTGAACTAGTCACTGAAAAAGATACACTCGGTTGAATAACAAAAACATCATCATCAAGAATTGAAACCGTATGCGTACTATTTCCAATATCTGCGCCGCCAGTTGGGTTTGATAGTATTACAGTAAAGTCTTCTGTTGATTCAGTTATGAGATCGTCAATAATAGGTATAGCTATATTTTGACTTGTGATGCCAGCAGCAAAAGTTAAAGTACCGATACTGGCAGTATAATCACTACCGGCTAACGCCGTACCATCGCTTGTTGCGTAATCTACCGTTACCGAGGTAGTTGTATCACCTGTTCGGTCAACCACAACAATAACTGTACCACCTACAACCGCTTCATCCACACTAGAACTAACGACTGTAAATGACAACGTACTAGTTGGCACGAACACATCATCATCAACAATAGTAATGGTGTTAGTACCAGTACCAATACCAGCACCACCTGTCGCATTGCTTAGAGAGACTCTAAAGTCTTCTGATGATTCAACAATAACATCATCTACAATCACAATACTTAACGTTTGGCTTAAAACTCCATCTGCAAATGTTAGTGTGCCACTAGTAGTTATGTAGTCATTAACGGCAACGGCTGTGCCATCACTTGTTGCAAAGTCGACAGTAACAATACCATTGCTACCACCCGTGCGAACCACTTCTAATGTCATAGCACCAGATAATACATTCTCAGCAACACTAGAGGTTGGCGTCAAAAACGATAACGTTCCCGGAATAGGAATTTCATTATCAATTATTGTCACCGTGTTACTGGCATTAATACCAATGCTAGCACCACCGGTAGCATTTGTTAAATTAACACTAAAATCTTCATTTCCTTCAAGTAACAGATCGTCGATTATATTGATAGTAATTGTTTTTATAACTTCACCATCGGCAAATACTAATGTGCCTGAGCTAGTGGTGTAATCGCTACCACCAAGGGCAGTAATATCAAGCGTACTATAATCTACCGTAACAATGCCATTGCTACCACCACTGCGATTTACGGTTAATGTGACCGAACCTATTGCTAGACTTTCAAGTACACTAAATGTCGTAGCATTAAAGCTTATTGTTCCTGGAGGACCCGGTAATTGATTATCATCATCAATAATCGTTATAGTATGTAATTCGTATTCATCCACTAAAGCACCATAAGCATGCTCCAAATTTAAAGTGAAGTATTCATTCCCCTCTAAAATTAAATCATCGGTGATACTCACTGCAATGCGTTGTGAAGTAACTCCAGGTGCAAAAATTAATTTACCGGAACTATCAACATAGTCACTGCCAGCTAAAGCCGTACCATCATGAGTTTCATACTCGACACTAATCGTATCAGTACTAGCCGAACTTAGAATAACATCAACATAAACAAAACCAGCATTTTCTTGAACGCTAGATTCTAATGTAGCAAAGGATACTTTTATGTTACCAGTATATTTGGGTGATGCACTTGCAGTTGTTGGTGCTAATAAAGAACTAATAGTGATAAAAAATAAGACCAATAAACTAAGCAAAATTACAGCTTGTTTACGTTTTAACAATAATAAACATTCTTGTATATTCATAATTTTCTCCATAAATTTAAAAATAAATAAAATTGAAAATTAATTTATTTGAATCTCCTCTTATAATATTAATCTAAAAATTAATGATGTTAGGTGATATTCATGAAGATAAAGTGTAGACAATATTTAATTAAAAACATTTATTTTCAATTAAAAATAAAATAAAAATGAAAAGTTAATGAGTAATTACTAACGTAAATGAATTTTCAGTGAACTGTGACCGAAAAAATTAATATGTATGTAACTAAAGATACACACTCAGTAATTTCAATCAATGCACCGGCTGTATCACCAGTCATCCCATCAAGACGACTAAGCATAAGTTGTCTTAATAAAATCATAGCTAATACACTGGTAAAAATAACTAAAACGCTATAGATATTTATGAATACTAAGAACAGTGCAACAAAAAAAATAATAACGATTAGGGCTTTTTGGGGAATGTATTTTGCATATTCACTGGCAATACCATTAGGTGATACATAAGGCGTTGTTATAAATAATAATATAGCCATGGTTCGACCGATAGTAGGTACTAATAAAACTATAAATAAAGTACTTTGTGTGACCTCTGTTAAGGCAGCAAATTTTACCAGCATTATTAAAACAATCCAAAATACACCTGCCGGCCCACAATTTGGATCTTTCATAATTTCAAAAGTTCGAGATTTAGTGTGTTCTTTAGTCGCTTTTGTGCCCCCTAACCACGCATCTGCACTATCAGCAAGGCCATCGATGTGTAAACCTCCGGTTATTAATACCCAAATTGTTAATGTTAACGCTGCTGCAATAATATTTGAAATAGGATTAACAATATACAGTACTGATAATAATACCGTTCCTATAAATAAACCAACCAAAGGGTAAAACAGTAAAGACTTACTTTGTTGCTCTAGCGTAATTTCTATTGGCGTAGAAATTGGAATGCGTGTTAGAAATTGAAATGCTAAACGTAGTGCGGTTATCATAATTTGCTATTTAGAAATAATAATCGTGGCATAGCTTCCAGTGCATTACCTGTGAGTTCAATTCGAGTAATACCACCGTGCTTTATGTCGAGTCGAAATAAATTACTTTCTGGCATTTCTAACACGGTTTGAACAATAGTGCGAATCACTCCAGCGTGCGATACTAGGAACACGTGTTTATTGATGACTTTAATGATAATTTTCTGCCAAGCGTTGGTAACTCTGTTTTTGAATAATCGATAGTGTTCACCATTTGGTGGTGTATTATTTATCGGATCTTTCCAAAAATTTTTAATGGCTTGTGGATCGAGTTGCATTAGTTGTTTGGCAGTTTTACCCTCAAAGTCTCCAAAATTGATTTCTTGAATAGATTCTTCCATGGTTAATGGAATATTGTTAATTGCAGATAATTCTTCTGCAAATAGACGGCAACGCTTTAGCGGTGAACTTATAATCATGTCCCATGGCGCATACCCCAATGAAGCACCGCGCATTTGCTGCCAACCTGTTTCGCTTAATATACTATCGGTGCTGCCAATATAACATGAACCACTAGTGGTTTCGCCGTGGCGCATTAAGTCAATGATGGTGTGCGGTACAATCGACATAGTATTATAGTATTATAGTATTATATTATTTTTTATTGCTAACAGCAGCTTGTTCAAATGTTGCCATGTTATTATGTAACTCAAGCGCAAGTTTAATAGTGGCAATGGATAATGCCGCACCACTGGCTTCACCTAGGCGCATATTTAAGCTTAATATTGGCGTTGCTGTTAATGCATCTAAAACTAATTGATGCCCAGGTTCAAGCGATTTGTGACTAAAACACATCCAGTTTATGGCTTTGGGTGCAATACGCGTAGCCACTAGTGCCGCAACACTACAAATAAAACCATCCACTAAAATTGGAATGCCCTGCTGTGCGCATGTTAAATAGGCACCAACTAGTGCTGCTATTTCAAAACCGCCAACAGTTTGTAGTACTCGCAACACATCAATAGTTCCGTCATCGTTGGTGAAATTTGATTGGTGAAATTCTATCGCCGTTTGAATGATGTTGGCTTTATGGATAATGCTTTTTTGATCAAGCCCTGTCCCCGGCCCGGTAAGTTTTTCTGCTGGTAAATTTAAAAGCACACTTGATATTGCACTTGCTGACGAAGTATTGGCGATACCCATCTCGCCAGCAATAAATACGTCTAATGCATTTTTTTTTTCTTGTTTAATAAGTTGCTCACCAACACTCATGGCTTGATAGCATTCATCAAGTGACATTGCAGGTTCTACGGCAAAGTTTTTTGTGCCAGCAGCAATACGTTTAGAGATAACGCCATCTAAGTTTTCAGCTTCGACAACAGTGCCCACATCAATAACTTGTAATGGAATTTTTAAACTTTTTGCAAGCACACTTATCGCTGCACCTCCGTTTGAAAAATTGCGTATCATTTCAGTAGTAACTGCTTGTGGAAATGCTGAAACATTTTCATTTGCTATGCCGTGATCAGCTGCAAATATTACAATAACTGGATTTTTAATTACGGGTGATAGTGTTTTTTGCCAAACACAAAATTTAATTGCTATATCTTCAAGTGTACCTAATGAACCGAGTGGCTTGGTTAATTGTGATTGACGACTGCATGCTAGATCATAATAGGATTGATCTAGTTCGGCTATTGGATTGTTGATCTGTTCTTTCAATGTTATTTCCTGTTTCAATAGTAGTGCCAACTAGTTCAGCACGAAGCTTAACTTATTGTCTTTGATTATTCGTTTTTGATTATTTGTGGAATACCAGCAACCATTAGAATAACACGGTCACATTGGGCGGCGAGTTGTTGGTGTAATACTCCCGCTAAATCACAAAACTGTCGGGATAATTCCCCCATTGGCACAATGCCCAAACCAACTTCATTGCTAACAAAAACAACATCACCATCAAGAGTTTTAATCAATTGGCAAAGCCCATGTATTTTTTTTTCTATTGCAACTATTTTATCTTGTGATTCAGGATAGTCTATAAGTAGTAAATTGCTTAACCACAATGTTAAACAGTCAACCAAAACATAACTTTTATGATTCACTGAGCTTTGTAAGGTGTCCAGTAATTTAACCGGCTCTTCAATATTTTGCCAATGAGAACCTCGTTGTTGTTGGTGTTTTAAAATTCTATCTGCCATCTCTGGATCACCCGCTGTAGCGGTAGCAATATAAACCGCTTGTAGCTGACTGTTTAATACCAGTTGTTCAGCATAATTACTTTTTCCGGAACGGACACCACCTAGAACTAAGGTCTTCATTTTGAAATACGGATTACGACAGCCAACCAACCATGGATAAAATAGCAAGGAACGCTAACAACGCGATAGTGGTTCGTTGAGCTAATGATAAAGCTTCTTTTACAGATTCAATATTGGGTTCAGCGTCATCACTAATTGTTTGTTGATATGATTCATCGTGCAATCCACCCAGACCAGACTTAACTATAATTTCATTACTGTCACGCTTCCATAATGCCGACCATTCTGATAAGTGACTAATCGCTCCGACAAAACTGCCTGCTATGGCAAAACCTAAAATACAAATTCTAGCACTAGGCCAGACCATAATGTCGTAAAAATCATGAACGGCTTTAGCAAAACCATTGTTGATGGCTGGCTCTCTTTCTTTTAATAAACATGCCATGCGAAACAAAACCGCACCGAGTGGCCCTAACATCACAAACCAAAACAAGACTCCAACAATTCGATCATTAGTTGCAATAAAAAGCCCTTGCTTTACTTCTTGTGCAACAATTGCAGGATTATCATTGAGCTCAGTTTTTAAAAATTTTCCGGCATATAATGCCGCAGCTTCATGATCAGATTTCTCCATGGCGTTTATATAACGTTTAACTTGTCGTGCCGGATCTTTTGGCCCCAAGCAATATAATACTGTTACAACGGCAATCACTAGTCCGGTAACACTAATCAATTCGACATCTAGGTGAGCATAATAAAATACCGTCCAAATTGGTACTGCAATACCGGCTATGATGAGAATCAGGCCAATAGGGCCATCTCTAAATGAATAACCCTGTAATTTATCAAATACAAAACTAGTGTAATATTCAAACCATGCAAATTGACGCAAATGATCCAAATTCCCAAAAAAACGTTCGATGGCAAGGCAAAATAATATTGTAATTAAACTCATGAGAGCATGACATTCCTAATGGCTGTATTTGCTAAGCTATTATAAATCATTGTTGATTGCAATAAACTACGATATTGGTATTTTCTGCTGAATATCCAATTTCTGATGTAAGTAATCCCAGTCAAATGCCTGACCAGGGTCAGTTTTACGTCCTGGGGCAACATCACTATGGCCGGTGATAGTATGCGATGACAATATTGGATAAGCATGAATCAAATGATGTAATACTTCTGCCAGCTGTAGATATTGCTCCTCGGTATACGGAATATCATCAACCCCTTCTAACTCAATACCAATGGAAAAGTCGTTACAATTTTCTCGCCCTTTATATTTCGATTCTCCGGCATGCCAAGCACGCTTATGAAATGGTACAAATTGCGTTAAAACACCTTCTCTATTGATTAATAAATGTGATGATACTTTTAAATTTTTAAGCTCGATAAAATGAGGATGTTCGGTTACCGATAAACTATTGGTGAATAATTGCTCAATATAACCGTCGCCGAACCGACCGGGAGGTAGACTTATTCCGTGAATAATAATTAAACTAATATCATCTTCATCGGGACGATTATTAAAATTGGGAGAACTTATACTGTGTATTCCTTGAATTTTACCGTTAGTTTTATCTATTTTCATTGCGTTTTCAGGCTTTATTTTGTAGCTCTCCTACAAATGTAAATGTAAGAATAGCTAAGTTTTCATTATTATTGTTAGCGCACAATATCGTTAATATATATCATATACCAATACTGGTGTAATACTGCAATATTCGCTATAACGTGACCAGTATAATAATTAAGTATAAATAACAAAAAAAAAGAAAGCAAAGGAGAAAAATATGGAGCATTGGTATACAAAGGTTGTCCAAAGCTGTTCACTGGACAACTCCGATACCACGATGGATTTACTAACTCGCTGTACTGGTGCCATTGACAGCCTGTTGTGGAACAATATGTTGACTCTGGGTTTATTCTTGCTGACTGGTTTGTTTTTAACGCTACGAATGGGTTTCATTCAAATACGCGGGTTTAAGCACGCAATCCAATTAGTTCGAGGCAAGCATGATGATCCTGAGCATGAAGGTGAAGTAAATCATTTTGAAGCTCTGTCCACTGCGCTTTCCGCAACGGTTGGCACTGGTAATATTGCCGGTGTTGCCACAGCAATTTCCTTAGGTGGCCCCGGTGCCTTATTCTGGATGTGGATGACGGCTTTCTTTGGCATGGCGACTAAGTTCACTTCTTGCACTTTAGCGGTAAAATTTCGTCATATTGAACCTAATGGTGATATCGCAGGTGGCCCGATGTACACTTTGCTTAATGCGCTAAATATGCGCATTACAGCTATTATTTTTGCAATATTTGCAGTGATAGCCTCGTTTGGTATTGGCAATTTAGTGCAAGCCAATTCAGTTGTTGATGGTATTAGTTATTTAGTGCCTTTCATGAAAACCGATGAGGGACAATTTTTAAAATTTGGTCTTGGAATCATCATGGCTACCTTCGTTGGTTTAGTTATTATCGGTGGCGTAAAACGTATTGCTAGAATTGCCAGCTATTTAGTGCCCTTTATGACCATTATTTACATCTTTGCTGCAGTTATAGTCCTTTTTAACCACCTTAGCGATATACCTGCTGCTTTTTCAACCATTTTTTATTATGCGTTTAATCCTTATTCAATTGGCGGCGCGGTAATGGGGGAAGCTGTGCGTTGGGGGGTTGCTCGCGGGGTATTTTCCAATGAAGCCGGACTGGGTTCATCCCCCATCGCCCATGCTGCGGCTAAAACCAATGAACCGGTGCGCGAAGGCTTAGTGGCAATGCTTGAGCCATTTATCGATACTATTATTGTCTGTACCCTGACTGGTTTAGTTATCATTGTCAGTGGTGTTTATTTAGATCGTCCTGATGACCTTGTTGGTTCGTCACTAACGGCTTCGGCTTTTAGTGAAACATTAAATGATTTTGGAGGTTACGTAGTTGGTTTTGGATTAAGTCTGTTTGCTTTTTCAACCATGGTTGCTTGGTCTTATTATGGTGACCGAGCCATTAAGTTTTTATTTGGTGAAGTCGCAGTATTACCTTACCGAGTTGTTTTTGTATTTTTTATTATTATCGGTGCCAGTGTTAAACTAGAATTAGTATGGAATATAGCGGATATTACTAATTTATTAATGGCAATACCCAATATAATTTCATTGTTATTATTAGCGACATTTGTGAAAAAATTAAGTGAGCAATACTTTGCAAATCCAAATCATTTAACGGCAAATTAGCACTTATTTTATGTAAAGTAACAACTCTATCTGCCCTGTTTAAGGGCAAATAAGTTATACTGCTCATAAAACAAAAATAATATACCGATCATTAGCGGTCAGTTTTAAAAGGGTGATAGTTTATGGATAACATTTTAGCGCGAAGTTTAATTGCTATTTTCATCATTACAGTTTCTGCTTGTAGTACCCTTTCTATCCCTGATTGGGTTGAAAATAACAGTCAGTACTACACAACTAAAGATTTTTTATTAGGTCATGGTATAGCTCAATCTCATGCAATAGCTAAAGAAAGTGCCGCTCGACAAATTACACTGCAATTTAAAGCAGTAACCGCATCGGGTGAGCTGCGTTCACAAGCTAATATAGTTTTTAATCAAATAGAATACGAAGAACCTTGGCTTAATACTAATAGCAAGCAACATCATGTATTGGCTTATATTTCACGAAGCAAGGTAGCAACATTCATTCAAAATAAAATGCTTGCCTTAGATGAGCTAACATACGAGTTTTTTGAACAAGCCAAATCCAGTACTGATTTACTAGAGCAAACCAGTTATGTCAACAGTGCTATAAACGCCCAAATACGACGTAATAAATTAAAACCAGTATTAAAAATTATCACTAATAATACTGATATTCCAACTTCTTACAATATTGATCGTTTATCTAAAGTACTTACGCAGTTACAAAAACGTATCAATTTATTAATTACAATTTCAAGAGATTCTTTAGGTAATCTCAACGTTATAATGAAACGCAGTCTTGATGTTGCAGGTTTTATTCGTAATGAAAAACTTCCTTCAAAAAATCATTTATTACTAACATTAAAAACTGAAGAATCAAGTGCTTCAGGTAGTCTATCTCTGAAAGGAAAGCTCACCGCGGTTTTAGAACATAAACATGATGAGAATAACAAAACCATTCGCGGAAAATATCAGTGGACTTTTAATGCAACAGCCAGCAACCGTGGCACTCTAATACAAAAGTCGCGAGAGACACTAACAGCACAAATCAATACCAATCTTAAACAAGTTATCATGGATATGATGATGGTTGAATACGATCATGAAGAAGATATCCCTGATCAAGATTTTCGTGACTTTGATATGCCTGAATTTAATGCGCCATTTTCAAGTGAACCCGAAGAAGATAAAACAAAGACACAAGCCGCACCATTAAAAATTAGAAGAACTCCCTCGGGTCAGATAAAACAGCAACCACAAAAAAATGCAGCACCAATTGCGAATTCAGAGCAGAGATCTAAACCCAATAGTATCAGTGATATTGAAGATCCGGTTAGTACCTTACCGCCACTAACAAAATGAATAACAATGTCAATAATATTACCAGCAACAGAAAGTATTAAACAACAAGTCCAATATGCCTTAGCAGAAGATATTGGTGATGGTGATGTTACTGCGCAATTAATTAATATTGAGCAACAAGCTCATGCCACTGTTATTAGTCGAGAAGCTGGAATTTTAGCGGGTTCAGCGTGGTTTAACTTAGTATTTCAACAACTTGCACCAGATATAAATATCCATTGGTTACTATCAGATGGCGCGATCATTCAGGCAAACCAAGAAATCTGTACGTTTTCCGGTTCTGCTCGCACACTACTCACCGGCGAGCGAACGGCATTAAACTTTTTGCAGTTATTATCTGGAACTGCAACAACAGTACATCAATATGTACAGGCAATATCAGGTAGCAACACAAAATTACTCGATACCCGTAAAACCATTCCCGGTTTAAGAGACGCGCAAAAATATGCCGTGCGCTGTGGTGGTGGTGAAAACCATCGAATTGGTTTATACGATATGGTATTAATAAAAGAAAACCATATTGCCAGTGCCGGCTCAATTACATTAGCACTACACGCAGCACAACGACTCTATCCCAATTTACCTATCGAAGTTGAAATTGAACAACTCAATGAACTAGAAGAAGCATTAAAAGCCGGTGCAAAACGTATCTTGCTCGATAATATGCCCAACGATATTTTACGCCAAGCAGTTAAAATGAATCAAAGCCGCGCAAAACTAGAAGCCTCTGGTAATGTCACAATTGACACTATTCATGATATCGCACGCACAGGAGTTGACTATATTTCAATTGGTGCTACTACAAAACACTTAAAAGCACTTGATTTATCCATGATTTTAACTGCTATATAAGTATTTCATTATATAGAGTCAAATAATTAAAAAAATCTTATTAAATTTGAGTGGATTCATTGACGAATCGCAAACTGTCATATATACCTTTTAATTATCAAGCTTTTAATTTTAACCCCCCGTAAAGCATTAAAAGGAAAAAATATGAAACTATCAACAAAAGGGCGCTACGCAGTTACAGCCATGATGGAAGTAGCACTAAGAGCAAATAAAGGTCCAATTACTTTGGCAGACATTTCTGTAACCCAGGGAATTTCTAATTCATATTTAGAACAACTTTTTAGCCAACTAAGACGTTATGGTTTAGTCAAAGGCGTCCGTGGACCACGCGGCGGCTATAGCCTTGCAAAAGACATTAATGAAATAACCATTGCAGATATTATTACTGCCGTGGATGACAAAACCAAAGCCGTTAATGCCGATGCAGCGGCTCAAGCGAGCACCACAAAAGCACCATCACTCACCGATGAAATGTGGCAACGTTTAAGCAAACAGTTATATGAATTTTTAAGCGGCTTAACACTTGCTGATTATGTAGAACAATCAAATGTCACTGCAATATCATCAAATTCATCCCAGACGATTCCACAACAGCATCACTAAAGTATCTATAGATAAAATTACGCAATGGATTGCGTTTTATAGTTTGAAAAATTAATCTTTCTTGAATTTGCTCAATATCTGAAATACTGAATGATTTGAATTTTCTTCATTTTGTTTGCCTTGTTCAATTTTAGCTTCTTTTTCTATTTCTTGTAATTCCGCTGCACGTTGTTGTTTTTCTATTTGCAAATTCTGTTGAATCTTGGCTTTAAGATCATCTTCCATATCTAAGCCAAAGAAATCATCAACTTCGTGAGTTATATAACGTGCCAAATGATCCATAAATTCTGGTTTGACATCAGCTACTTGCAAGCGTCGCGCCTTTAACCCAAATTCTTCAAAATTTTTCACTTTAAGGCTAATACAGGAATTATCAATATCAGCCGTGAATTCAAACCCTACATGAATAGCCGCTTTAACAGTAAAATCGGCACTAACGATGGTATGCACTCGATCATATTCATTTTGTTGTTGAAAATCTAATGATGTAGTTTTGAGATAATCGGAAATTCGAGCTACGTTTTTTTCACCTTCAATAGCAAACTTTTTCGGTGTTGGTTTTTCACAAGTAAATTTTAATAAGATTTGCGTCATATTATCCCGACTATCAACAAACAGAGAATAATTTGCTTGTTTCAAATCCTTTAAGCGTCCTATTGAACCCAAATTATAGTTAACATAGATATCATGTTCTAGATAATTAAGATGCTCGACCACTTCACTCAGAAAACCATAAAGTGCTTTTAAAGCCGGAATTATCGACTCTTTATAATACAACTCGCGCTTTTCTCTTTCAATGCGCTGCTGTTCTTCACCAGCTTTTTTGGTGCCAGATTTTTTCCGTAAATCGTCTAAGTAACTCATTGATTTCTCATATAATATTTTTATATCTTCGGCATTCATTTATAGCATTATGGTATTTCAGAATTGCTTCTATTTCTAGTTAAAAAAGCAATTGTCTGCATTACTATTAAAATTATATCGACTAATTTCACAAGAAATGAAGTTTAAGGGCTTAAATACTAAACATATTTATTTTATGGTTTAATGGCGCTAAGATTATTTGAGTTGCACATAAGCAAGATTTGAGCCGTAAAACTGCTAGCGTTTTTTGAAGCACGCTATCGGATTTACGGCTAATGCCTTATAGATGGTCTGCTAAACAATTTTGAAATTTTCGATGTCGAAAAACGTAGTATAATGAAATCAAAAGTAATATTGGTAAGACTGGATCAAAATGTGCACTTAAAATTACAATACAACCACCGCCTCCGCCGCCACTAGAATTTATTATCGGTTCTTGAGCCGGTTTGGTTACCGTTATAGTAACAATTGCTGGTAAGCTATTTGCCATACCATCATTAACACTGTATTGAAAAGTAACTTCACCAATAAAGCCCAACACCGGCTGATAAATAAATGAACCATCGAAATTTAACGTTAAGCTATCACCAACTTGTGCTGTATCTTGTATCAAATTTGCAGTTAATGAATTCGACTCATTATCAAAATCATTATTCAAAACACCTGCAATCGATCTTACTGTTAATAATTGATCGTTCACCACAGTATAAGAATCCTTTCGAGCAATAGGTATTGTATTAACTGGAGCGATATCATCATCAATGATTGTCACCGTCGCAGTATTCGTACTAGCTATCGTACCATTTAATGCCTGACTCAATACAACTCGAAATATCTCTGTGGCTTCAAAAATAGTATCATTTATAATTTTAATTGGTACCGCAAGTTTAGCAACTGTTTGATTGGCTTTGAATATAATATTGGGTGCTTGTAGGTTTGCTGCAATAATTGGAGTAAAATCCTTTCCCGCACTAGCCGCTGATAAATCAGAAGTCACTTGAGTAGACAAGTAAACTGAGGTTTCAGTATTTTGAAACCCCGCCGGTAAAGTACGAGTTAGCGATACAAAAGCATTAGCTAGTGAACTATCTTCGTTGCGTTCAAAATTTGTAAATTCAAAACTAATCAGCGGTAATTCAATATTGTTATTTGTTATAGACACTGTAGTGAATTCATTAGCCGGTACTAACAATCCACTGGGTTCGGTTAAACTAATCGTAAAGTTTTTTACGGCAACATTCGCATTAGTCGCGACAATTTTAATAATAAATGATTGTGTTAATTGACCTGCTGCAAATACTAAATCAGTAGCAATCGTTGGCGCAATAAAATCAATACCATTTTTTGCAGTTCCATCCTTAACCCTGTATAACAGAGTAATCTCAGGTGGTGTGGCACTTGCGTATTTACGTGTAACCGTTATGGTTAGATCTTGATTGCTTTCCGGTTTTGCTATTTCATATTTTTTTCGTTCAAATACCACCAACTCATTTGCAGGAGCATCTTGTAATAATACGGATAAAGAAGAAGATTGACCGTCGACATCATTTGCCGTCACAATATCCAATAAGCGATCGCTATTAGCATTTATTGCCACTAGCAGTTTTGGTTTAATTGTGGGTAAGGCATTTATCGCGGGAGGAATAATCACTTTCGTAGGAGTAGAAAAAGTGCCATCACCAATGCCCGAGAATATATAGACTGCATCTTGAGTGTAATCCGTCATCAATACATCAATGTTACCATCAAGATCAACATCTCCTGACGTTAATGCTGTAATACTAGTCGCAGTAAATTTTGGTGCCGTTTTTCGGATATAGTTTAAATCAATACCATTACTTTCAGCTTGTAAAATAACCAATTCACTTTCAGCAAGTGTCGTGTAATACAGTACATAAGCAACATCAATTAATTTATCGTTATTAAAATCACCTATTGTAAAATTTTTAAACTTTGCAGGTGGATTACTCAAGCTACCGTAGGCAACTTGACGAACAAAACTATTATTAGTGGCATAATCATTTAGTAACACTTCGCGATCAGTAATGATATCTAAAATTTGATCGTTATTGATATCGATAGCAAATATTTTTGTAGCATAATTTGAAGAACCCGATGTCGCAATTCGTACTTCCGTTGTACTAAATACTCCAGCTCCGGTGCCTGTGTATAAACTTAAACCGAGTTCGTGAGCAATAACAACATCGACAAATTTATCATTATTAAAAAAACCAATAACGACATCATGTGCAGGCACTGGCGTTTCAATTGTTATTGGTGTGGCGGCAAGTAATGCATACTTTTTATTATCCGGAGCGCCAGTGATTTCGCCTTTAAAAATTAAGGTTTTTAAATGAGTATTATTTATATCTGGAGCGCTCAGGCCGGCGGTAATAACAACATCTAACACACCATCGGCATCAACATCACCAACGGCTAAACCATCAGGATTAAATGTTAGACCGTCGCCTGTTGTTGGACCTGAGAGCGATAAATTATTTGAAAAGTCTCCAGTTCCCGTAACATCACCAAAACGAATTTCAATTGCTGCAACACCACTGCCGTTGGCACCACCATCGTATTCAGAAATAATAACATCCATAACCCCATCTTGATTAAAATCAGCAGCAACCATGTCATTAAGACCCGACTCGCCTAAATCAAACTTTTGGGTATTACCGGTAAATGTTGGAGCAGCAACGGATAAAATCGAAAACAAACTAAAAAACAAAAATAGTAGACTTGATAGTAAATAATTAAATTTAAACACTCTATTTACTATATTTTTAGTTGAGATAGGTATTATTAGCATTATCAAGCACTCCTAATTAAAAGCGTGTGTGTTGGCTATAAAATTAGAGGTTGAATTAATGACTTAAATTTATATCGTTTAGTCATTGAAATAAAGACAATCACTAAACAAGCATAAACCAGAGTTACAAATTACGCTAATAAGCACATCATTGTAACTGGTTATTTTTTACTCAAGTTATTATTAATTCAGAATACTAATTTCATTTATAATTATACTTATCTATTAAGACGACATTACAATACAAAACGTTCCAAATATTAAGATAAAAATCATGAAAAATAAAAATTATATTTTTTTTGACGGCGAATAAAATACACCACAGTTAATAATATTAAGATTGGAAAAATAGGATCAAACTGCGTATTTAACTGCAGCGTACAGCCACCACCACCACTACTATTATTTGGTGTTTGGGGTGTTATAACAACAGGAGGAAGAGCCACTCGCTCTGCAATCGTTAAATCAACAATACCGGTATTTGAAATATTGCCTAATGTATCACTCACTGTATAAGTAAAGCTATCAGTTCCTATAAATCCAACTGTAGGAGTATAACGAATAACACCGGTAATATTATCAACATTAACAATACCATTTAGCGGATTAGAAGTAACCACAACACTAGTCGTATCAATTTTATTCGTAGTATCTTGTCGAGCATCGGCTAATGCATCAGTCAAGACTAATATCGGAGTTGCTGTGGAGTCAGGGAGAATTGAATTTACATGATCCTTAACATAGGGCACAGTTGTCACCAGTCCACCACCGTTTAATAAAACTTGATACGCGCCATCAATGTCTAAAAAACCCCATCCATAACTGGTGTCATTTCCACCCTCTCCTAAATCAATAGCGGCAACACGCAAGGCATCTTCGCGTTCATCAGAACTACTATTTGGAAATGCACTTTTCAAAATAGCAAGCGCTCCTGTAATATGAGGTGCAGCAAAAGATGTTCCTGTTTGAAAGGTATAAGGATTTGGGCTAGTACCGGCCGCTGAACCATCGGCAGTTAATATTGCATTGCCCGGTGCGACAATATTAGGATAAATATCATCTGGCCCTGCTAGGGTACACGCTATTGGAGCAGAAGGTGTTGGCCCACGACTACTATAAGGTTCAATAAGCATGGTGTTATCAACTGCGCCAACCGAAATTGTGTTTCGATTATTTGCCGGACTTAAACTCGAACTTAATCCTTTTTCTCCAGAATTACCAGCAGAAAAGACCACTGAAATATCAGATTCCTTTAAAGCATTAATTGAGTCTTGATAAGTTGCATCGCACAAATCAACCGCACTAAGATTCCAAGAGTTATTAACAATATCCGGTGCATCTTGAGTATTCGGATCGCCATCAGGATCTAACATCCATTGAAAAGCAGCTAACCTATCACTTTCAATTGAAATTAATTTATTATTACTATCAACTGAAAATATTTTAGCTGCAATCCACTTAGCACCAGGAGCAACACCTATATTTAAACCGCTCTGATTACCACCAACAGCAATACCCATCACTCCTGTACCGTGATACGTCACTGTATCAGCATCAAATGGTATTGTTGAATTTGGATCGGTAGTGTCTAACCAACTATTATCACCACCACGATAACGCGGCGCTAGATCAGGATGGTATACATCAACACCACTGCCGATTATACCAACTACAACACCTTGACCTGTAAAACCCCGACTCCAAACAACAGGTGCTTTAACGAGTTCAATATTTAATTCTGGAGTTCCCGGAACATTGGTTGTGGTGGCATTTAATGTTATTACTTTATCTTCACGAATTACAGCAACATCAACAAATGCTACAATCTTTGGCACCATATCAACATTAACCGTAATAGCTAATGAATTAATTAACCATAATTTTTTATATGTGAATATATTATTTTGTTCTAAAAAATGAATAACTTCTGTTTGACTCTTTTCAGCTTGTGTTTTAACAGCATGAATCAATTTACCACGATTATTTTTACCTTTATGTTTAGTTGCATGAAAATCTATTCTATCGTTAAAGTCGACAATAATTTTAACTTGAGTGTTGTGGCTGCTTTCATTTAATACTTGTTGAAGATCGGTATGAATTAATCCTTGAGCATTAACTGAAACAGAAAATACAAATAAACTAACTTTAATCAATAATAAACTTATAATATTTTTATTCATACAAACTCTAAACAACTAAAAACTTATTTTAATTTACTGTGATATGTTCTGCTTTAAAACCACCTAATTCAAAAGTCACCAAGTCTCCTGGTTTAACATGGCCACCAGGGTTGGCAAAAAACATAAAATAATTTTTATTCGACACTAAGTTATTACCTGATTGGCGTAATGAACCAAGTTTATAGGAAACGGGGACAGCTAATTTAGCTTTATCTTTTTCCACAATTAATTTTGCTTTAATCTTTCGTTGCATAATTTCTTTGGCTTTTTCAACATCACTTATATGAAACCGAAAGTCCAACATATAACCTTTTGCTGTCAGTCTTGCCGCTAATACTTTTACGCCAAAATCTTTACCATTGCTGACAATTTTAGACTGGTCAACATACCCTAGGTTTACTGATGAAAGGGCTTGCTCTCGTCGTGCCTTTCGCATTGCTTTAGTTTTTGCAATGCTATCGAGTTGCTGTTGCGTCTTTGTTGCTTCAAAACCAACACTTTCTTTTTGTTCACTATTTTTTGAACAGGCAACTGATATGAATACTGATGATATTAATGCAACAGTGAAAATTACTTTAGTACAATTAAAATTAAGTAACGTATCTGAAAAAGTTGAATATACTGTATTAATAATTGATTTCATTTTTAAGTTCTCTAATTTTAAATTAAACTTGTGTCCTTGCCGTAAAACAAGTTTTTTACTTTTTAGTACTGCTTCTATTTTACTTATTAAATACTTATTTTATTACCATAAACAAAAAATAATTCGGTAGCCCAATAGGAACTACCGAATGATAACAATTTCGCCAAATATTACGGTAGTAATAACGCGGCAACAATCAATTTAAGTTAAAGACCGATGGTATCGCTTTATACCGATTATAAAACTATTTAACTCGAGCGCGTCTTATAAAATAAACCAACGATAACAATAATAGTAATGGCATCAATGGATCAAACCGAGCCGCACTTTGAATGGTACAACCACCACCAGTACTAGGATTTGAAACGCCTGCTGTACCAGAGCCGGTAGTTCCTTGAGTGGTAAATGCGTTTGGATTAACATCTGCTATCGCGATTACAGAATACATACCACCAATACCAGCTTGTGCACTATTTGATAATCGAATACGACGATCAAATACTGAAAAATCACCTGCAACTGTAGCGCTCGTCATAACTGCGTCACGAGTTTGACCGGCTGCTAGTAATACTGAGTATTGTGAACGCACATAGGGATATTGATTACCATATTCAGCAACAATACTAACATGATGACCATTAATCATGGGGACATGACTTTCTAAGCCAGCATTTAAAAAACGAAACAATATGTTTGATCCCGGTAAGCCACCGTAAATTTTAGCAGTTGCTGGAATTAATGGCGTTGTTGCAGTTGCAGCCACACCTAGAGTATATGCTTCACCATTAACTAAAAAGTATTTTGGTTTAAAGTTAATAGTGCTGGAATACGCTGGAGTGCCATAAGTTGCATCAGCAACGGCTTGATGTAATGTTGGATCAATTTCACTATAAAGCATTGTGATTGAACGATCAAAAGATACACCAGGATAAGCGGTAGCAGGAACAGCTGCTGTTGTAGCCGTTGCTGGAATTGCGGCGCTATTTTCTTGAATCGTAGCACCGTATAAACCCATTTGAATTTGCTTCGCAATATGTGTTCCAGTTTGATACAAAAATGTACCCGGCTTAACAACAAAATTGTAAACCCCTGTCGCTCCAACTACAGTTTCATGTGTAAACGAACGAACCCGACCATTAGCACTACGCACGGGTACTACCGCTGATGGAGTTGTTAACCCCGGTATCGTGACAGAAACTGAATCTGGCAAAGTATTGCGTAAATTAATAGTTAACGCAGTATCACCCACTGGAACGGTAATTTCAGGTCCAGGTACCGTTGCTGTACTACACGTAGCACTCGCATCATCAATACCAAAACCCCACATAGAAACTTGAACACCATCAGGCATTAGTTTTGTTACAACACCGGTACATAAGTTTTGTACCGCTGCATTGGCTTGAGTTGCTGATGCTAATAAGGCAGATAACATTAATCCTTGTTTTAACATAGATTTTGTTTTTAGTTTGTTAAATTTCATGTCTCTCCCCTATTTAGCTATTACGACGTTGAAAGGCTCAACGATCATCATTGTTAACATGCCACCGGGATAGATATCATTATTAACAATCTCCCTTTCATTATGTGAGTGCCACATATAAAACATACCACCACTAAGATTTAAACCACCCTCACCCGGAGGCAGACTGGCAAATGCGCCAAGGAATGGACTACCACTGTAAAAACCACCAAAAGATAGTTCAGCTTGGTTGGTGCGTGTTGTTGGAAATGGTTTATTATGATCCGGACAATATTCCTTAGTCACCGTGTCATAACCATTAGGTGTATCACAAGTATGTGCCGATGCAGGATCAGCAGCAACATCACCAATAATATCCCAACCTAGTTTTTCACCCGTCCAACCCCATAGTACATCGTATGTTGCACCAGGCACTGCTTGTAATGTGAAATCTTCACGAGCTAAATCTGCGCTGGTTGCAGCAGGGTTACTTTGTAATAAACGACCATCACGTGCTAACATTTTAAAATGATTACCGTGGGTATGGAACGGATGTAAATCACGACCGGCATTAACAAATCGAATTAGTGCAGTATCACCTGGATGAACTTGAGCCAGACTACCCATTGGTTGATAAGGTAAATAAGGTGCATTTGAAGGTGCTACTGTATCTGGACCATTTCGACCATTGATAAACCATAATACTGGATGATGTTCCGTATTATCAATTGCTTCGATATCAGCTGGGCTATTGGCAAATTCAACAGCGTAATGAATTTGTGGATCCATTTCTGTTAATACAAATAGATACTCATAATCATAGGCGCTATCTGCTGTAGTATATGCTTGAGTTGTTGTTGTAGTCGCAGGTAATGTTGGTCGAACTATTATCGTTCCAATCAAACCCATTTCTAATTGAGTCGTTTGACTAGTACCACTTTGATACATATAAGTACCTGGTGTAGTTGCTGTAAAAGTATAAGTAACAACATCAAGTGGTCCATTAGTTTCATTCGTTATCAAACCCGCCGTTCCACCAGTAACCGTAACATTTTGTTGTCCTGGAAAAATCATTGAGGTTTTAATTCCTAAAGGATTTGTTTCATTCAAGCTGTTAGTTAAATTAACGGTAACAACATCACCTTGGTTCACAATCATCGTTGGCCCAGGATACTGCATAACCCCACCAATTACTGCATAGCCCCAAATCAATAAACTATCGCCATCGGGTGTTGTTATATAACCTTCACTAGCCGTTAAATTAAACTCCGGTGCGCCGGCAACGATTGAGTCCGATATGCCTTCAACAACGGCATAAGCAGGTGCGCTGATAACCGCCATCATTACTATGCTAGCCACCCACTTTAGTGACTTGCTGTATTGTTTTAAAAATGTATTCATTTTAATTTCTCCTAGTACGTCACTAATTAAATTACAGGTAAAATTTGGATTTCAGTCATCATGCCACCAAAATCTTCTGGCCCATTACTGAGGTAATTTAAGTTAGTGGTGTAAAGAAAATAGGTTCCAGGTGCTACTCCGGTAGTGTCAATAATGACATCCCGTGATTCACCACCACCAATGGTAACCGAGTTAGTTTTGTAACTAATATCTTTTCCATCAGGGCCGCGAAGTAATCTTGCACCAATGCCCACAACCTTCATGGTTAAACCATTAACAGCAACACTAAAATAATTTGTTACGCTTAAATTTGAAAAACGTAATAATATTTTTTGGCCAGATGTAGCTACAACATTTGAGCTAACTTTCTGAGATGGTTTACCACCATTTTCGGCTGGTGCAGGAAGCACCGCAGGATTAATAGTGTCAGGATAACCACGACCATTAATCATGCCGTAGTTATCGAACATATTGGCAAATGGTAATGGTTGAACGCTCATACTGGCATCATGAAAAACAGAGTCAAATGATGATAATTGCATTGGATATTCAACATCGTAAAAGGTTGAACCATCACCATCGTTATAAACATATTCATTGCCTGTTGTATGGGTAAAATTACCCCCCAACGGTGTTTGATCGGCTAATTTGTTTTGCGCCGGTTTAACGTATAAGTTACCAATCATACCCATTTGCATGTGTTCCGATGCTTCCACATGGCAGTGGTACATATAGGTACCGGGCTGAACAACGTTATAATAATACGCTAAACTAGCACCTAAATTCACACTTATCGATGCATCCGGCACACCATCAAAATAAGACGACGCATTTGGAAAACCATGAAAGTGAACCGTATGTGGATCAGCCAAGTCTGGACGGTCAGCCATGCCAATATTGGTTAGCGTCAGATAAAATTCATCTCCTTCATCTAAGGTAATCGTTGGAGCAGGAAATTCTGCTGCACGAATACCTGCGTCTAATGCTAAACCTTGATCAATTCCGGTTAAATCTGAAAAGCCAAACATGTATTGTAATTTACCATCGGCCATCGTGATGTAACCATCACCAGCACCAAGATGCATACATTTAATATTTGCTGGTGTAGTAGGGTCATCAACCACAGCGTTGCTATCCGTGTCACCCGGACACTGAATAAATGCTGCCGCATTCACATTCATAGACACTAGCATTAAGGCGCTAACGACAGCGACCGGTAATACTTTTAAGTATGTAGAGTTCATCGAAGACTGCTCCATTTGTGTTCGGTTTTGTAAAGAGTGTGTTACTGATTTCTTAGATAAATTAAACATCAGTTACACCTCGCCATTTAATACGTTTTTACTTAGCTTCGTTTTTCTTACCTTATTCGTCAGCTTACGACGAATAACAGAAACCAAGGATAACAACATTAACATTGGAAGCAGTGGGTCAAATCGAGAACCAGTTTGAACTGTACAACCACCGCCAGTACTGGCCGTGGCTGCAGCTGGTTCTGCTGGAAGTAATGACCGAGCTGTAGTTGTTGCTACGCCATTTAAGGCTATACCATTTACAACTTCTAATGGTGCACCAACCAGTTGATCTGCACCAGCATCAACACGTTCATGACGGACGTCGTTATCAATATCAAAGCCAAGCTGTACTATTCTACGTAATAAATTTGCATTACCTTGCGCTATAGCCGAGCTATTAGTGGTAATACGATAGTTACTACCAAGATCGTTATTAGGCGATAAACTTGGTTGCGTTAGGGTTAATGGACCATAACGTAGGTCAATAAAATTACCACCTTCATCAAATGCTGGTTGCACACCTAAAATGGTTGTTAATTCAAGTTGGTTAACAACTGCAACTTGATCAATTGGTGCATTAACATAAGCATTAACAAACAGTGGATCACCACTCGTGTTAGAGGCTGCGGTTCCGGTAGTACTCGTTAGTACGCTTGACACAGGTCGTAAATTACCAGCAACACCAACCACCCCATAATCATTAATACCATCAGGAATTAATTCAAAAGGTGTCACGACATTTCCTTGGTTTACTTGGAAGTGGAATGAACGGTTGTTCCATACGATATTGTTAGAAAACTCTGGATTAGAGAAAAGGCCAAATTGAGCTATCTCACCGGCATTCATAAATGTTGCAAGTGCATTTCTTAATCTTGTCGTATGAGCATACGATACAACACCGGCTATACGCGGTTGTGATACCACTGCACTACAAACAGTTGTCATCACTGGGTCACAAAATGCTTCACCACTCGTCGCTGTGCTGTCATTATAAGCAATGGTGTTATTAACCATGTCCATGTGAACAGTATCAAGTAGTGAAACCGCACCACCGGCTAAACCGGCAACATTATTAACAACAATATTATTGGTCATAGTAACAGTGTATAAGCTATTTTCACTACCAAGTAATGCATCACGGCCATTAACACTTGTAAAACTAATACCACCACCATTACCAGCACCAGCATTATTCCCTTGAATAAGGTTGGCATCAATTATGATGTTACCCGAACCAGGGCTTAATAAGTTTGGTCCAATGGGGGCTCCACCACCAATAAATATACCACCACCTGAAACCGCATTTTGTTGTCTAAATGACTGGTTAAAGATAATGGTGTTATCAGCAATTAACGATGTTGATAACGGTGACGTTGGCGAACCTAAACCGATGTGCCCGATACCACCACCGTTACCTTGTGTGAAGTTACCACAGACGAAGTTTTTAGTGATTTGGTAAGCTTTAGAACCGTGGTTCATGCTTATGCCTCCACCATAACCATTGCCTGCACCATTTCCTGCAACGTAGTTATGATGAATTAAAATGTTGTCATTTAAAGCATTAGCATAACCATCCTCAGTGGCGTTAATCAGAGTTGGATGTCCAACACGAATACCACCAGCATAAACACCAAAGTTTCCATAGATTCGGTTATTACTAACTTCTAAATCATTAGCGTAAGCATTAACAACAATACCACCGCCATTATCTGAACCTGTAATGGATATACCATCAATTCGAGCCACTGTTTCAACTAAAGCAAAACGTTCGCCATGTCCACCGACGATAATAGGATTGCCATTAGCATCAAGCACTGGAAGTTTACCAAAACCTCCATTAGCAGGAGTTGCATTTTTTGCTAATACAATAATGCCGGCACCTGCTTCTGTAAACAATGTTATTTGCTCAGGTAGTAAAGAACCTACTTCTTGTTGCGGTAAGATATCAATAGGACTCGGTGTTTGGCTAATTAAAGCATTAACAAAAGTATCCCATTTTTGTAACTTATTTGATGGAACATTAGCCGCTGTGATAATTGTAGATGCACCTGAACCTTGTAATTTAATAGGTTTATACATCACAACCATTTCGTTATAGGTTCCCGGTGGCACTACAACAGTTGTGCCAGTCGTTACCGCAGCACTATTGATTGTATCTTGGATACTACCACCTTGAGGAACAACAACAACATTGCCACCAACAGTAACATGAATACCTGCTTGGGTATGACGGTTATCAAAACGTTTTATTTCTAGTCGCCCACTATTAGGAATAGCTAAGGTAATAACTTCATCCGTCCACGTTGTGGTTGGAACTTCAATACCATTAATAGTCACAACACCTGCTGTAGAACCAAAACCATAATCACGAGTGATGTTTTTAGGTTGACCAGCAATAACCGATTCAGGATTGGTTACTGTTGTTAGACCAGCCGATGTTAACGTTAATGTATCACCTGCTTGAGCAACCACTGGACCCGCAACCGAACCTAACGTTTGCCAAATAACGGGAGTACCGTTTTGATATTCACAATCTAAAGCTTCTTGCCCAATACCTGAGAAGGCAGCAATCGGTAATACTGGAGTATCAAGATAGGTTGTCACACCCGGCATGTAGTTGAAGTTATAACAAAATTGTGAATACTGCTTTTGGTAATTAGGATCAACAACCATTGCAGGATTACCCGCGGCATCAAAACCTGGGATAGGACCCGGATCATTCATACACGTTGTTAACATGTTTGGTGATATACCACTTGATGATGGTAAGTTCTCTGTATAAGTAGATGGTACTAATACGTTAAAGCTACCCCATCGATCTGAATAGGTTCGCCCAATGACATTCCCTTTCCAATCACGAATCGAAATAGGAAGGAATGGTGGTGAAAATTTCTCACCGAATGTTGGAGAATTTCTATCAAATTCATTTGCTAAATCATTCAAGATGAAACCCATGATGTGACCAGCAACAGGAACATCTGTAAACAAAAAGAAGTCTGCTGCTGCATTTTTACCACCGGTTAACTTCACTAACTTCTCATTACATAGCGGAGTTAATGTACCAGCACCTAATGGTGAAACCGTTGCACCAGTATCATCCGTTACGGGAAATAAGGAATAATCAAATGGAACCGCTTCTGTACGAGTTCCAACACAAGCTGGTGGCAGTAAATTGGGTTGTACAAAAGTAACACCAAAATCTACGTTTTTATCTTCTTCTTTAACTGTTTTGTATGCTCGATGATCACCCGTAGCAACTATGTAGTCACCTGCTGGAATATCACCAAAAGCATATCCACCGTCAAAAACACCTGGACGAACTTGGTTAAAGTTACGCAGACCATCAAAACAATCTGTGTCATACACGCCATCTGCTGAAAATACTGGACTGCTAGCCGTTGTGACACAATTAGTAGGAACGTTATCATCCCAGCTATCGGTTGTTGTAATTTGAATTGCATCACCAGCATTAAATAAATCATCAGCAAGATGATTATCAAAATCTTCAGCACCCATAACGCCACCGGTTGACCACCCTAATGGATAATTATCAACGTCGGCTTTATCAATCACACCATTAAGGTTGGTATCTTTAATACCACCTGAAACAGCATCATATTCATATAATTCTACTTGAATACGCGGAATACCAGGTTCCCATACTTCAGGAGCAGCAAATTCTGGATCGTCTTCTGCACGGGTTACTGCATAATAAACAATACCACTAATACCACCATTAGCACCGGCTCGAATTTCAGCCGTTGTATAAACTTGTTTACCCCATTCGATTTTATTCGTTTGACCTAAGAAACCTTGGAATGCTTGAGTAAGAACTTCACCTGTTTCAGTACGAGTCGTTCCATCAGCCGATGCACCAGCACCCGTTTGAATTTGTGGGTTTAAATTTTCTCCTGGAGCAAGAAAACCACCGCCATCAACTGTAACCGTTACACCAGTTGCTTTATAACGACTAAAGTCAACCTCAGCAACTAACCAACTAAAGAATGGAAAAACTTGATCATACGGTGCTTCACCACCAACATCGGTTGGAAAACCTTGGTACACCGTACCATCACGCCATCTGATGCCAGTAGCCACCTCAGGCATACCCACTTCACCTGGGTCTTTAAAGCCATTGCCATTGGTATCATAAAAAACACTTTGTTCAATTCGTGCAAACCAAGGAAATAGTGATGGATTGACAACTAAGTCTGTAGCAGCAACTGTTACTGCATATTGACCAAAGATATAATCTAAATTAACGTCCCAAAATGACAGTGAATAATTTCCTGGAGGTACATTTGGAATTGAGTAGTTACTGTCTGCGTCACACTTTGCTGCAAATAGTTTTTCACCAACAGCTACACCATTACTATCATTTAATGCCACAACACAATTTGGAACTGGTGTGCCAGAAAAGAAATCAAAGGCAGGAGGTCGTGAGTTATGAATTGCTGAGATTTGACCTGAAACTGTAACACCACCCGTTAATTTTGATGGTTCATCTAAATCTACAAAACCAATAAAGACGTGTGGACCTGGAGGACCAAATTCTGCAAAGTAGGGTGGCTCATCGGCTTTCACCCAAGCATCCACAATTGGAGTCCCTTCAATAGTCGATGTTTGAACATAGTTTGTTCCCGTAGGAGGAACAACACGAATCCCATATTTGGCAGGAGCTAAATTTTTAATGGTGACATAACCGTCTGCATCGGTTAATAAACTTCCGTCACCAGAACCAGGGATTAAGTCTCCAGTGGCTGTATAGTTTGAACCCAAAGGATTACCGTAAACATCCACTTTAATTTGTTGTCCAGAAGCACCATATCGACCACCGGCATCTTCTAGTTTAATGTCAAAATTAACGAGGCCTAATTCACCAGGTTGCGGTGTATTATTAGTTGGAGCAACATCATTAAATACGAAAATTCGAATTTGCGCCGTCACTAAATTTTTTGTTGTTACTATAATTTCAACATCTTGTTGGCCTGCCGCTATTTGTACACCACCCATTGCCTGCCCTGATGCATCTTCCGGTAATATTGAAATAAAATAGCGCTTGTTTGGATCTAGATTTAATGAACCCCAAACCGTTTCTGCAGCAGTTGAAGTTATACCTTGAGCGATTACCGGCATGTAACTTTTATGAAAGTTTAGTGACAAACATTCTTTGTAATCAGCAAGATTGCCGGATACGCAAGTTTGTCCTGCTTTAATATCGTAGGTTTGATCTTCTTCGATCACCCATCGAAAGTTATTATATGTGATCCCAGTTATTCCGTTTTTCACGGTTACTGAGGTTAATGCATTCGCTGAAAATGATATCGAATAAAATAATGCGATTAATATTGTCGATATCGAGATTTTGTTAAACAGTTTAGCTCCGTTCACAGGTATACCCTCATCCAAAAGTTTTTCTTCACGGCATTGCACCGCACCACATCCATTAAGCCACTAAAAAAATACACTAGTTAAATTCAACAGATAATTTTATGAGTGTAATGTAACGTAGCAATTGTGTTTTACCACTGGGGTATTCGCCGTATTTGAATGGTAGGGTTACCCTGCTTTTAAAATTATAATTTGTATCAAATAGCACACATAAAAATTTCTATATTAAGGAATGATTTCTTAAACCAAATTAGACTTAATCGAATAAATGACATTTTAGCGTTTCTATCGATACACAAACGGAGGTAAAATTTACTGAATAATAATATTTGCATTAATAGGTTTACATCGATTTATCTATTATGTAATCTAGGACGTGGGTGTATAGAGAAATTACTGTGTTTTCCTACCTTAGTAATATATCTCATGGATAAGTACAAATGATAAATAAAAAAACGAGTATTTTAATAGTTGACGATCACGCTATTTTGCGAGCCGGAATTCGTGCATTGCTTGAGGCACAAGAAGATTTTGAAGTTGTTGGTGAAGCGGAAGATGGTAAACAAGCTGTAACACAAGCAATTGAATTAAAACCCAACTTGGTCTTATCTGATTTATCAATGCCCAAAACCAACGGCACTGAGTGTATTCGAAATATTAAAAAACGACTACCTGACACTAAAATATTAGTCTTAACAGTCCACAAATCAGAAGAATACATACACACAGCATTAAAAGCCGGTGCTAATGGTTATGTTTTAAAAGATGATGGTCGAGATGAACTTATGTTTGCCATACGCCAGATATTATCAGGAAAAACCTTCATAAGTCCCAGTATTGCCTGTAATATCGTCAATGGTTATTTGGATAACAAAAATCGCGACAGTATTACGCCGTCTTGGGAAAAATTGACACAAAGAGAACGTGAGGTACTCAAGTTAATTGCCGAATCCTATAAAAATAAAGATATTGCTAAATATTTATCGATTAGCCCTAAAACCGTTGAAAAGCATCGCGCTAATATGATGAAAAAACTCGATCTACATGATGTTGGTAGTATCACCAGCTATGCTTTGGAAAATGGTTTAGTTAATAGCTAGTTTACCGGCCAAACGATTTTAATCGAGGTGCCACCCGGCATTTTAGACATAATGCTAAACTCACCACCAGTTAATTCAGCTCGCTCTCGAATACTATTTAATCCCGTACCCGAACCATCCGTTAGACTAATCATACTACTTTTATTTAAATCAAAACCCGTACCATTATCAACAATGCTGAAATAAATTTCATCATCTATTTTCTCTAATATGATTTCGATAATACTGGCATTGGCATGCTTTGCAATATTATTCATTGATTCTTGCATAACCCGATAAATCACAACTTTGCGGTAATCTATAATATCCTGCTCTTTAAGACTAATGACTTTATTAACCTTAATGGATTTATAGGTCCCTTCAAATTTTCGTATAAACCAATTAATCGTCACTAGAATTCCTAAATCATCTAACATCGAGGGACGCAAATCACTTGAAATTCTGCGTGTCTCTTCAATTGTTTCTCGAATGGTTCCTACCACATCCGTTAACTCTTCAAACCCCGCATCATCAAGCTTAGTTTTATGCACATCCATAACATTTTCAATTTTAAATTTTATAGCACTCAACCATTGGCCAATGCCATCATGAAGTTCATAGGCTAATCGCTTGCGTTCATTTTCTTGAGCATCAATTAACTGACTCGACAAAATATGTAATCTATTTTCAGATTTTCGTAAAGTGATTTCAGTATTTTTTTGTTCTGTGATGTCAATTATATTAATCAGTAATGTTTGTTCAGAAATTAAATTAATTAAATTCAACTTAATTTCAATCCATACATGTTCACCATTTCGTCGAATTCCTTTAACAACTACAGGTAGTTGCATTGGCGCAATATTCATAATATTAGCAATAAAGGTATCTAACGATTCCATATCTTCTGGATAAATAAAATCTGCAAGATCTCGATCAATTATATGCGTTTTTTTATAATCAAAAATATAAGCAAAACGATCATTACAATAATCTATTTTACCATTTTCATTATTAATAGTGCATATTCCGGCTAACGAAGACTGTAATAATAAATTATAACGTTCTTCTGACTCTATTAAAGCTGTTTTGTTAATGGTGTGCTCATCAAGCTCTTGACGTAATTCATTATTCGCTAAACGTAATTGATTAGTGCGTTTGCGAATTTTTTTCTCTAACTCATTAGTATATTTTTTTAAAGTTTGTTCGGCGGTTTTTTGCTCTGATATATCATCAACCACTAACACCGCAAAGCAATTACGTGTGTTAAATTTTTTTTCATTTTCATGTAAACGGCGCAAGGAAAATCGTAATGACTTATTAATATTACTACCCGGACTACTTTCCCATTCTAAAAAATCATCGCTTTGTAAACCTTTCCATATATGAGTCCAGTCGATTTTATAATTCCGTGTCACCCCCGTTATCAATGGCTTGATAACATCTTCAACACTGTGCCCTAAACGTGAATCTACAGTTCCAAGTCCCCAGCTAACAATGGTTCGATTTACCCTAACAATATTTGCACGCTTATCCAGCACAATAACAAGTTGCGGCATAACATCAATGGTGCTTTCCCAGTCTTTTTTTGCTTGAAATACACTCTCGGTATGCTGCGCAACCACAGGGTGAATATTTGGCTTCATTAATGAAATCGAAATAACATTGGCCATGGCATTTAAAAATGCGACTTTTGATTCGTTAAATTCACGATCTGTTTCAGAATAAACCGCTAAGACACCAATGCCACCACCATCAATCGATATCGGTACACTAATACCACTCACTACCGGATATCCACCAATTAAAGCAGATGCCATTTCACGGTCAGTTTCATTTGACTCAGTAAAAGAAATAATATCCCGACAAACTAACGACATTATAATCGCGCGTTGGCCGCGAATAGTTTCTGTATCTGGTGGTAAACCATAGGTACCAATAATACTACACTCTTCTGCGTCCTTAATAATTTCACCAACAATAACATAGCTAACTGGCAAAACTTCGGCAATAAAATTTACAGTACGTTCAACCACTGAAGCACGATTTTCATGCTCGAGGAAAGTATCTTTTGTAAACTCTCGAAGTCGTCGCATGTATATTTGTTGAGACGCAGAACCATCCGTAGGTAATTCCTGGGAAGAATCTGTCACATCAATAGTTTTCATTTTATTTAATTTTTACACGCAAAGTATTGTCTTGAGGTACGGTAGTAAAATGATTATTTACCACTAATTTTATATGGTTATACCGAGCAATATAAAAGCACAATACGAGATTAACCGATACGAAAGGATTATAACATCTAATGAGCAAGGTTAACTTAAATATAGATTTTTTTGGCTTTATACCCTTTATATATACAAGTATAATGTTGTTTATTAAATAAATTAAAACATTTCGGATTTCAAAATGCTTCAAACGATTATAAATTCAAAGTTAAAACCATTAAGCCATCTGATAACCGCTGAAATAGATAAAATAACGATATTTGCGTTAATAGTTGTGCTTTTTAATACTCCAGCTCAAGCAAATGATACTCACGATCACCACAAAGTACAGGCAAAAAAAGATTACACCGTGGTTTCTCCCGTTATAAAACTCACCGACATTGAGATGATAGACACCAGTAATAACCCCGTCAGCTTAACCACGGAATTAAATCAAGGGCCTGTTGTTATTAATTTTATTTTTACTAGTTGTACTGCAATTTGTCCGATACTATCATCAACGTTTTCTCAAGTTCAAAAACGTATTGATGAAATAAAAGTACCAAAACTAAAATTAGTCTCCTTTTCAATTGATCCAGAACGTGACACGCCTGCTAGATTAAAAGAATATGCGCAAAAATTTAAAGCCGGTGAACGTTGGAATTTTTACACCGGTACAAAAGCGAATATGTTAAGCGTTGAAAAAATATTTGGTAATTTCCGGGGCAATAAGATGAATCACCTGCCTTATACCTTTATTCGAGTTAACGCTAATTCTAAATGGATTCGTTTAAAAGGATTCGTTAGTGCATCGGCTATTATCGATGAAATAAATAAAGCCTCTACAAACTAATTTATTATGAATAAATACTACTATAAAAAAATATCTTTTTTTATTTTAATGACAACTGCACTTTTTTTTACTAGTTCAATATCTATAGCACAACAACTCGATTTAAAAACAAAAATCCATAATGGCAAACGTATTTATCAACAAGGAATATTACCCAATGGCAAACCACTCACCGGTATTGGTGCAGGTAATATTACACTTTTTGGTTCACAAGCCAGTTGTATACGCTGCCACCGTCGCAGTGCTTTTGGTTCTACCGAAGGTGATTTACGCATCCCCGCTATCTTAGGCGATATTTTATATAGCGAGCGAAATAAATCCGATAAAGAATTAAGCAGACGCAGGACAACAGGCCATGGTGCTCGACCGGCTTATACTGATAACACACTATTAAATGCTATAACCCAAGGCTCAGGCGCAGACCAACGAACACTTAACAAACTAATGCCACGTTATCAATTAACAAAAAATCAATCTGATGCAGTCATTGAATATTTAAAATCTTTAACCCTAAAAACAGATCTAGGGGTCACCAAAGAAAATATACATATTGCTACGATCTATAGTTCGGATGTTGCCACTAAAGATACTCGGGTAATGTTAGATTTATTAAATATCTTTATTAAAGATGTCAATACCAAAACCAGACAAGAACAAAAAAGAGCGTCAAACTCCCCTTGGCATAAACGTTGGGAATATGAATCCTACCGAACCATAAAATTACACGCGTGGAAATTAACGGGTTTGCCTGAAACTTGGAAACAGCAATTAGAAAAATTTTATGCCACGCAAAATGTTTTTGCCGTCATTAATGGAATAAGCAATAATTCATGGGACGTTATTCATCAATTTTGTAATAATACAAAATTACCGTGCTTATTCCCTACTACAGAATTACCGGCGTTAGCACAAAACAATATTTATAATTTTTATTATTCAGGTGGCATCGCTTTTGATGCAAAAACAATAGCATCGCATATAAAAAAACTAGCAAATAACACCAACAAAACCGTTTTACAAGTTTATAGAGATAACATCAAAAACAAAACTGCCGCTAAAATTCTAAAATCTGATTTATTATTCAGTAAAATTACCATTAAAAACCATGTCGTTAAAATAAAAAACAGTTTATCTGCTGCAAAATGGTCTGAACTGATAGAACACTACAAACCTAGCATTATAGTGTCTTGGTTAAACGCAGATGATGTAGCAGCTTTGAACACTAAAGCCGTTAACAGCAACAGTCTCGATCGATTATATTATTCTTACTCACATTTAGGTGATAATTACTCCACAATAATCACTAAAAATACTGAAAAATCATTTCTAGCATATCGTTATATGCTACCCAAACGTAAAGAAATGCACATGACCCGTGCAACTTTTTGGGCTAAAAGAAAAAAAATTGATATTTCAAATGAGAAAATAATTGGTAATGCCTTTTTTGCTGCAACATTATTTAACCGTTCAATTAAAAAAATGCGAGCCTATTTAAAGCGCGATTATCTAGTGGATATGATTGAATCAATGTTAGAAAACAATGCCTTTCATTCAGTCTACCCCAACTTGTCACTCGGCCCAGATCAACGAATTGCATCCAAAGGTGCCTACATATTAGGGCCATTAAGTAATACCGATCATAATAAAAAACAAAACACTATTTGGATAAGACACTAAATTTCCTTAGGAACTTTAGAAGGCTAAAAAATGGTGCCGGAAATAGGAATCGAACCTACGACCTTCGCGTTACGAGTGCGCTGCTCTACCAACTGAGCTATTCCGGCTTTATATATTTATTAAATATTTCAGTAAGATGCAAAAATAAGTAATCATCATTCTTGTTAATACGGCATATGTACGGCAATAAAACCAATACATGTTATCAATATATTACTATTTTCATATTATATCAGTCTTCATCGCTAATTTTCCTACTAATTCCTCGTATTACTATCCAATATATTTCAACAACTTATAATTAAATCTCATTGGCATTTGATAATATATTCCTTTGAAGCTATATTCCTTGTATGGAATGTATAGTTGAGTATACGGATGAATTCGAGGATTGGTGGCACACACTCGATGATGCTGAACAAGAAGATAGTGATGCCGTCATGGATTTGTTAATAGAAAGAGGGAATCAACGGCTCAAAACATTCACATATGCGAGAACTGCGAATTCAGCACGCAGGTGATCCATATCGCGTGTTCTACACATTTGATCCAAAACGTATTGCTATATTACTAATTGGTGGTAATAAAACAAGCGATGATAATTGGTACGACGAATATATCCCAATTGCCGATAAACTTTATGATGTTCACCTAGCGATATTAAAGAAAGAGGATAAACAAAATGGCTAAACCCTATAAATTACTACGTGATAAAATGTCTCCAGAGTCACGAGCTAGAGCAAAAGTGAAGGCAGAAAAATTACGAGCCGAATTACCTTTGCAAGAAGTACGACATGCTTTAGAACTAACTCAACAGCAGTTAGCAGATAAACTAAACATGAATCAAGCTAGCTTATCGAAATTAGAAAAACGTACTGATATGTTACTCAGTACATTACGTCGCTACTTGAATGCAATGGGCGCAGATCTTGAGTTGAAGGCTAAATTTCCTGATGGTAAAGAGGTAATTATTACCCAACTTGAAGGACTGCAAGAAAACAGTGTTGTTAATCATAGTATTTAATATCTCTTTTCCTAAATGCAGGCATAGTACCTTCGAGAACATCGACAATAGATTTATTGATTTCTGGGTTTTCAATAGCCTTGATATTACTGTTACTTTATGGTCTTTTTTTTTCAATATTGATCCCAAATAATTTGTTCTGCAGTCATATCGCTTGAACCTCCTCCGCCACAGGATGTAAGTAACAATGTAATGAGTAGAATTAATAATGTTTTCATTAAAATATCCTTATTTATAATTTTTATGCTTATTATTTAAGAATCTATTGAGTCAACGTCCAACCGCTATAGCGTACTTTAAAATGTTCTATACGTTGATCATTTTTAGCGCCTCCACCTAAAACGACTAAATAATTTTTAGTATTGATAAAAATAGACTTTATTTCGGTTGGTATTATTGGCAACTGAATCATTGTTGCATTTTTTGGGAGTGTAATATTCCAAATTGGGGATTGATTTGAATAACTAATATCAGAAATAGATAAATGTAAGTATGTTAGGTTTCCATCAACTACGTTCCAATTAATAAGTGAACCGGTTTGAAACTCAGGAAAATTCGGTAATACTTTAATAATAGGATCAATAGTAAAAGAATCGTATCTTGAAAAATAGCCACTAATATCCCATTGCAAATAAGACGTTGAAACCTCATTCTCCGCAAATGCAAAAAAAGCCACTTTTGAATAATCATATGGTGTATAAGATTGAAATGTTTTTGGCAAAATTAAACTATCATTAAAACTCGTATTAAGTGAAAGCAGTGGTTTTCTACCATCCACTGGATTACTTTCATAGTCTTGATACAAGGCTAAATCAAAAAAATTAAGCCCCTTAGGAATAATCATATCCGTTAACGTAACAATATCGGTTTGAGCAAGTTTATTATTAATACTTAATAATGGCATGGTCAAGTTGTTATAATTATCTTTTACTTCACTAGTCACATAAGTCGCTAATGCTATATTTGCAGCATCTATAAGAATCGTTTGACTGACATTACCCGTCTCTGTAACGCGGTCATCTTGTTTCTCTAATACTAAAATTTCACCCGAAATGCTTGAGCCTGCTGCAATATTAAATGTAAAAACTGTTTGATAATAATCACTAGGCTTATCGGGATTTTTAGTATTAGAGCCTTTATACTCTTCGCCGGTCAGTCTGTTATAAAAAATAAACGAATAATTATTATTGGGATTATAATTTGTAATTGTGCCACTGAACGCAACATAACTTTCTTCTTGAGACGGTGGATTTTGAGGACGAGGTGCAACATCATTTGGATTATAGAGTTGAACTTTATTTACGATCCCTTTTTTAATACTGTAAATACTTTCCCACTTAAATCCATTTTCGCCAAACACATGAATATCGTGCTCGTTGGCATCTGTTATGCTAAAACTAACATTACCGTTTATGTCAGAACGCGCACTTTCACCGTTGTGATCCAATTGAACGAGAACACCAGTTAACGGCGGTCCACCAGAATCATTATAACCGGTAGATTTTAAAATTTTGATGTGTATTGTATTGGGGTCGAGAGTGGCGGTGGCAGTATCGTTTGAACCATTACCACCACAGGATACCAATAATAATACCAATACGAGAATTGCAATAAATTTCATCTAAACGTCCTTATTCAAATTAAAAAAATATAAGTGCTATGCTGCATTCTACCATTAATTATGATATTAAATCATTCGTATACTATTTTTAATGCTCAAATTTTAATACTATCAGCATTGAATTTTATTTTTGTAATGTAAAACTTAACAACTAGTGCAAAAATAATAACTCCACTAAAGCAAACGAATAAACAAGCTGTTACTATTATCGATATTATTTTTTAAACTCGTTTGGCAAAAAACATTAAGTGTTTAGGTAAAAGCACCCAATACTGTTGGACTTGATATGGTTAAATAAATATGAATTCAGCTTAACTGAAATTTTAAATGCTCAAGCGGTATGGAGGGAAATGCCTCTTTCCTTAGGAAAAAGAAATTATCGTAAACGACTACGTTACTGGTTCGGTATTGAACCAGTTTGCTAATGCAGAAAAAATATGACTATGCGTTTCTAACGCGAATAATCACATCAACACCAACCGACTTAGTACCCATGGGTAAATCTGGCATTGCAGTTAGATTAATCGCATCAAGCTCAATATCGGTTAATACACCGGTATCAAGATTGTAGAAATGATGATGCTTGGTAACATTAGAATCATAAAAAACTTTAGAGGGGTCAACCACCACCTCATGCACCAGACCTTTGCGGGCAAATAATCCTAAGGTATTATAAACAGTTGCTTTTGAGACAGCTGCATTGCCATTGACCTTTGACAGAACTTGTTCTGCGGATAAGTGTTGAGGTTTCTCGAATAATATTGTGGCAATTTCAACGCGTTGCTGCGTTGGAGTAATATTATGAGACTTTAGTTTTTTAATCATTGCTTCTTTTACTACAGATTGAGCTTGTGGCTCGTTGTAGCTTAAAGAAACATGTGATTTCATTTTCATATCATTTAGCATGGAATTAGTATAATCCAAGTGCTATTTAAAATACTATCAGGGGAAATACTAAGTCTAACTATCATAATCCCGAATGATTTGCCCCAGATAACATATTGAATATATTGAATATATATCTTTAATCGCTATTTTTCACAACGATAATCCGAAATATCCAAAATTGTCGGCTGGCCAAGCATAATATTCACCATTAACTGGGCTGAGGCTAATCCTAAAATAATACCATTGCGATAATGCCCGCTATTGATGTATACCCCCTCAATCTCGGGGTGCTGTGCTATATACGGTATACCATTTAAAGTACCTGGCCGTAGTCCAGCCCAATGATGTTCAACTTTATAGCGAGATAAACTCGGCACAATTGAAACTGCGGCTTGCAATAATTTATCATGAGCGCTTTGCGTGGTACTTTTATCAAAACCTACATGCTCGATAGTGCTGCCAATGAGTATCCGACCATCTTTTCGAGGAATTAAATAATGTTCATCCTGTAAGATAATTCGTTTTAAAGTATTCACAGGCGTTTTAATGATCATCATCTGTCCGCGAACGGGATTAATGGTAACCGCGGTTTTATTTTCAGTGATGTTATTGAGTAATTGGCCGCTCCATGCGCCACTCGCAATGATAATATTATTAGCCGTTATTTCTCCTGTCGTTGTTTGTATGGCTTTGAATCTAGCATTTTTACTCGTAACCGATAATAGTTCGCAATTTTCATAGACTGTTATCCCGTTATTTTTCATTGATTGATGCAGAGACTTCACCAGTCGTGGATTGCGAACTTGTGCAATATCGGACAACCACAGGGACTCACTTTCAACCGAAGTGCTGGCGGGTTCAATTTGTAATGATTCTGCAGCACTAACAAATTTTGCTAAAGGATTGTATTTTGACATCCATGACTGAATGTCAGGCTTAGGTTGGTTTTTAATTCGAATTAACAAACCGCTCGGTAAAACTTGAGTATCAATCCCAGTATTCTGTTTTAATTCCTCTAAAAATTTAGGGTAATGCTGTTGGCTCCACAAAGCTAAGTTATTAACGGCATCACTATAGTGCCAAGGATAAAGCGGCGACAAAATACCACCACCGGCCCAACTTGATTCTGAGCCAATCTGACTCTTATCAATGAGACACACCTTTAGGCCTTGTTGGGATAATAATTGAGCTGTGATCATACCAATAGCACCCGCCCCAACGATAATTGTGTCAAACATTAACAATGCCACTCCAAAATAAAAATACTATTATAAATAACTACTTATGTTTTTAAACAAAAAACGCTTCAATTACTGAAATATCGACAAACAGCGGCAGAATACACGTTTTTCAAATCCCAATGTCACTTTATCTGATTAATTATGCAGCACATCGGGCTAAGCGCGACAAATATCCCAACACACGCTATAAATTTAACATAAAGATATTTCTCGCAAAGGATGTGCATAATTGAGTAGCAAAAATGCAAAAACATTCTGGTTTTACACTTGTCGAGTTATTAATTACTGTCGCCGTATTTGGTATATTGGCTGCTATCGCATTCCCCCAAATGACCGGCTATTCCGATAATAATCGACTAGTCAATCAAATAAATAATTTATCGGCTAACTTGCAATATGCCCGCAGTGAAGCCATTCGCCGAGTACGAAACACGACCATCGAAACACTCGATGGCACTAATAAATGGCAAAGTGGCTGGCAAGTTTATATCGATACCGATAATAGTGGTACAGCGCAAGCGTCTGAACTACTTCGAGTTGTCGACTCACTTGGGACCACCACAACATTTTTAGGAACCGGCACTATCCCCAATAGAGTGGTTTTCACGCCAAATGGGCGTTCAAACGTGACCACAAATGTAGGCGAAACCTTCGTATTATGCCAAACAAACCGCACTGGTAATTACGGTAAATCACTTAGGTTATTTCCAATTGGCCGTGTAGAAGTAGCGAATCAACTCACATGTCCATAAATTTAAAGAGAGTTTCCCAATGTTAACAACAACTAAAGTTAAATTGAATACTGGTTTCACCATGATTGAAATACTAATTTCATTAGTCATTTTATCCGTGGGCGTATTAGGTCTTGCAGGTTTGCAAGGTAATTCGATTAGAAGCAGTAATACTGCCTATATGCGAACCGTTGCAACAGCACAAATTTATGATTTTGCAGAGCGAATTCGCTCTAATACCAAAGGCAACAAACTTCCTGCTAATGGTGGCGATGATGCGTATAACCAATTATCAGGAATTCCAACTTTCAGTAATTGTAATATACAAACCAAATTACCATCTGCGGGGTGTAATCCAACTCAACTTGCAGTACGTGATATCGCCATGTGGAATACCGAGAATGCGCGAGTATTACCAAATGGTCAAGGCACGGTGCGCCGCACTGCAGATAGCTACATCATTACTGTGTCATGGGATGAAGACAACCTAGGTGCCGGTTTTGATGTTGATGGTTTTGGTTTTCCACTATGCAGCCCTTTATCGACAACTGCATTAAAATGCATTCAATACGAAATGCAACCTTGAGTTTTTATCAACAGAAATATTATTTTATGAGAAATATTATGATGAATCACAATAAAATTTTTGGTGTCACTTTAATTGAATTAATGATTGCCATGGCAATTAGTTCAATTTTATTGGTTGGCGTAGGTTCGATTTATAGTAATACTAAAAAAACCTATTTCGTACAAGACGAGTTTGGGCGTTTACAAGAAAATGCACGTTATGCCTTAGACGTGTTAACCAAAGAAATTCGTAATGCAGGATATATTGGCTGTAAAAACTTATCGCTATTAACACCAAATAATATTTTAGCTAATCCCAATGAACTAGGCGGTGTTAACTTTAGCTCTAATAATTTTATTTTAGGGCATACAAATTCAGGTGGCGCAATCAACCCGCCATTTCCATCACCTTCAACTAATGTCGTCAATAATACTGATGCACTAACCTTACGCCGAGGATCAAGTTGTGGAGGCCATTTAACCGGAAATACGGATCCCAATAATGCCAATGTTCAAGTTATTAGTAGCTGCTCTTTTCAACAAAACGAAGTGGTTATGATCACCGATTGTGAACGGGCGGATATATTTAAAATCACCAACAATCCAAATAATACAGGCACAAACGAAACAGTAACACTAGCTCACAGTAATGCTGGAAATACAACAAATAAGTTGAGTAAAATTTATGGCACCGATTCAAAAATTATAAAATTACAACGTGACACCTATTTTATAAAAACTGATCCCATTTCAAATAACCCAAGTTTATATGTACGAGGTTTATTTAACCAAGGTGGTGCCTATGGTGTTTTTGAGAATCAACTAGCTGACAATGTCGAGTCGATGTTAATTGACTACGGTGTTGACCTAGATTATGTGCAAGATACCGACATAGAAAATATTGGTGCAGACACTTATCTCACGGCAACAGAAATTAATAATTTAGGTACGAACCCGTTAAACAACGATAATACCTTTTGGGCAAGCGTCGTCAATTTACGTATCCGATTATTAATGCGCAGTAATGACGTATCAAACCGCACACGAACATACCAATGGAATGGCGCTACTGTTACACCACCAACAGGTGACTTTAGAATTAGACAGGCCTATACCACTACCATCAACTTACGTAACAGAACACCATAATATTTAATGAGACCAACACTATGAAATTAAATACTACTAATAAAGCTTTATATAAAGTGCAGAAACAAAATGGTGCCGTGCTTATTATCGGATTAATTTTACTGTTTTCGCTCACCCTATTAGGTGTCGGAGCAATGAGTACCAATTTATTACAACAAAGAATGGCAACCAATATGGGCGATGCGACTTTAGCATTTAATGCTGCCGACACAATAATTCGACGTGAACAAGAATGGCTAAGAACTCAACCCCTAGAAGCACCATTATTATTAGCCGATTGTAATAATAATGATCGTTGCATTTACAGCCAAAATAAAAGTACTGGACAAACAATTTTAGTTAACACTTATTCTAACGAGTGGTGGGAAGAAACCGCAGTGTTTAATCAAGCTTGGTGGAATACCAATGGCTATGAATTTTGTTGTACGCCGGCTCCCGCTACACTGCAAAATGTATTGCTTGATCCGCGCATCGTAATTGAATGGCAACAATACGAACAAGACAGTATTGATATCGGTGTAACCTCAAATCCAACCGGTACAACGTATTATAGAATGACTGCCCGAGGCACTGGTTCAACCAGTTTATCTGAAGCAGTCATACAAACAACAGTTTCAAAACGATGGAACTAATATTTAGAATTAAACTTTATAACTGGAGAAATCCAAATGAAATATGACATCAAAAAATTAATTATTTGTAGTTTGCTTAGTTTTGGATTAATACAGCCAGCTAGCGCAGCCACTTTAAGCATTCCTGACTCACCTCTAACGGTAACAACCTTTAGTAAACCCAATATCATGTTTATATTGGATGACTCTGGAAGCATGAGAAATTTAATATGGGACGCAGGATACGATCCAACTATAACCTATCCACCATCAGGTTGGGGGGCTATTAATAATAATACTTATACCACTACAGGATTAAACGCCGTGGTTTATCCCGGTTGCCCTGCCGGATATGCACCTGGCGTTGTTGGCGGAAATGATCGCTGCATCATATTGCCAACGCCTAATGGTGGTAATACTTGGATAACCGGTAATTATTTTTTATATTTACTAAACACTTATGATACAGGTGGTGGTGGGCAAGATCTCACTACCGTTATTCCTAATGATTTTCGAATGAATGTGGCGCGTGATGTAACAGTTAATGTCATTAATAGCTCAAATAATATGAATTTTTGTTTACAGACATTTGATGTCACCGAGCCCGGAACGATTGATGTTGCTTGTACACCAACGAAGTCAACCGTGACCACCGCTGTTAATGCACTAACAGCAAACAGCTGGACACCATTAGGTGAAACATATTATGAAGTAACTCGATACTTTCGTGGACTTCAATCATTTACTGATAACAATGTTAACTACACCAGCCCTATAACTCAACGCTGTCAAAAAAATTACGTTATTGTCGTTACCGACGGTTATCCAACTCAAGACACCGCATTCCCCAACGTTGATCCCGATCTTCCAAATGGTGCACTACCGGATTATGATAATCTTTCTCCTTTAACAACCCAAGCCGACTTTAATTCAAGTACCATACCGCCATTTTCTGATGGATTCCAACCAGCAAGTAACCAATCTGCTGAGGGTTTTTCATTATACTTGGATGATATGGCTAAATTAGGCTTTGATTTAGATTTAAGGAAAGCCCCCGATCTTGATAGCGCAGGAAAAAGTTTTGATTCTGCCGACTACCCACTACAAAACCTAGTCACATTTACTGTTGGTTTTGCATTAAACAATCAAATGTTACAAGATGCTGCACAATACGGTGATGGACAATACTTCCAAGCCAGTAACGCAGCAGGCTTAACATCTGCACTAACAAGCGCCTTAATTAACATTCAAGGACGAACCAGTGCCTCTGCAGCCGTTGCTGCAAGCTCAGGATTTGTCAGTAGTGATACCGGTATTTATTTTGGACGGTATAATAGTGGTAATGCTTCTGGACAATTACTATATTACAAAATTGATCCACTCAGTGGTAACTTAATTACCGGTGGGCCTGGACCATCAGGATCAATATGGGATGCCGGTAGCTTAATCCCATCTCCATCAAGCCGAAATATTTTTTCCTTTAATGATACTAATGCAGTGGATTTTACTTGGACAACCGCTCCAACAACATCAACTTTATCTGCTGCGCAACTTAGCAGTCTTGGAGCAAGCGCTAGCGAACAAGAAAAAGTTTTAAACTACATTCGAGGTGATCAATCCTGTGAAGTCTCGAATGGTGGGACTTGCGCTTTTGGAGCCAAAGATTTACGAGACCGAATAAGTGTATTGGGCACCATTGTTAACTCACAACCTTTATACGTTGGCCCACCAAGCAACCTGTATCCCGACAAATGGGGCGATGGTAGTACGTCTATACCAGAAAACTGTAGTGGTTGTGAATACTCAACATTTGTAAACAAAACAGCAAATAAAAACCGTAAACCCATGGTCTACTTTGGCGCTAACGATGGTATGTTACATGCCGTTGATGCCGTAACTGGTGTTGAACAATTTGCCTACTTACCGGCTGAAGTAATTCCAAACTTAAATGATTACACCTCAACGACCTATTCGCATAAATTTTATGTCGATGGTTCCCCTAATGTGATCGATGCCTTTATTGGTACAAAATGGCTTACTATTCTTATAGGAAGCTTAAATAAAGGTGGTCAAGGAATATTTTCATTAAATGTAACCGACCCAACTGACTTTACAACCCCATCAAAAGTTGCCAACTGGGAATTTAGCGACTCTGTTGATGCCGACCTAGGTTATACCTATGGACGCGCCGCAATAGTGCGTATGAAAAATGAAAAATGGGCGGCGGTCTTTGGAAACGGTTATAATAATTCAGAAGCCGATGGTACCGCAAGTACAACCGGTAATGCAGTACTATTTATCGTATTTTTAGAAGGCCCAACGGGTGTCGGTGGTACATGGAAAGCAACTGATTACGTTAAAATAGATACCAAACAAGGATCAGTAGGTACACCCAATGGCATAGGATCGGTCACCCCCGTTGATATTGACGGTGATAAAATTGCAGATTACATCTATGGCGGTGACCTATTAGGTAACATGTGGAAATTTGATGTTACTGATAAACTCGCATCAAAATGGGATGTTGCCTTTAAACAAGGAACCACTCCTGAACCATTGTTTATTGCACAAGATGAATTGGGCAACCGTCAAGCTATTACGACTCGTCCAATTGTATCAAACTCTGGTAGCGGTGGATTTCAACTTCACTTTGGAACAGGTCGGTATTTAGATGTATCGGATGCAAACTCAGCTAACGCCACTATCAATGAACATTTTTATGGTGTAATCGATAAAGATGACGGTACAAATTATACCACCCTATCAGGGTTTACCAAACAAACCGTCACTCAAGAAAAAAACCTGACTCTGACCGATGATAGCGGTAGCACAAATACCTCTTTTATCAGACATGTTTCGACTAATGGTAATAATAAACCTCAAAATTGGTTTTTAGTATTACCCGACTTAGGCGAGCGTCAAATAAGTACAGCGGTAAAACGCGGCAATAATATCGTGTTTGTCACTAATATACCTTCCTCGGCAACCTGCGACTTTGGTGGTGTAAGTTGGTTAATGGAATTAGATACACGTGATGGTAGTGCTCCACGATTCTCCGTATTTGATCTCACCGGCGACGGCAAAGTAAATAACTTTGACTCTGATGATGATGATAATGATGAAAGTACACCGAGTAAAAATCCAGCCGGTCGACGTTATGATGGTAAGCTAAGTAGCCCAACTATATTAGCTGGTGAACAAACGGATAAAAAAATCATGACGACTTCTGCTGGTACAGTGCAAGTTATGACTGAAAAAAGTCCTGCTGGAGCCAATCGCCGTCATTCATGGCGACAACTACGATAATTTAAAAAGAGGATGATAAAATGAAACAATCATTTTTTATAGTGGCAATAGTACTTAATACGACTGTATTAGCATCAGTATCCAATACAGCCAACGCAGTACAATTTTCTGTGCCATCAACTGTTGCCGAGAATAAATTAGCTGGTAACATCACCTTGATAAACTATAATAAACGTAATATCAGTATTAATGGCATTGCGTATAAACTTTCAAATACAGTTAAAGTTTATGGTTTTAAAGGTGATAAATACATCAACGTAAAAAAATTAAGCCCCAAAATGAAGGTTGAATTTAAATTTTCTAGATCTAAAGGAAAGAATACCGTTACAGAAATTTGGGTGCAAGCTCTATAACTTATTTAAGAAAAATTATGAAACGACCAATACTAAGTAAAAAAAATCAACAAGGCATGACCATCATTGAGTTAATGATGGTAGTTGCCATTGTTGCTATTCTAGCAATAATTGCATTTAATCAATTTGGTAATCAACAAGATAAGGGCTTACGTGCAGAAGGCGTCAGTGCATTAATGCTTGCGGTTCAAGAGTTTGAAGCCTGTGGTCGTGATCGAGGTGGCGTTTACACACTTTGTACTATTCCAGCAGCATTTATAAATTCGGTGAATAATCGATTCACCGTATCCATCGCTTCTCAAACTGCTTCTACCTATACACTAAGCGTTACAAGAACCAGTGCCGCTAGTGTTGATGAAGACTGTACAACAATATCAATTAATAATTTAGGGCAGAAGTTTTTTACTTCAAGTAATGGTAATGGCACACTAGCACGTTGTTGGAGTGGCACATAATTTTTTAGATTATTTTTGTTGCAGCTCTTTAGGCAAGGAAAAAACGACTCGTTCAGTAATGCCACTAATCTGATCTATTTCTTTAGCGCCCCATTGTTGTAACTTATCGATAACATTTTCAACCAATAAGCACGGTGCTGAGGCTCCAGCGGTCAAACCAATATTACTTTTGTTTTCAAACCAATTTTTTTGTAACTCCGTTTCATCATCAATTAAATATGCTGGTGTGCCCAATCGTTCAGCAACTTCTCTTAGACGGTTTGAATTAGAACTGTTTGGTGAGCCAACAACTAAAACCACATCGCATTTACTAGCCAATTGCTTTACTGCATCTTGTCTATTTTGTGTTGCATAGCAAATATCATTCTTTCGTGGTCCTTTGATATTATGAAATCGAGCGCGTAATGCATCAATCACTAATGACGTATCATCCATCGATAATGTTGTTTGTGTTACAAAAGCTAGATTATTAGGATCGTTCACATCTAATGATTGAACATCATCAACATTTTCGACAAGATACATCGAACCACCTAAACTGGTATCGTACTGCCCCATAGTACCTTCAACCTCAGGATGCCCTGCATGACCGATTAAAATACACTCATGCCCTGCTTGGCTAAACTTGGTGACTTCCATATGGACTTTAGTTACTAATGGGCAAGTTGCATCAAATACCTTTAACCCCTTTTGTTCAGCTTGCGCACGAACTTGTTGCGACACACCATGGGCACTAAAAATAACGATGGACTTTTCAGGGACTTCTGCAATTTCTTCAACAAAAATAGCTCCTTTAGTTCTTAGACAATCAACAACATATTGATTATGAACCACTTCATGGCGAACATAGATAGGAGTTCCAAACTTGTCTAAGGCGGTTTCTACGATTCCGATTGCACGATCAACACCGGCACAAAAACCACGAGGATTTGCTAATATTACATTCATAAATACCAACCACCGAATTAATAAAATTATTTTACGTCAAGAATCTCTACAAAAAATCGAATAACATGCCCAGCAAGAGGATGATTAAAATCAACCTTCACTATATCATCACCAACACCAACAATAGTACCAGGAATTTCATCACCAGAAGGTGTTGAAAAGCTTATAATAACACCTTCTTTAATATCAAACTCATCGGAAAATTCATCACGTGGCATGTCATGAAAGTTTTTTTCATCAGGATAACCAAAAGCATCTCGCGGTTCGATATCTAAAGTTTGTTTATCACCTGCTTTTAAACCATAAAGCACCATTTCAAGACCTTCGATGAGAGTACCATCTCCCATTTTAAATTTTAGCGGTTCTTCATCCAGCGATCCATCAGCGACGGTTCCATCTTTCAAACTTAATGAAAAATGCATTGTAACGTCACTACCAACGTTAATGGTTTTAAGATTATTTTCAATATCTGACATAATTTTTTCGTATGTTAAATGTTAGATTTGGATTCAGCCGGTGAGTTCTTGAAGCCACGAATCATATCGATAATCAACATTACAGCACCAATACTAATTGCCGAATCAGCGATATTAAATGCTGGCCAATAATGTTTTATACCATCAATCTCAACATACCAATGTATAAAGTCGATTACATAACCAAATATCAAACGGTCACTAACATTACCCAAGGCACCACCTAAAATTAAAGCCAAGGCAATGGCTACCCACTTTTCTGAGGGCTGTAGTTTACGAATCCACATAAAAATAAAACCGCTAACAATAATTGCAATTGCCGAAAAAGCCCAACGTTGCCAACCACCAGCATCATTTAAAAAGCTAAATGCTGCACCCCGATTATACATTAGTGTAAAATCGAACATCGGCATAACCGCGACACTGGTGCATGGATAAAACTCACACAAAACTAAAGTAGCATCCGATATTTGTTTAGTAGCTTGATCCAGTATCACCACTAAACCTGTTACCCATAACCATTTCAACATACGTTTAATCCAACTCTTAGTTAAGCAAATGAACGCGGCTCTCCACCGCCAACAACATTATCAACACAACGAGAACAAATTTCGGGGTGTTCCGCTACCGAAGCTACATCTTCTCGATGATGCCAACAACGAATACATTTTTTATGCTTTGAGGCCACAGCAATAATTGCAATTTCATCATCAGACGATAATGTTACTTTTATAGCGTTATCTGGCAATGTATCCACTAAATGAATTCGAGCATAAGACGTTATCAATACAAAGCGTAATTCATCTTCCAACTTAACCAATAAATTATATGTTTCTTTATCACAATATAAATCAACTTCGGCATCCAATGCCGAACCAATATCACCGGCAGCTCGAAGTGCTTCTAACTGTTTAGAAACAACATCACGAACGTCCATGACTTTGTCCCAATAATTCAAATCCATATCAGGATTTTTTGGCGTTAATGTTGGATAGTTATACCAAGCATCTAGAAATACCGACGCGCAACAATCGCTAGATTGATCTTTTGAATGCTCAGTCAAACGTTTTCGAGGTATCATTTTCCATATTTCTTCAGCTGTAAAACTTAAAATCGGGGACATTAATCGAACCAAGGCTTCAATAATGTAATATATTGCTGTTTGCGCTGAACGACGCGCAACGCTATTACTCTGAGTGGTGTATTGTCGATCTTTAATAATATCCAAATAAAAGCCACCTAATTCAATCGCACAAAAATTATGAAGCTTTTGGTAAACGTTATGAAATTCATAATTATCATAGGCGCTAATTATTTCGTCTTGCAATTGTTGCACAGCTTGTACCGCCCAAAAATCCAGTGCTAACATTTTATCGCTAGCAACAATATCTTTTTCAGGATTAAAACCATCTAAATTAGCCAATAAAAAGCGCATGGTATTTCGGATACGACGATAGGAATCGGACATGCGTTTTAAAATTTCATCGGATACCGTCATTTCTGTTCGATAATCCGTGGCCGATACCCATAAACGTATAATATCGGCACCCAAGCTGTTAGCCACTTTTTGCGGTGACATAACATTGCCCTTAGACTTCGACATTTTTTGACCTTTTGAATCAACGGTAAAACCATGCGTTAATACAGATTTATAAGGTGCGCGATTATTCATTGCAACCGAAGTGAGCAACGATGATTGAAACCAACCTCGGTGTTGATCTGAACCTTCTAAATACAAATCAGCAATCGCATTTTTACCAAATTCATCACGCTGATCCATTACCGCAAAATGTGTCACTCCAGAATCAAACCAAACATCCAAGGTATCGGATAATTTATCATATTGCTCAGCCTCGTTTGATAATATCTCGGCGGCATCTAATTCAAACCAAGCATCCACGCCTTTGCTTTCTACTCTAACAGCAACCTGTTCGATAATATCTTTAGTATTAGGATGTAATTCACCC
>UOFS01000014.1_pt1 | contig 106575 bp, 106 predicted proteins | sample 1989581 | NCBI WGS metagenome assembly UOFS01 (sample SAMEA4712198, study PRJEB27164) | hydrothermal vent metagenome | biome: marine basaltic hydrothermal vent biome; feature: marine hydrothermal vent; material: mineral | place: Pacific Ocean | collected 2011-06-14/2011-07-23 | depth 1691 m | reverse complement strand
ACCTTTAGTTACGCTCATTAATTATTTCCTGTGTAGTAATTTTTTTTGAACTGTTACAATCCAGACAGGGTTTTCAGCTTGCAAGCGGTTCATGTGTAATATGGGTTTGCTCCGTGCGGCAGATAACTGTGTTGCATCCCATTCGATAGTGTAATCAATTTTTTCGGTATTATGTCGGTCTTTAATTTCTTTGAGAGTAGCAACTGCTGTAGCCATGTTTTCAATTGTGACAAAATTCATGACTAAACAAGCGGATGGTAACATTCGAGTTATACAAATAGAAATGAGTTCTGCCAATTCACCACCTGAGCCGCCAACAAATATAGCGTTTGGAGAAGGCCAGTGTTCAATATGAGAGGGTGCTTTGGCATTAATTAAAGTGTAATTGGTAACCTGCATTGATATTTTATTTTGATTTGCGATGGCGAAGTCATCGATATTTTTTTCAATAGCGTATATGTGTCCATTTGGGCACAACATTGCAGCTTCCAAACCTACGGAACCTGAGCCAGCACCAATATCCCATACGATACTATTTCGCGTTAACTGCATTCTTGAAAGTGACACTGCTCTAACTTCACGTTTTGTTATTAAACCCTTATCTGGCTTACGTTGCTTAAATGATTGGTCGGCTCGTCCAAACAATAATTTTTCAGTTCGCAGTTTACAACGTTGTAATATTGTTATATTGAGGTCTGAAAATTTGCTTTGGGCTGCTTTATTAATGTCCATCGGACCTAATGTAGTTTCATTTTCATGCAAAATGTTTTGGACAACTGTAATCGTAAAATCTAGCTCAAAACCTTCAAGTTTTAACATTTTTGCTATTCGAGTAGGACTATTTTCTGGGCTGGTAAAAACAGCAAGTTTGTCATATTGCTGTGTCAGTTGTAATAATTTATATAAACCATGACTAGTATCGGCTCCAATTTGCCATTCACCAGTATCTTTACTGTGTATTGAACAAATTTTGATATCGTGCCATGTGAGGCCAAGACGGGCGCAAGCTAGCTGAATTGTTGAAACGTTAGGAATTATTTCACAAGTAGCACTATCAATTTTGTTATGAATATATTTTGCTATACCGTGACAAAGCGGATCACCTGTGGCTAATACAATTATTTGTTGCTTATTTTTTTGTGCTGTTGTTATCCATTGAGGAATTTTGCTCAAATTACCCGTGAGGTCAAATTGTTCTGTCGCATTGCTAAAATGCGATTGAAAGAGTCTAAGCGTACGACTGCCGCCAATGATAATATTTGCCTGGTTAATATAATTAATAGATTGCTGTGATAGTGACTGCAAAGCATCATCGAGTACGCCTATAATTCGACAATTAACTTGAGCTGAACGATCTGCTTTGTTTTTACTTGTCGGTTTAACTACTGCTTGTGTCATTTATATAGCACCTTAGTAATTGCCTGATTCTTCAGCTAATTTGTTGCCGTCAAAATCACATACCATTACTGTAATTTTGAATTTATTGGGATAGCGAGAACTTAAAGTCTTTATAACTTTTTTCGCTAGTGCTGCGTAAAACTCATTAAGTAATCCAATTTCTTGCATTCGCTCGCTGGCATAGCGAGCCATTTCAGATGCCGCTATGTCAGTGCATACCTCGTCAGGAGCGCCAATATTTTTAGCGAGATCAGCAAGTAATTGGGTGTTGACTTTATTTCGACCAGCGTGGGTAATGGTTTCCCCTTGAGCCATTTTGGTTAGTTTACCAACCATACCACCGATAATGGCATGTTTAAGTTTTTCGCTAACAATGGTATCTAAAGCATAACGAAGAAAATCACCCATTTGTACAAAACAGGCATCATGTAAGTCTGGCATTTCACGCATGACAAATTTTTCAGTTCGTCCACCTGTTGTTAATACTACGGTATCTTGTCCCTGATTTGCTGCAACTTCGATACCCTGTATAACACTGGCACGAAATGCAGATGTAGAATAGGGATGCACAATCCCTGTTGTGCCCAAAATGGAAATGCCATCAATAATGCCCAAACGGTAATTTAATGTTTTTTTAGACATTTGAATCCCGCCTGGTACAGAAATAGTTACATCAATGCCCGTAGATTTGAGAACATCATTGGCCACTAGACGAACATTTTCTTCAATATTTTTTCTGGGAACTGGATTAATTGCAGGGCCACCGACTTCCAAGCCTAAACCTTTCATTGTAATTGTACCGACACCAATTCCACCTTTGAGTTGCACTTTATTAACTAGATCTAAATCTTTATTAAAACATACATCGGCTGTTAATGGTGCTTTGTCAGTACAATCAGGGTCATCCCCCGCATCTTTGATCACCACTGCATGTGCCGTTAATTGATCACAATAAGCATCTGTTACTGTAAAATTAACTTTTTCTCCATTGGGTAACATGCATTCTACATTATCGGGAATTTTGCCTGTTAACAGACCGAGTGTAGCAGCACGTGCGGCGGCAGCTGAACATGCACCAGTAGTAAAGCCCTTACGGTTTCCTCGTTTTTTTTTCTTTTTTACTTCCATAATAATCGTAGAAATTTACTGAGATTAGTATTATTTATTTTTTCTAGTCGACTCAACAATAGCTAATAGTGCATGAATTGCAGCAACAACTAAGGTCGAACCTCCTTTGCGTCCATGTGTTATGATCCAAGGAGTATTAGTTAATGTCTGGGTAATTTCTTTTGATTCTGCTGCAGAAACAAACCCTACTGGCATACCAATAATTAGAGCTGGTTTTATTTCATGATTTTTAATCCTATCGGTTATTTCGATTAATGCCGTTGGTGCATTGCCTACAGCAATTATACTGTCATCTAATAGATTTAATGTTTGTGCTTTTTTCATGGCTTGCACTGCACGGGTTGTGTTTAATTTTTTTGCTTGGGTAATGACATCTTCATCGGAAATAAAATGATGGGTATTTACATTAAAATAATTTAAACGTGGTTTTGAAAGTCCAACACAAATCATTTCAACATCGGCAACAATATTTGCGCCATTATTAATCGCATTTATTCCAGCGGTAATGGCGTCGGAGTGAAATTTAACCAAACCATTAAATTCAAAATCAGCGGTGGCATGAATCATTCGGCGTACGACTTGCCATTGTTCATCTTGGTATGAATGTGCGCCAACTTCTTGATCAACAATTGAGAATGAGTCATGTTCAATCTTTTGACCCGCTTGGGTTAATTGTTCAGTAATGACGTTGTTCATGCTGGCACTCCAAATTCAGTTTGCAGTTTATTGTTTTGCTCGTTGTGGTGATGATCGTGGTTGTGATTATGGTGATGTCCCTCACTTTCAGCGAGCTCACGATATTGACAACCATCACATTCGAGCATAATGCTCTGAGTTAACTCACCTGTGGCTTGTTTTACTCTGGTATCTAATATTTCATATATTTCATTTTCAAAGCCAAAGTAATGGCTTAAAGCAAAACTTAACTGGGGGTATTGTTGTTGTAAACGTGTTGTTTGTCGTTTTATGCGTTCAATTAGCGTGCCTGTAAATAAATAATAGGGGAGGATGACCACTTGCGTCATGCCTAGTAATGAATGTCGTTGTACTACAGTTTCTAAACGTGGGTAGGTAATTCCTGTAAATGCAATATCGATATTATCATGATCAGTTTTTTCATATAACCATCTTGCCATTTTGGCTAGTTCACCATTGGCAAATTGATCTGACGATCCACGACCTAAAATGATTACACCAGTAGAACGTGGGTCGGGCATTTCAATGCTTGCAAGCGCCTTTGTTAAGTTACGTTTTAAAATAGATAAAATTGGTTCGCCTGCACCTAAATGTTTGGCATAGATAAATTCAATATGGGCATGTCGTTCTCTAGCTTTATTGATGTGGTGCGGTATTTCCATTTTGACATGACCGGCGGCATTTAAAATTAACGGTACTACGATAACTTTATTGCTGTTATTGGCGGTAGCTGCATCGGCAACAATGTCGAGACCATCATCTAACAATATCTCAGCAAATTCAATATAGCAGGTGCTAATGTCCCATTCAGGATTTCGTGATTGCCACTCTGTTGAAAATTGTTCAATTTCAACGTTGCCATTTTTATCGCGTGAACCATGTCCAACTAATAGTATTGTTGTTGTCATTATGTTTTCCTAATAGATAATTTGATTTTTTTAAATACTCGTAGTTGTTTTTTCTGCTTTACGAAACCGATGACTGAACGTTTTATCGTATAGTTTTGATTTTTTAAGTTCTTTCCAATCGCGCGAACCAATTGTTGGGCTGACGATGATCATGGCTTGACTTGTTATTTTTTCTGCAATGCATTTGTCACGAATATTTTTTAAGGTTCCGCGGATAATTTTTTCCTGTTCGGGCCAACTGGCTTTTTGAACGACTAATATTGGGGAATTTTCATCCCATCCAGCGGCACTACAATCTCGTTGAACTTTTTTAAGTAATGTTATTGATAAAAATAAACATAAAGTACAATGGTGTGCGGCTAACTCTCTTAGTGACTCACCGTCGGGCATTGGCGTTCGACCTGCTACGCGAGTTAATATCACGGTTTGAGTTATTTCTGGTAAGGTAAGTGTTTCAATGCCGGCTGCTGCCGAAGCCATTGCGGATGAAACACCTGGTACTACAGCCACATCAATTTTTAACGCATCTAATGGTTGTACCATTTCAATTAATGCTCCATATAGTCCGGGATCGCCAGTTTGCAATCGAACGATGGTTTTATATTTTGCTGCGTTTGATATTAACCAATCGGTTATTTCTTCTAAAGCCATACCTTTAGAATCACTTATAACACAATCTTTTTTTGCCCAGCGCATGGTTGTTTGAGATACTAAAGAGCCTGCATATAATATTGCATCAGCTTGTTCTATTAAATTACGTCCTTTAACGGTTATTAATTCTGGATCACCTGGACCGGCACCAACAAACCATACTTTGCCATAATCTGCTTTAGTATTTTCTTTGAGTTTAGATTTACTACTAGTCATGTTTAAATAATCTCGCACAGGCATTTGGGTTGGATGGAAAATACATATGCAGATAACTGGCATGTAATCGTTGACTGCGGTAAACGGCCTCACCACGACCTTTTTTTCGTGTGCTACTTGTTGTGGTTATAGGCTGCATAGCGGTTTCCATTGTAGAGTGATGAAAAGTATGGCCACGGATTTCGCCTTCTGGTAGCGTCATACTGTGCATGCCGAGGTTTGTTAGTTTTTGTTGCATGACGGCTGTGCCAGTTAGCAAGCCGGCCATGTTGGCTTTATTACCTGCTGTATCGGTTAGTGATTCTAGCAAATACAACATGCCACCACATTCGGCAATTATTGGTTTATTTTGTGTGTGATGTTGTTTAATGCTTTTAATCATCGAATGATTATTGGATAAAGATTTTAAATGTAACTCCGGATAACCTCCCGGAAAATACACGCTATCAGATTCAGGCAAACTGTTATCATTAATGGGTGAAAAATAACTAATTTTAGCACCTAAGCTTTCTAAACATTCGATATTAGCTCGATAGATAAAACTAAAGGCTTGGTCTTGTGCAATACTAATTTTATGTCCAGATAATGGGCGATTGTCTATTCGGGTTGACCCAGCTTCGAGACTAGTAAAAACAACAACATCCGGTAGCATATCCAATCCAGTGTCCAATAATTTTTTTGCTGCTAAATTAATTCGTTTTTCCAAGTCATTTACTTCATCAGCGGTAACTAGGCCAAGGTGTCGTGACGGCAGTTCAATATTTTGGTCTCGCGGTAGGGCTCCATAATAACGCATTCCCTTGGGTAAACTTTCTGCTATCATTTCAGCGTGATTGGCACTGGCCACACGATTGGCAATAACGCCGGCAAATAATAAGTTTTTATTGTAGTTAGCTAAACCGTGGGCTAAGGCTCCAAAAGTTTGAGCCATCGATGCGGCATTAATAACAGCTAATACCGGAATATTAAATAACATGGCTAGTTCGGCACTTGATGGTGCTCCATCAAATAATCCCATGACACCTTCAATTAAAATTAAATCGGCTTTTTGTGCGGCGTTATACAACAGTTCACGGCAATGTGCTTCTCCACCCATCCACATGTCGAGTTGGTAAACCGGATTACCGGATGCACGCTCTAAAATTGTTGGATCTAAAAAATCAGGGCCAGTTTTAAATACAATAACTCGGCGACCTTGTTGGCGATGCAGTCTTGCCAGTGCAGCAGTAACGGTGGTCTTGCCTTGTCCTGATGCAGGAGCGCTAATAAATATTGCAGGACATAAAACACTATTTGAAACTGAGTTAACACCACTCAAAATTCAATGCCTTTTTGAGCCTTAATGCCGTTTTTATAGGCATGTTTGATTACATTCATTTCAGTAACAGTATCCGCTATATTTATTAACTTTTCTGGAGCCGCTCGGCCAGTAATTATAACGTGTTGCATAGTGGGGCGTTGTTGTAATTTTTCCACAACATCATCAATATCGATATAACGATGTTTTAATGCAATGTTCAACTCATCAAGTAATACTAGGTTGATACTCTCGTCTGTTAAGAACTGACATGATTTTTGCCATGCCTTTTGTGCGGCAGCAATATCAACTTGCTTGTCTTGTGTTTCCCATGTAAAGCCTTCACCCATAACGTAATATTGAAGTTCATTTGGAAAACGTCGATAAAACTTTTCTTCGCCCGTTGAAAATTTACCTTTTATGTATTGCACAACCGCTATATTAAGTTCTTGTCCCAATGCTCGTGCAACCATACCAAAGCCTGAGCTGCTTTTACCTTTACCATTTCCAGTGAGTACTAATAATACACCTTGGTCAATTTGTGCTGTTGCTATTTGCTGATCTTTAACCTGCTTTTTGCGTTGCATTCGTTTTTTATGTTGTTCATCCAAATGCATTTTATTGCTGTTTTTTACTTGGGTATTCATTTTTGTTGGTTTTAAGAGTTAATTTCTTGTATAGGCAGTGATTCAAAGTAATGTGATTTTAAGAAACCATTAACTGTTCCAATAACGAGCCAAAATAGTATGTTTGCAAATGAGGTGGTTATAATAAAGGATCTTATTAATTCTTCAGGAACCGAGCTAATTTCTGTTATTGAAACTGAATTAGTGAAAAAGTGTGGAGCAATAATAAATACAACGCCGAAAATGCGAAATGTAGTGGCAGGATTTAAAAATAATAGCCCTAGGCCTATGGCTGTTGAAGCAACTGTTGCTGCCCACCATAATTGCCTATGTTCTAAAGTGGCTTGAACTGCGCCGGGCAACTCAGGAGGCTGGCCTAAGCTTGGCGCAAGAAAAAATACACAAAAACCTGCTAAACCCCAAAACATTCCTGAACGCCATCCTGAAAATTTGCTCGCCGTCATTAAAGATACGAGTAATAAAGAAAATCCTATTCCAAGTATGATATTTGTCATTAATGTAAATAGCGTTCTTTCATTACCATCATGAGGCGACCACTCTACTTGTGCGACATTAGTATCCGTTGCACCATGTTCATGAGTGTCTGTTGTGTGGGAATGCTGCTCTGATTTTACCTCGTAGGTTTCAGCTTCGAGAATAAGTGGAATAACATTAAACTGTTGTACTAAGGTAAGCAGGGCACCTGCAATGATGCCGGATATGATACCGGGTATTAAAAGGTTACGTAACATTTGAGTGACCGCTTTGTGGTAAATTATTAAGAATTAATGACAAGGAAAAGATGCTGCATGACGAGTATCATGTGCCGCATTATGTACAACATTACCTTTGCCTTGCGCAAAACCAACCGACAAAATTAAAGCTAGTCCAAGACTCGCAACGAAAATTAATTTAAGTGCTGATTTTGTAATGCTTTGTGATGATGTTGAAACGTGTGTTGTCAGTGACATAAATCCTCCAGTAGTCAAATGAAATTATTGTGGAGGTAGGCTGGTCTAAGCTAAATAGTATCAATTAATCAAATATTTAGTTGATAGACATGTTTATTGCCCTCCGCAATAATTTAGTATGTAGATTGTAGGCCGGTCTCCGGACTTACGAATTTAAAACTACTCGTTTACCGTTGCGGGGGCAGTGCCGGAATTGTGCTATTGTCGCACCGGCTTCCCGTTTAATCCTCATCGAGGACACCTTCAAGCTATCTTAGTACTTTAACGGGATTAGGATTAAACTGTCAATATTAAATATTGTACAAAAAACAAACAAAACTAGAGTTTAGTTTGATTGCTATTTAAACAGATGTATAGTTTAAGTAATAATGGTATAACATAATGTTTTAAAACGATTTTGCGATGTTGTATTTTACCTTTGATAATTTTGGTTTTTTAAATTCGGAACTGAAGTTGGAATAAACCAATTCCTAATGCGTATCTTAGGATGATTTGGCTTATTTGCCGTGCTGTTTTTTATAAATTTTGTTACCCTCATAGCGTGGCTAGAATCAATAAAAATTATAATTGTACTGAATGCGGCACTGAATCGTCTAAATGGTCAGGTCAGTGTGGTGATTGTGGTGCGTGGAATTCTTTAAGCGAAATCGCTAGCGCCATTCCGATGCGTAAAGGCGGTGGCCAAGCATCGAGTTATAGTGGTTCAAAAAGTAAAACGGTGCAATATTTAAAAGATATTACCCCAAATGAACAATCGCGTATTACCACAGGTATCAGTGAGTTTGATCGGGTGCTTGGGGGCGGTTTGGTTGCGGGTTCGGTGGTTTTATTGGGTGGTAATCCTGGCATTGGTAAATCCACTTTATTGGTTCAAGCTTTAGCACACTTACAATTATCATTAAAAACCTTATATGTTACTGGCGAAGAATCACTCGAGCAGGTGAGTCTACGCGCTCATCGTTTAGAACTCGATTTAGGCGAGCAACTATTATTAAGTGAAACACACCTAGAATCGATTTTAAGTATTTCGCAAAAAGAACAACCCGGTGTTATTGTGATTGACTCTATCCAAACGATGTTCAGTGCCGATGTTCAATCGGCTCCAGGGTCGGTATCACAAATACGGGAATGTACCGCGCAATTAGTTCGTTTTGCAAAGCAAACGCAAACCACCATGTTTTTAGTTGGACACGTAACTAAAGAAGGTACATTAGCCGGTCCGAGAGTTTTAGAACACATGGTTGATACGGTATTATATTTTGAAGGCGAAAGTGACAGCCGTTATCGAGTGGTACGTGCTTTTAAAAATCGTTTTGGCGCGGTGAATGAATTGGGTGTTTTTGCCATGGCTGACAAAGGTTTGATACCGGTTAACAACCCATCATCAATTTTTTTATCGCGCCATAACCAACCCGTGTCGGGTAGTGTGGTGATGGTAACCATTGAAGGTAGTCGTCCCATGTTAGTTGAGGTGCAAGCTTTGGTTGATGAAAGTCATTTAGCAAACCCCAGACGAGTTACCGTTGGTATCGACAATAATCGTATCGCAATGCTGCTTGCTGTCTTAAACCGACATGCGGGTATTGCAAGTTATGATCAGGATGTTTTTATCAATGTTGTGGGGGGTGTACGCGTTACAGAAACGGGCGCAGATCTTGCGGTGGTTTTAGCAATTATTTCGAGTCTACGGGATAAAGTTATTCCTCAAGATACTGTTATATTTGGTGAGGTAGGTCTATCGGGTGAAATTCGTCCGGTAACGAATGGCCAAGAGCGGTTACACGAAGCAGTTAAACACGGTTATAAAAGAGCCGTTATATCCAAGGCAAATGCACCTAAACAACAAATTGAAGGGCTGAAAATCATTGCGGTGAATCGATTGGAGGAAGCTATTATTTTTGATTAAATTAACTTGGAGTCAATGATAGTTTTTACTGTTTTTTTTGCTTCTAAAAATACCATACCAAGGTTTGATGTCGGTTTGGAAACAACAGCGAGTACAGCTCTTTGTCCAATTTGAACCATTAAAATGCAACCTTGTTCGCCTTCAATTAATACTTGTTTTAGTTTTCCTCTTTTGAGTTCGGCAGAGGTTTTATCTCCAAGTGATAATAGTGAAGCACACATGGCTCCAAGCCGATCAGGATCAACTGTATCATCCATTACTGAGGCAATATTAATGCCATCTCGGGACATTACTGCAGCTGCTTCAATGTCATTAGAAAAATTACGCAATTCAGAGAGAATTGGTTTTAATTTTTTATTCATGACTTCTTTGACATTCGATTTGGCATTCATTTTATTTTAATTCATCTCTTATAGTAATTTAATATTTCGTTTTTTAGTACAGTCGTCACAATAAATTTTTCCAGTGCGTACGTGACAGGTTAAATATTGATTTGATTTTAACTCCAATGTACATCCGTCACAAAGAGAGGCTACTTCAAGTTTTTCAATTTTGTATCCCTCTGTTAGTTTTTTAACACCGTTAATCATTGTATTTATAGGTTTAGATTTTACAATAGCTTTACGAAATACTTCTTCCATTGCTCGCCATTGTGTTATTAAATTCTCAGTTAAACCGTATTCACGTAAACATTGTTCCATTAGTTCTTCACGGTAATCATATAAGGCATCTGAAATCACCATCCAGTGATGTGCTTTTTTAGGATGTTCTCCAAAATAACATTTTTCACCAGTGAATACTGAACGTAAAAAAGATGATTGCTTTTCGATAGCACGTTGAATGGTTATGTCTTCAAAAAAAATGGATAATTGTTCATCAGCATAAACCAGCGTATAAAAACTTTTTAAAATTTCATTAAGACCTGCTCCATTTTCTAGTGCTAACCATATTTCAGGGTTAGGCGCTAATAAACCAGTTCGATTATGAAAATTTTGATACATTGCTATTCACTTTTATAGCTACGTATCTAGCAATAAAAACAAGATGCGTAACTTGACCCTATTCTCTATACTTCAGCGCTTACTTCAACTGCAGCTATTCTGGCTTTAGTTAATGCCATACCCATGTTGACACTTTTTCGACAAACAAAACAAATGACATGCTCTTGATTATTTTTTATTCGAGAAAAAATATGTAATAAATTATCACTTAAAATTAACATCTCCTGAAAGTAATGATGGCCATCGTTTTCAACACCGCGTGCTTTTTTGAATAAGCTCTCTATAGTTGAAACATTAGAACCTTGAAAAAGATCTGCCGTTGCTGCGGCTAGAATATCCATAACTTCAGATGGATGAGAGTCAACAGTTTTAATACCCAGTAACATACCGGTGCTTAAATCCACATAACCTGCGGCAACACATTCAGGTATATCTGATACTGCTTTATTGATGGCTTTATCTAATGACATTATTTACTCCTGGTTTAATTAACAAGAAATATCTTGTTGTTTACGATTTATATTAAGGTTGTTATGTGAATTTGCCGTAAAATCAGCAAAGGACTCTAAAAATGCAACTTGTTCTTCAGACTGTACCCAACGAGGTTCAATTCGACGAACAGCTTCTAAAGCATCCAATGCGGTTTTACCTTCCCATATTAATTGTGCGGCAAGTAGCGTTCCTGTTCGTCCAAGCCCTGCTTTACAATGATAAGCAACCGGCATACCTTCTGACATACGGTCAAAAACTTGTTTACACATCGAAACAGTTTCTTCGAGTTTAGGTGCTGCCATATCTGGAATTTTTAACCATAGTCCTTCAATGCCATATTTTTTTAATAACTCGGGATCAAACTGTTTGGTTGTTAAAGAAACTAATACTTTAATTCCAACCCGTTGTAATGCTTTAAGATCGTGTTTTTCATCAAGTACTATTCCGGGTCTTGGTGTGCCGGCTAATAAACCTTTTTTTAACCAAAGAAAACTGCGTGGTCCAAATGAGTCGCTGACATAATTTTGTGCTGATTTAGGTATTGTTGGTGGCGTAGGCAGATTGGCATGTTCATCGAGTTCTTCTATTTTTGCATCTGCTGATGGTAATGGGCACGAGCCAGTACGTATGAAACCTTTAGTAATTTCATTTTGAGGTTTAGAGAAAAAATCCTTAGTGTTTTTACATTCATGGATCCAACCACCGGCTAATAATGCACATTGACCACCAATTTCTCGTACCTGGTTTTGGTTGTGCAATACCAGAATAATTGCAAGTTGTTCGCCAAGTTGTTGTATATATTTAAGTAGCGATGCACTTTCAAAATCTTTTAAATTAGCTGTGGGTTCATCAATACAAAGTAATTTAGGTTTAGCTGAAGCACTACGTGCTATTGCTAGTTGTCGTTGAGCTGCAAGCGTTAAGTCAACAACGGGTGTATCCATTTTATCAATGAGTTTATTTAAACCTGCTCGAGAAAGTAATCTCTTTGCTAATTTTTTTTGTTGAAGTTGTGTTAAAGTCTGACGTTCTGGAAGATCGTTTACGATATTTTCAAATACCGTTGCCATCATTAGGCGTGCATTTTGTGCAACTAACATTGGATATTCTTCTGAACTGCCCAGTTTATCCTGTAAATAATTAGCTTGACCCCAAACTCTAAGTGTTGAAACTGCATCGTTAATGCCACAGATCGTTCGCAACAATGTTGATTTACCGGTTCCTGCTGGTCCTAGTAAAACAAAAACTCCACGATCAGGAACTTCTAGATCAATAGAGCGTAATATAATGCGGTCACCAAATGCGACACCAAATTTTTTTAAGGATAATATCGACATTACACTCTATTTTTTAAGTTATTTAAGATAGCCCGGGATCAATTGAATACAACAATGACTCTGTTAATAAAATCACATCTGCTGAATTGCGAGCGTCCACTTCTAGTATCGGCGCTGTAATATTTTTATTAACTAAAATTTCATGATAATCGTCGATTGAAGGATCTGAATTGTGTTCCATTCTATTAATCCCCAATGCTACTCCTGTAATATCAATGTAATCCTTAAAGGCATCCAAATACGTTTTACAATCTTGTAGTGGGTCAGGATTCTTGTTGTTAAGTAGTAGAATTAAACCTATACCACCATCGGTTAAAATATCCCACATAAAATTAAAACGTTCTTGTCCTGGTGTGCCATATAAATGAATTCTTTCGTCGTTTTCTAATTTTATCATGCCATAATCCATTGCAACCGTAGTGTTTTGTTTGATGTCTTTTACTTCATCAGTTGCAAATTCTTCGGTTTGAAATGGTTCGATATCACTTATTGCTGCAATAGCAGATGTTTTGCCGACACCAACCGGACCAGCAAAAACTATCTTATAGGCGCTCATCTTTTTCCTTATCCTGTTTTGGTATTTTTATCATCATTAAAATGATGTAAACGATTTATGATAGAAGCGAACAAACCTCGCTTATCATTGTGGTAGATTGTCTCATTTTTAATTAGTTGATCTGATTCTCGTTTAGCAATCTGAGTTAAGCCGATAGAGTAAGAGGCTGTAAAAACATTAAAAATATTTTGTAGTGGAATGTCTAATTTTTTATGGATATCCATAATACTGCACGGGTTTCTAGTCCAATAGGATATTATGCGCATGGCATTTTCAGGAATTGTTAACCTAGTTAAATTTGGCCAACGAGTTAAATAGTGGCGAGTTTCAGTTGATATATCTGATGGAATTCTACCACGTGAAGTCATTAGCCCTAGGTTCCACATAAAGACCTCTAGGTTTAAAATTTCTGCATTATGGTTGTTTAGTAATTTTAATTTTTTAAATGACTCTAATTTGCCATGTTTGGATGTAATGGGTAATACTAATTTTTTATCAAGTGGTACAATGGCAAGCGTTCTGATTTGATTATTGGTTAAATCTGTAATAACCTCGGATTTTTTAGGATTAATCAATATATTTTTATCATCCAAACATGTAAATAACACAACGTCATCGTTAGCACTACACTTATTAATGGCATCAAGTGCATAACCGAGTAAAAAACGGTTGGTATCAAAACTTGTTTCGGTTGTTATATCAGGTACTATTCGTTGAGTTGAGTTTTTCGAATTTTTATTAACGCGTTTATTAAGATTTTCTGCAATTTGTCTGGATTCAATGGCTTTCATTGCCAAGGCAATTTTATCTTTAGTAATGATATTAATGGAATTTTCAGTAGATTCTTGTGACTTTATAGTACTGAGTTTTGTTTTAGCATCTAATATGGCTTTAACTAATGTCATAGCTGATAATGGTACGGTTATCTGGGGGATTTCCCAATCATCCAAATTTTTAGTACAGATACCAATGGTTGGAATATTAGGATAACTTTTATGAAAATTATTAAATAATTGTCTGGCATCTTTAAAATCAAGGTTAAATAATGCTACTTGCGCTTGTGATGCCTCAACAATGTGACAAACCCCATTAGCTCTGTTTTTAAAGGTAAGCTCAAGAGTGTTAATGGCACGTTGTTCCATACCAAATACGGCAACATTGATTGCTGTTTCCACTTATTTAATTCTCCACACTTTTGTTCATTACTTTTTAATTGAGTAAAGTAAAGGGGTAGTACGAACAGACAATAAAAATACCCGTTAGCAAATGGCATTGTTTTAAAGAGTGTTCTTATTTATTTCATATGAATAAGAGTATCGGTATGTAACACTATATATTTAGTTTTAAATTTTAAGATGGGTGTTGCTACTATAGCGGTTGGTTTCCTTATTATTTTTAAGCGATATAGTTAACCTGTGTTGTCGTAGGTTGGAGTGAGGATTTTTCGCACCCCAACTGGGTTTATCTAATCATTTACATGCATTAATTCACTTAGTTCACGCTCGAGAATGTCTTTATTGCCTAAGTTTAATTCAATTAATCTCTTTAGATGAGTAATACTTTCAATGTCGATATGAATACAGGTAAAGCCGAGTGATGTCTGTTCGATATGAGCCGTGCTGACTTCCATTGTTATAGTACTGCCCTTAGCTAAACATAGGTCAATCTGAAAGGTTTCTCCAACTGCACCAGTCCAATCTTCAGGGCGAGAAATTAATACCCCGTGTAAACTGATATCAATTAATTTACATTCCCAAGTTTGTTGCATGTTTGCAGATGACAGTGATATTGGAATTGAGAATTGAATTCGGCTAAAGTGTCGAGCATCAGTATTTTCGAGTTGTTTCATGGCATTAGTCCATTGTTTATTCGAGATAAAACTGCATTTTAATATTTCCGATTTGAATTAAATCACCCTCATTTAGCTTATAACTTTGCGTACCAATTTCAACCTCACCTACTTTAGGTGGAATTTTACCTTCGAGATGTGAAATGAAAAAACCATCATCTCGACGAGCGATAACAACCATTGCAACGCCGGGTTTACCTAGATTGGTTACTGAGCGAGTGAGTTGTAATGTTTGTCCCAAGTTTTGACCCGATAAAATTTGTACCCAAGCACTTTGATTTATATTTGATGTTGGTTCAGGTACTTCTGGTTCAAGCATTACTATATCTGTTTCTGTTTCTGTTTCTATTTCTATTTCAGTTTCTACATTAGTATCAATTTTATCAGTAAATTTCTCAGATGGAATGGCGGGTAGACTCGCAGAACTTTCGTGTAATAATTCTTCTTCGGTAAGCTCTTGATAATTATATAATAATGTGTGTTTTCCGACACGTATCAAATCACCATCTTGAAGATGATATGACGAAATTTTATCTTGATTAACGAAAGTTCCAGCTTCTGATTCGCAATCTATCAAGGTTGATTGTTGTGCTTTTGTGGAAATTTTTGCATGGTTTTCATCAATAGCAAGGCTATCGATAAATACAGTACAATTTCGAGCATTTCCTATAATCATCTCCCCCTCAATAATAGGAAATACTTTTAATGTTCTACCTTTAAATGACAAGGTCAATTTTGACAACTATAAGCTCCTGATATCTTTATAATTATTATGGATTATAGACTGTAATTGTTTTTTTTACAGACTAACTGTAAGTATGGCATCGAATTAAAAATCGTATACCGAGGTTAACGGTCAAGCTACAGAAAAATTTAGTTTTGTATTATTAATTGTATTAATTAATTTGGGGTAGGTTTATTTTCTGTAACAACAACAGGCTCATTAATGATAACTAAAACAGTTTTGACTGTACTTGAGGTGGTTTGCAATATTTCGATAGGGTAGTCTTGTAATCGTAAACTGGTTCCTGGTTCTGGAATATATTCGAGGTATTCGGTGATTAAGCCATTGAGTGTTTTTGGACCATCTAGCGATAAATTCCAATTAAATGCCTTATTAACTTCTCGGATTGAAATACTTGCATCAATGATAAAACTACCGTCTTCTTGTTTTTTTATATCTCGCGATAACTGTGCTGGATCACTGGTAAACTCTCCGACGATTTCTTCGAGAATGTCTTCCAATGTCACAAGGCCTTGAATATCACCATATTCGTTTACAACAACACCAATACGGTGTTTTTCTTTTTGAAAATTTGATAATTGCGTGTGCAATGAAACTTTCTCTGGGATGAAATAGGGTTTTTGAAGTCGCTTTATAAAATCTTCTTTATTTGAGTTTTGACCTAATATCAGTGGAATCATATTGCGCATATGAATAAAGCCACGAATCTTATCAATATCACCGTCAAACACAGCTAATCGAGTGTGAGCCGATGTTTTTAGTTGGTTGAGTATCACTTCCCATTCATCGGTTAGATCGACTCCGATAATTTCATTTCGGGGAACCATAATGTCATCAACGGTTACTTTCTCTAAATCTAATATGCCCAGTAACATGTCTTGGTGATCTTTTGGAATTAGATTGCCAGCTTCATTAACCACGGTACGCAGTTCTTCTGGACTGAGATGATCCGATGCGACGTGTTCATTGGAGATGCCAAATAATTTAAAATTTAACTTGGTGATAAAATTAATAATATTAATAAACACCGACATTATTTTTAATAGTGGCGCTAATACATAAGCAGCAGGGAAGGCAAAACGTTCAGGGTTTCGTGCAGCGAGTGTTTTAGGTGTCACTTCAGAATAAATTAATACCACAAATGTCAAAGTAATTGTGGCTATAGCAACTCCGGAATCTTGTCCAAGACGCAAGCCAATAATGGTCGCTATAGATGCGGCTAAAATATTGACCAGATTATTACCGAGCAAAATTAAACTAATTAAACGTTCAGGCTTATCCAATAATGCTTGGGCACGTTTAGCACCAGAATTATCTTTATTCGCGAGATGTCGTAACCGATAGCGATTAAGGCTCATTAGACTGGTCTCTGAACCAGAAAAAAAACCAGAAATAATCAAAAGTATAACTAGCGAAATGAAAAGTACACTAAGAGGGAGTTCGTTCAAAAAAGCAGTGCCTATGTATTATCGTATTGTTAAGTATACGCAATTAATTGGATTTTCTCACCGTAAAATCAATTCAATCACAAATTTTGAACCGAAATAGGCAAGCATTAAGAATACAAAACCAGAAATTGTCCACTTGATAGCCGTTCGACCACGCCAGCCGAACTGGTGTCTTCCCCATAATAAAATAGCAAATGTTATCCATCCCAATATTGATAATAATGTTTTATGAATTAAGTGTTGCTCAATAATGTTCTCGAGATAGAAAATTCCCGTTACCAGAGATAAGCTTAATAGTAGAAATCCTACAGTAATAATGTGAAATAATAAGGTTTCCATAGTTTCTAAGGGCGGTAATGCTCGAATGAAACCACCAGGATGCCGATTTCGTATGTGTTTTTCTTGAATATAAAGCATGATGGCTTGCACTGCAGCAATACTGAGTAAACTATATGAGAGGATTGATAATAAAATATGGGATTCTAAGCCAATGGATAATTGTTGATTTAGATAAAAGTGATGCGGACTAAGGTAGCGCAAGATAATAAAAAATGCGGCAATTGGCATAATTATAATGGCTAAATTTTCAACAGGGTATTTAAGTGTTGCCAATAATAATAGAGTTAATATCAACCAGCTCGTTAACGATAAAATACTAAATATACTAATATCAATACCCAAAGGGCTTATCATTATTTGGCTTAGAATATATAAGTGTAAAACACTGGCGATAAATCCAATAGAAATAAGCAGGGATTTTTTATTAAAAACACTAATGGGTATATTCATAAGGCGCAAAATAAATAAAACTGCGTCGAAGCAATAAATGAGGCTTGTGGTAATGCTTAAAAATAACATAATTTTCCTGTAACGAGTGCTTACTCAATATGATGGCATAATGTTTAAGAAAAAAGATAGGGTTTTTGTGTGCAATTTATGCAAACTGGTTAATATTTGAGAAATTTATAGTTTCAAAATATTATATAAGCACCTACACTTAACCATTGTAAGTCATTCAAATCATTAAATATGATCGAATGGATATAAATTGTGCATTTATACCGTTATTAAGGTAAGTTAACCACAATACGAGTTAATACAATACTATAAATGATTAGCTATACAATATTTATGAAAAAAGTTCAGGGCTAACTGAAGATGGAGCTTCAGGTTTTAGGTTGTAGCGGAGGAATAGGAGAAGATCTGCGAACAACAACATTTCTACTCGATGACGATGCATTAATTGATGCAGGTACCGGCGTGGGAGATTTGAATCTGGAGCAAATGAAAAAACTGCGTCACATTTTTTTAACTCATTCACATTTGGATCATATTGCCGGAATACCATTATTGGTGGATACCGTATTTGGTACACATGAAGAGCCTATCGTTATTCATGCGCAAGAAGTTACCATTAACGCACTTCGCGCTCATATATTTAATAATATTATTTGGCCGGATTTTTCACTGTTACCCAATAAAGATAAACCCGCAATCCGTTATCAATCGATGGTTCCGGGTGAAATCTATCAGTTGGGTGATCGTCGAATTGAAATGATAACTGTGAACCATATTGTTCCAGGGGTTGCCTACCGTGTTGAAACTTCAACCGGAGTATTTGCTTTTAGTGGTGATACATCTACTACCGATGATCTATGGCAACGTCTAAACGAAAATGACAAGTTGGATTTATTATTTGTCGAATCAGCCTTTGCCAACAAAGATCAACATTTAAGTAAACTTGCGGGTCATTATTGTCCGGAAACCTTGGCAGTTGATTTAAAAAAATTAAATCATAAACCGGACATTTATTTAAGTCATGCAAAACCCGGCGATGAAGAACTCATTTTTAATGAATGTCAAAAGGCCATCAGCAGTCACACTGTAAAATCATTAAAGGGTAAAATGCAATTTACCGTATAAATGTTAAAAATACTGTATTTTGATGCGTTTCATTCGATAAACACTCGATAAAATAGTATAATTCTAACTCTAAATCTGAATGTCAGGAATTAATAACTTTGGAATCTAATCATTATGGATTTCATCATTGGTTATTTATAATTTTAATTTAATAGGTAATTATTCATATGTTTGATGGACTATCCGATCGACTTGGGCAAACGGTACGCAATTTACGCGGCATTGGTCGATTATCTGACGACAATATAAAAGACAGTTTACGTGATGTGCGCCTCGCTTTATTAGAAGCTGATGTTGCCTTGCCTGTTGTTAAGAAGTTTATTGACGATGTAAAAGTTAAAGCCGTTGGTGATACTGTCACAAAAAGTCTCACACCGGGACAGGCATTTATTAAAGTAGTGAACGATGAACTTGTGTCATTGATGGGCGAAAAAAATGATGCCTTAAATTTGGCAAGCAAACCGCCTGTTGTTATTTTAATGGCGGGGTTACAAGGGGCGGGTAAAACCACAACCGTAGCCAAGCTAGCAAAATATTTAATCGAAGATCAAAAGAAAAATGTGTTAATGGTGAGTGTTGACGTTTATCGACCTGCTGCTATTGAGCAATTGTCAATATTGGGTAAAGAAATCAATGTTGATACGTTTAATAGTAATGCCAAGCAAAGCCCAGTTGCTATTGCTAAAAAAGCTTTAAAAGAAGCAAAAATTCAAAATAAAGATGTTGTCATTATTGATACTGCCGGACGTTTGCATATTGATGATGAAATGATGTCTGAAATTCGAGAGTTACATGCAGTTTGTGAACCTCAAGAAACCTTGTTTGTCGTTGATAGTATGACCGGACAAGATGCTGCTGTGTCTGCAAAAGCATTTAATGATGCATTACCATTAACCGGTGTGGTGTTAACCAAGACCGATGGTGATGCGCGTGGTGGTGCGGCTTTATCTATCCGTCAAATCACGGGTGTGCCTATTAAATTTATGGGTGTCGGTGAAAAAGTTGATGCGCTACAAGCATTTTATCCTGATCGAGTTGCTAATCGAATTCTCGGCATGGGGGATATCGTTAGCTTGGTTGAAGATGTTCAAAAAAATGTTGATCAAGACCAAGCATTAAAACTTGCGAATAAAATTAAAAAAGGTAAAGGTTTTGATTTAGGTGATTTTAAAGATCAGTTAAATCAAATGCGCAATATGGGTGGCATGGCCGGTTTGGTTGATAAGTTGCCAGGTATGTCGGGCAAAATGGCCGGTATGAAAGAGCAAGTTAATGATAAGCAGCTGGTTCAGTTAGAGGCAATCATTAATTCAATGACCCTAAAAGAACGACTGTTTCCTGATGTTATTAAAGGCTCTCGTAAACGACGTATTGCCAATGGTTCGGGTACTCAGATTCAAGATGTGAATCGGTTATTAAAGCAATTTAAGCAAATGCAGAAAATGATGAAAAAAATGTCTAAAGGTGGAATGAAAAACATGATGCGCGGTATGGCGGGAAGAATGCCTCCGGGGATGATGAAATAACATAAGCATCGTTTATTCCTTAATAAATCAGGGAATTACTGATATTTAACTTCACATTTGTGAAAAATCAGGTAAAATGCGCGATTCAGCTTGATAGTGTGTTTAATTGCGGTAATTCGTAGACAATAATTATTCTATCAATGGTGAATTCATAGAGAATTCAGGTAAAATTTATCTTCAAACATAAAATTAGAGGCATTAACTCAAAATGGTTGTAATCAGATTATCACTTGGTGGCGCAAAAAAACGCCCATTTTATCAAATTGTTGTTGCAGATAGCCGTAACTCACGCGACGGTCGTTATATTGAACGCGTTGGTTATTATAATCCGCGAGCAACCGGTGGTGAGACTGGTTTGGAACTTAAACATGACAGAATTGATTACTGGGTAGCCAATGGTGCGCAAGCTTCTGATCGTGTAACAAAACTTCTTAAAGACGCTGCTAAAGCTGCTGCGTAGTAAAATTTAATTGGGGCAATTCTTGCCCCAATTAACTCCAGTCTATTTTAGTCTTATCTAACTGCTCTAATGTCAGATTCTAAGCTCCCAGAAGATACCAAGGAATATATCAAAGTAGCTCATATCGGTTCAGCCTATGGCTTAAAAGGTTGGGTGAATATTATTTCTTATACTCAGCCTAAAACAAATATAATTGAATACTCACCGTGGTATTTACGTTCAGTATCGCCCAGTGCTAAAGACCAATATCAACTGGTTAAAGTTGAACAAATACGTAAACACGGTAAAGGCATTGTGGCGCAACTTCCTAGTTGTACGGATCGAACCCAAGCCGAATTGTATAAAAATACTGAAATAGCCATATTGCGCAGTCAGTTACCAGAACAAGCGAATGACGAATATTATTGGCATGACTTAATTGGATTAAATGTCGTTACCGCTGATCAAGTTAAACTTGGAGAAATAACCGATTTAATGGAAACGGGTGCGAATGATGTTTTAGTTGTAACAGAAAAAGTCGAAGATAAAACTAAAACTCGCTTAGTACCGTTTATACGGCCAGAAGTGGTTACCTCAATTGATTTAATGACAAAATTAGTGGTGGTTGATTGGGATCCTGATTTTTAAATTCTAATTATATATTTGAATATAATTTTGGTAGAGTGTGGTTAATGAAAATTAATATTATTACTTTATTTCCTGAGATGTTTCGTGCCATTACGGATTACGGTATTAGCGGTAAAGCCGTTCACAATGGCATTGTTGATATTACTTTTACCAATCCTCGGGATTTTACGCAAGATCGACACCGAACAGTCGATGATCGTCCCTATGGTGGTGGCCCTGGTATGATTTTAATGGCAGGACCGCTTAGAGAAGCAATACGGGATGCTCGTCAGCAAGCCAGTAAAGGTGCTCGAGTTATCTATTTGTCGCCACAAGGTCGTCGTCTTGAGCAACGTGCATTACGTGATTTCTCCCATAAATCAGAACTAATTTTTGTTTGTGGCCGTTATGAAGGTGTGGATGAACGAGTGATTACAGCCGAAGTTGATGAGGAATGGTCAATTGGTGATTATGTATTAAGTGGTGGTGAAGTACCTGCGATGGTGGTTATCGATGGTATTATTCGATTGTTACCGGATGCTTTGGGACATCCTGATTCTGCTGCAAATGATTCATTTAGCCAAGACTTGATGGGTGGCTTATTAGATTATCCGCAATTTACCCGTCCAGAGGAGTTGGATGGCGAAATTGTACCCACGGTATTATTGAGTGGAGATCATCAAGCTATTTTGCGTTGGCGTCAAAAACAAGCTCTAGGGCGTACTTGGTTAAGGCGACCGGACTTACTTCAAGATCTTGATTTAGATAATGAACAACAAATGTTATTATCCGAGTTTATTCATGAAAATGATGTGGAATAACACGTATTTAAAGTTAGCGAAACAAAATATTTGGAATTATTTTAATCTTTTTTCAAATATCAGACATTTTCAGACACTTTTTAGTCTTTGACGTTATCATATTTCGTAGCAATCATATATAATGCCGCGGCATTATTGGCTATCTGTATTGGCATAGCAACTTACATTTGGGTATTTGGAGTCTTCATTATGAGCAACATTATTAAAGAGTTAGAAGCAGAACAGTTAAAAACAGATGTTCCTGAGTTTGGTCCCGGCGATACTCTTGTTGTTCAAGTAAAAGTTAAAGAGGGTGATCGTGAACGGTTACAGGCATTTGAAGGTGTTGTTATTGCGAAGAAAAATCGTGGTCTTAACTCATCATTTACTTTACGCAAAATTTCACACGGCGAAGGTGTTGAACGCGTATTTCAAACACACAGCCCAATCATTGGCGATGTTACAGTGAAACGACGTGGTGATGTTAGACGAGCAAAATTATATTATCTTCGTGAATTACAAGGTAAAGCGGCTCGAATTAAAGAAAAATTAGGTTAATAACTTTTAAAAATAGAATTTAATGAGTTATTTATTAAACGGATATACCATAATAGGTATATCCGTTTTTTTACGTCTGTGATTAATTAATGTTAAATCAATAGGCGTATATAACGGACTACACTATGCTATTCAATGGATCATTCACTAGGGCAATAAAAGGAACAACGCAAAAACAGTTCCAATATGGGATTGTGGTATTTTTACTGTTACCATTTTCAACTCTATTTGCTAATTCACTTGCAGAAATTAAAGCACTTCAAGATAACGGCGCCATTTCATTAGCTTTACGAATCATTAATAAATACCAACATACGTTTAACGACCAGCCTAAAGTATGGATGTCTTGGGAACTGGAACGCATTAATATATATCAACGTTATGAAAGTTGGGACGAGTTGGCCGATCGTGTAAAAAATTATAGTGACGAAATTATTTATACCCATGAGTTTTTAAGCTGGTCACATACTCAAGCAGCCAAAGCGTTATTAAAATTAACAAAAGCGAGTGAAGCGCGAAATGTTATATTAAAACTCATTTGGTCATCAAACCAAGCGCAACAAAAAAAATGGATGAAGGTTTGGCATCGATTAATTATTGAAAGTTATGTTATTGACTCAATGATAGCCGATGCACAAATTGCAATTTTACGTTTTAAGCAAGACTATGGCACACTTTCTATTGCTGACAGATTACTTCAAGCCAGAATAATGATTCTAAATAATCGTTCTGATGATGCAATAGAAATATTAGCAGTTCATGCAAAACAACCGCAAGCAGGAATGTTATATTTACTGGCACAATTACGCAGTAAGTCACGTGCGCCACAAAAAGTTCAGCAGGCAGCGCTACGACATATGCGCGGTGAATGGGTAAATGAGGAACTAGAGTCACAGTTATGGGCAGTAGTTGCAGAAGCAGCTCAAATGTCCGGTGATCTTGGTTCGGCGGCTCAAGCTCTTGAACGCGCATTGGTTAGTTATCGTAGTGATTTGCATAACTCTAAATTATTTAAAATTAGTGCTGATACTTTATGGCATGTTTATCTGGAACATGCTGCTAAGATAGGTAATAAAAAGTTATTCTTAGCGGGCGAAGATGCGCAATGGCTTGCACTAGCAAAAAACTCGGAAAAAAATCTAATATTGATGCTCGCTCGTTATACTCATTTATCATGTTAAAGGGAGGAAGTGAAAAAGCTAAAATGTTAGCTGCTAAGGGTTTTAGTCGTTTATTAAGTTCAACAGATAATGGCCAAAAATTAATTTATCGCTTATTTTTAAAGTCTTTGCAATATCAAAAATATAATACGATTCCTGAAATTATTCGCCATGACTTAGTAGATCAAGCTATAGCAAAATCGGATATAGACCTTGCATCAAAATTAATGGCGACAATAATAATACCACCAACAGGAACGGCAAATAGTTATATGTGGCATTTACGACGTGCTCGAATATTAATTTTAGAAGGTAATGCACAACAAGGCAGTGATGTGTTATTGGAATTAATTCAAAATAATAAATTTAAACATAATGATAAAATTGATAATTTGTTACAAGTTATTTTCGATTTACAATCGGTAAAAGAATACGAGCTTGCTTATAAACTGCTAGAAAAGTCATTAAGCTTAAACAGCCAGCAACAATATAAACGTGAAATAATGTATTGGATGGCCGACTCGAGAAAAGCACAATATCGGTTTGATGAAGCCGCTCAACTTTATTTAAAATCAGCCATGATACCAAGTTCGACTACCATGGATGATTGGGCACAGTCGGCAAGATATCAAGCTGCGAACTCGTTAGTTAATTCTGGCTTAACATCTGATGCACGTGGTTTATATCAACAATTATTATCGGTGGCTAAAAAATCATCAAGGCGTGCAGTTATTCTCAGAGATATACAAAAATTGAATAATAATCGAACATTTGTTAAAACTAATTATTAACTTAGTGTAATATGTTTAAACTAGGCATTGCAACGCGGTATAATTACGTGCAATTATTAGCTTGTATAAGATAAGACTTATAAGGAAGTAAATAATTCTAAGAGCTTTTATACGTTCTTTTGTTTAGCAAATTTTACGAAATCTGCTAAAATTCAGAAAATAAGCGTATAAATTTTAAGAAAAATATTAGACTTAGATTAGGTCTTGTTTTCTTCCTCAAATAAGTACTGTTATACATAATGCAGCTATGAAATGCGTTAATTATTGCGGTAGTTAGTTATAAAAATTTGTTAAATATATTTATTTGGATTAAATAATAATAAAGTCCAAACATCGTCTAAGCTTAATAAAAGTATGCTTAAAGTTAATTCGTTATTTGAAGTGACGGTAGGTTACGCCTATTGAGTTAATCCGACATCTTATAGTATTCTGCGTCACTTGTTGGCTTTAGAATAGCTTATTAAAGATTGTATGGTAAGACAAATGGAACTGAGCATCATGTTATCAAATTGATATCGAATCATAGACATGGTGTTTTATAATTAAAAAAGGAAATCATAATGAAAGTGATTGAACAATTTTTGGATACATTATGGGTAGAACGCGGACTTAGCAATAACACTATTGATGCATACCGTAGTGATATGGAACGGTTTCATAATTGGCTCGATCAGCACAATTTAGCATTATTACAAGCTGAGCATGATGACATCACAAAATATTTAGCAATCTATGTCGAAAGTAATGCTAGCCCTCGCAGTACTGCACGACGACTCTCAACGTTAAGACGATTTTACGGTTATCTTTGTAAAGAAGGTACACGCGAAGACGATCCAACTACATTAATCCATGCTCCTAAATTAGGAAGAAGTTTACCAAAAGTTTTATCTGAAGGTGAAGTTGAAAAATTATTAAATGCTCCTGACACAAAAACTGTTTTGGGAATGCGTGATCGCTGCATGTTAGAAGTTTTGTACGCCAGTGGTTTAAGAGTATCTGAACTGGTGCAATTAGAATTAAGCCAATTAAATTTACGTATGGGTGTTATTCATATTAACGGCAAAGGCAATAAAGAACGATTAGTTCCTTTAGGTGAAGAAGCCATTAATTGGTTAGAGGAATATATTTCGGGAAATCGCAAATCTTTATTACAAGACTCGGACAGTGATGCTTTATTTTTAACACACAGAAAACAAGGTATGACACGTCAAGCTTTTTGGCACATCATTAAACGCTATGCAAACTTAGTTGGAATTTCTAAGCACTTATCACCGCATACACTACGGCACGCTTTTGCTACCCATTTATTAAATAATGGTGCCGACCTTCGAGTTGTACAGATGCTTTTAGGCCATAGCGATCTTTCAACAACTCAAATATACACACATGTTGCTCAAGAACGCTTGAAAAAAATTCATGAGGAAAATCAACCTCGTGGATAATATTTGGCTTAAACTGATATCGTGATACCGATGGGAAATAATGAGCTAGGCAAAGCCTAAAATTATTTCCCTTTTTCAAATTTCAAATTTTTTAGATTTCAGTATTCTATTCTCTGGCTTATCCAATTCACTCTTTATTAAATATAAATTAATTTCACAATTACGGAATTTATTAACTAATTTGTGGTCAATTATATTTATAATACCAGCACTCTATTACGATGCCGTTCATCGGCTTACAACTCTCAGGAATTATTTGTGAAACTACCTACTTATCAACTATTTAGTGCTATTTTATTAGCTTTTATGTTTATTACTGGCGTTAATGCAGAATTATCAGATTCTGATAAATCGGCAGCTAAAGATATTGCAGCCAAACTTCCTGGTATTGAGGTTGAAAACATCCTGCCAAGTTCAATTCCTGGTTTATACCAAGTAATTGCCGCACCACAAGTGTTATACATTAGCCGTGATGCTAAATTACTTTTTTATGGTGATATCATTAATCGCGAAACGGGTAAAAACCTTACAACACCAATAAGAGATAAGGCACGGCTTACTGTTATTAATGAAACGGATGAGTCGAGTATGATTGTATTTACCCCTAAGAAAGAAACCAAACACACGATTACGGTATTTACCGATATTGATTGTGGTTACTGTAAAAAATTACATAGCGAAATGAGTTCGTATACCGATCTTGGAATAAAAGTTCGTTACTTAGCATATCCACGTGCCGGTCTTAATAGCCCGTCGTACAAAAAAGCGGTTAATGTTTGGTGTGCAAAAGATCGGAATAAAGCCATTACAGTTGCTAAATTAAATCAAAATGTAACCAGTGATAAGTGTGATGATCCTGTTAAAAAACACATGTTACTTGGAAAAAAATTAGGGGTGAATGGTACGCCTAATTTAATCTTAGATGATGGCCGTATGATTCCAGGTTATGTACCAGCACCAAAGCTTCTTGATATATTAAATAAAAAATAAATTATTTGTTGGAGTATATGAGTTGCCGTAATTTGCTATGGCAGCTCATATTGCAAAACTTATATTCACTAAGTTACATTTATTTTTCTAGATATTTTAATTTATCTTTAGTTCCATCCCATTGCTCGGCATCTTGTGGTGGCGCTATTTGCTCGGTAATGACCGGCCATTTTCGTGATAACTCCTCATTTAACTCAAAGAAATGCTGCATATCTTCTGGAACATCGTCTTCGGCAAAGATGGCTTCAGCAGGGCACTCCGGTACACATAGCGTACAATCAATGCATTCCTCAGGATCAATGACCAAAAAATTGGGGCCTTCATGAAAACAATCAACCGGGCAAACTTCCACACAGTCGGTATATTTACACTTAATACAATTATCGGTAACTACATAAGTCATTGAAAACTCCTAACTTTAAAGAAATATTTAACCATGCTGGTTTATAGTAATAGCATGAATTAGAGCAGACGCTATTTTAAATGGATTTTGGTAGTGATGCGAGTGTCATTTGCCGTCATTTATAATATTTTTTAATTTATAAAGTTGCTCAAGTGCTTCACGAGGACTTAAAGTATCCGGATCAACTTGTTGCATAGCATTTGTTAATTTTTGCATTGAGCCAATGTTATCTGGAATAGTGTTTGGAGTATCAATTAGATTATAATCATTTTCGACTTCAAAATTTAAACTTGTTTGAGTATTTTTACTCGATGAATTTGATAATTCCGTATCAATTTCACTAGCTTCCAGTTCCAATAAACGTTGTTGTGCTATTTTAATAACATCTGCTGGCACGCCGGCTAAACTAGCGACGTGTATACCGTAGCTTTTGTTGGCAGCGCCTTGCTGTAATTCATGTTGAAAGATGATTTTATTTCCAATTTCTTTTGCCCCTAGGTGAATATTGCAGCAATTTTTATAATGTTCAGGAATTTTAGTGAGTTCAAAATAATGTGTTGCAAATAATGTCATGGCATTTATGTTTTTAAGAATAGTAACAGCACAAGCCCAGGCTAAAGCGAGGCCATCATAGGTGCTGGTACCTCGACCAATTTCGTCCATTAAAACCAAACTATCTTTAGTGGCATTTTTTAAAATGTCGGCGGTCTCTGTCATTTCAACCATAAAAGTTGAGCGGCCACTAGCAAGATCATCTGAAGCGCCTATTCGAGTAAATATTTGATCAATAGGTCCTAGTAAGGTTTTATCAGCCGGCACAAAACTACCAATGTAAGCTAAGATAACAATTAATGCGGTTTGCCGCATGTAGGTAGATTTACCGCCCATATTGGGGCCGGTAATAATTTTCATGCTGCGTTGTTCGGTTAATAGTGTATCGTTAGGCGTAAAAGGTACTTGTTGTGCTTGTTCTATTATAAGATGACGACCGGCATTAATTCCAATTTGTCTTTTACTGGTAAAAGTAGGGCGACTTAATTGCAGATGGTCTGCACGTTCGGCTAGAGTGCTTAAAACATCGAGTTCGGCTAGACCATCGGTACTGGTCTGTAATAACTGTAAATCTACATTTAATTTTGTTAATAATTCCTCGTATAAATATTTTTCTCTGGCTAGCGCGCGTTCTCCTGCACTGAGTACCTTATCTTCATGTTTTTTTAATTCAGGAATAATAAATCGTTCTGCATTTTTTAGTGTTTGTCGACGTTGATAATAATCTGGCACTTTGTCGCTTTGTGCGCGACTGACTTCAATGTAATAACCATGAACTTTATTAAAACCAACTTTTAGCGTTGCAATACCCGTTTCAGCGCGCTGCTCGGTTTCGATTTTAACGAGAATATCACTGGCACTTTTACTTAACATTCGGTATTCATCTAATTGAGTATCATATCCTGTTGCGATAACACCGCCATCGCGAATTAATAATGGTGGCTCCTCTATTATGGCACTTTGTAAGAGTGTAACAATTTGAGGAAACTCACTAATTTGAGTGGCAACATTTTGTAGTAATAATTCTTGTTGCGTTTTCTCGTTTATTATTTTACTAATTTGAGTTTGAATTTCAGGTAGTCGGGCTAGGGCAAGCGCCAAACGAGTTAAGTCTCGTGGTCTAGCGGATTTAAAAGCAACTCGAGTTAAAATTCGCTCAAGATCACCAATACCTTTTAGTAGTGGTGTGATTTGTTCAAAGGTATAATTTTTAAGTAATGATGCTATAGCATCATGGCGTAATGAAATTTTATTGGTATCACGTAGTGGCCGACTTAACCAACGTCGTAGTAACCTTGCTCCCATAGGAGTAACAGTGTTATTTATTATGTGAAACAAAGTATTTTTGTCGGAACCATTTATACTTGATTCAAGCTCAAGATTTCGTCGAGTGGTACTGTCAAGTCGAATGACATTATTAAGATCATCGAGTTTTATTGAACGGATATGGGATAACTGCTCATAGTGAGCTTCTTTTAAAAATTTAAGCAACGCGCCGATTGCTAATTTTGATAGTTTTGAATCATCTAAATTTTGTAAATTAACATTTTGCTCGGAGAAATAATGTTGTAATAATTGCTCGGTATTTTTATTGTTAAAATAATTGCTACTAACGATATTCGTTGGTATTTCTAAGTAATCGGGTAATTTTAATTTCGTATTGTCCTGAATGATTAATTCGGAAGGTTTGATGCGTTCAAATTCGGCTAAAATTTCAGCCTCTGAATAGCATTGCATGACGCTAAGACGGCCGGTACTCAGTTCAATCGATGCGAGTCCAAAAGCATTGTTATCTCGATATAATGCGCTTAACAGACACTCTTGATTGCTGGTGAGTAATGCTTCATCGGTTATTGTTCCTGGTGTAAGTATTCGGACGACTTTTCGCTCAACGGGTCCTTTACTCGTAGCAGGATCTCCAATTTGTTCGCAAATGGCAACGGAAACACCTTGTTTAATTAATTTTGCTAAATAACTATCAGCGGCATGGTAGGGAATTCCAGCCATTGGAATCGGTTTGTTCGATGATTTACCGCGAGCAGTGAGCGTGATATCCAATAATTTGGACGCTTTCTTGGCATCATCAAAAAATAATTCATAAAAATCGCCCATGCGATAAAATAATAAATTATTTGGGTGTTGCGCTTTAATGCGTAAATACTGCTGCATCATAGGTGTGTGTTGTTCAGTTTTGCTCGTCATGAATTATAATTTAATATGTAAGTTTATAATAAATATAAAGTTTATTTGTTTTTCATCTTTCAAAAAAAATGTAAGTAATGAAAGTGTAGGTTTTTGATCGGCTGTTTAGCTCTTTGCAAAAACTGACACTTTTTCTTCCAAAAACCAATTATATCTTAGAGAGATCAATTAATCTGGAAAAGGATATGTTTATGACTGCGAACGAAAAAGTAGCATTGAATTCAAGAATAATCATCGACGATGAAGCCCAGAAAAGCGATTTTGGCCGATGTCGGTGAAAACCGAGGACTTCGAGTTACGTGTGGAAATGCCGCCAATGGCTACGGGAATGGAATATCCGATGATGTAACTTTATAAATGCTCAACAAGAAATAGATCAAAGTTTGAGTATGTTAAAAATTAAAATTAAAACTAAAAAAGATGAAAATAACGTTAAAAAATATGTAAGTCTTACTGTAGGTTTTTGAAAATTACGAACATAATTTATTGAATACATCAACTTTCACACCACTGCATCATGTGTGTTAGTTTAGCTTTGATCGTCATGAGTTCTTAGATAAAGTACCGTTGAACTCAAGAAAATTGCGGCGATTAAGCTTGGAAAGTGATTTTGGTGCAAGGCTCAAAATATTACGTCTGTTTTGAAAAATTACTTTAGATTACCAATGATAGTTTCTTATGAATAGATTTAATTAAATAAGACTTTTTCTGCCTAGTATTTATCCATACTGTATGGTTTTTAGTTTAATTGCTTAAAAAATTAGCAAATTCATGAGTTTCTAGCCTACAATAAAGCTAATGTTGTCTAAAAAAATAACTTTAATAATAATAATAATATAATTTGGTTTTACTATTAAAAGAAGCCAGGAGATTGGAATGGTTCGTGAATACGATGAAAAACGTGATTTTATTAGAGTAACAGTCGATTGCGAATTAACCTATATTGAACCCAATAAAGGCCAAGAAGAAGTCGGTTTGGCTAAGAACCTAAGTGGTCGAGGATTATTGTTTATTGCTGAACGTGAACTGGTAACCGACTCAATGCTAGAAGTTAAAATTAAACCCCAAGCCGGCTCAACTCCACCATTTCATGCCAAAGTGAAAATAGTGCGTGTTGAAAAACAACGTCGAGGTGATGGCTTTGAAATTGGTGCTGTTATTCGAGAAGTTTACGACAATTAAAACTATTTTAAATATCCTAGGCTAACATATCCACTCGATGCATTAATTCTGTTTCATTTAATAAATCTATTTCTTGAAAAGTTTGCACTGCGCGTTTAGCGCTGTGGGTGCTACTGGCTAGTGCATCGTTTGCTACGGGTTTACTTGCTGATACACGCTGGATATGTAAATTTGGAATGGTTTGTATTTTTTTGGCCGTTTCAAGGTTTGCTGATTGCTGTGTTGCTTGTTGATGTCCATCGGACTGTTTATCACGCGCACTAGCACTAGTAGGATTAATCCCATTTGAAGTATCATCTCCTTGTGATCCTGTCGAACGATATTGGATCAATGCAGAGGATGTGCTTGTGTTCTGAATTTGCATTATGAATAAATTATTTAATCGTAAAAAACACGTACTATAAAATTAAAATTACTGTAGTGTGCTATGAGGGGGAGTGGCACGCCTTCATTGGCAACTATCTAATACTAGACCGAAAAATCGGTAATAATATGATGAGCAACTATTATTCCTAAACTCTATTTCTAGTTGCGATATTATCATAACCAGCAAAATAACAAAAAAATAGTCTTATGCAAATAGATGATATCGATTACAAAATCACTCAAACTGTTAAGCAGTTGGCAGAATCCTGTTTGGATGCAGGCATAAGTATTGCTGTTGCGGAGTCTTGTACTGGCGGTTGGCTTTCTAAAGTTTTAACGGATATTGCTGGTAGTTCACGTTGGTTTGAGTGTGGTTTTGTGACTTATAGCAATGATGCCAAGATGAGTATGATTTCTGTACAGCAGACGACCTTGGAATCCTATGGTGCTGTGAGCAAAAATACCGTTTCTGAAATGGCTAGTGGTGTTTTAGCTCATTCAAATGCGACATTGTCAGTAGCGATAAGTGGTATTGCTGGTCCCGATGGTGGCAGTGTTGAAAAACCCGTTGGTTTAGTTTGGTTTGCTTTTGCGAGTGCTTTTGATCAAAAAGTAAATGTGGTCACTGAAAAACATCTATTTAAAGGTTCACGAGAACAAGTTCGCGGGCAAGCAGTGTTACAGGCTTTATCTGGTTTTATACAAATAATTCAATTACGCTAGGGTTATATTTAACTATATAAAAGACCAACCTGCAAACCACTCAATATCATCACGATTTATCAAGACCAATTGAAATGAGTTTGGATTTAAAGAGTGATCTTCAGTGGTATCAACCGATAATCGTTGTAATACATAAGCCACTAAAGCGCGTCGAACGGCTAACTCAATTAATCCTTTATTATCGTCATTTTCTAATACGTTAAAGTCATATAACAAGCTTTGTTGCTTTTGAAGACTTAGTTTTGGGTGAGGCTTTAGTTTTAAGGTGACATACTCACTCCAGTCATCATCGTATTTGGCACTAGACTCCGCATCAACGTTGATTAATGTTGCAGCAATGATACGTGACAATACAAAATCTCTAAAATCATAACTATCTTCATTATAGGCGCGAACATGCCAGCGCAAACCATTGTCAACCAAGGAGTGTGGTTCGATAATTCTGGTTTTAGTGTTTTCAGTAATATCTGATAGCGATAAATATTGAACTTGAAGCTTTTGTTTATTGCTAATTGCACGCACTAACTGTGCACATATATTTTTGTCGGGTAATCGTGTTGGTAATGGTAGTTGATCAACCGTTAGACCATAGATCCAGTTTTGATGTGTGTTCGGTTCTGTTGCTGTTGGATTTCCTCGAACAGCTAAATTGGCTGAAAACATTGAGAGTACTACTTGAGGTGATAAATCCGCAAACATGGCTACAAAAGAATCACTTGGTACAAAGCCAAAGACATTCTGCTTGTAGGTGAGGTTATTCGGTGCCACCAAACCATAGGCTTTTAAATCCTTAGTGGCAGCAGCATCGGAGATAGCAAATGTTCTAGCAACATCTTTTCGTGTAATAACACCAGTGTAGAAGGCCATCACTTCAATATATTGATATCGTTGTCGCGTCGCCCATTTTACTTCATTGGCCATCTTAGGTGGTGTAATCATAATTTAATTCCTTGTGACTATATGTTGATTATACAAGTATTTACAGGAACCTGATACAAAGTATCTATAAGTATAAAATATCTACATGATAAAAAGTATTGACATAGTTAATTGTATACTCTAAAGTTACAATATCAGCAGTCAATATGTATTAACAACAATAACCAACACTAATTGGAAGGAATAAAAATCATGGCCGAAGATCAAAAAAGTAAAGCTCTATCAAGCGCATTATCCCAAATCGAAAAACAATTCGGAAAAGGCTCGGTCATGCGCATGGGAGATTCCAGTGCTTCGCGTGATATTGAAACTATCTCAACGGGCTCCCTTGGTTTAGATGTTGCGCTTGGTATTGGTGGTTTACCAAAGGGACGGGTAACTGAAATTTATGGTCCAGAGTCATCAGGTAAAACCACATTAACATTGCATGTGATTGCTGAATGTCAAAAAGCCGGAGGTACAGCAGCATTTGTTGATGCCGAACACGCACTTGATCCTATTTATGCTGAAAAGCTTGGTGTGAATATCGATGATCTTTTAGTGTCACAGCCCGATACCGGTGAACAAGCTTTAGAAATAACCGATATGCTGGTTCGTTCAGGGGCCGTGGATATTGTTGTTATTGACTCGGTAGCAGCATTAACGCCAAAGGCTGAAATTGAAGGCGACATGGGTGATCATCATGTTGGTTTACAAGCACGTTTAATGTCGCAAGCACTCCGCAAATTAACCGGTAATATCAAACGCTCCAATACTATGGTGATTTTCATTAACCAAATTCGCATGAAAATAGGCGTGATGTTTGGTAACCCAGAAACAACCACGGGTGGTAATGCTTTAAAGTTTTACTCTTCTGTACGATTAGATATTCGACGTATTGGTGCAATTAAGAAAGGCGATGAGATTTTAGGGAACGAGACTCGAGTGAAAGTGGTTAAAAATAAAGTGGCGCCACCATTTAAGCAAGTTGTTTTTGATATTATTTACGGCGAAGGTATTTCACATCAAGGCGAAGTTATTGATATGGGGGTTAGTGAAGGTATTGTTGATAAAGCCGGTTCTTGGTATAGCTATAATGGTGAACGTATCGGCCAAGGTAAAGATAATGCGCGTCAATTTTTAAAAGATAACCCTGATATTGAAGTTGATATTGAAGAACAGGTTCGAGCCAAGTTATTAAAATCAGCAGAAGAAGCTAATGCTATTAGTGCTGTGAAAAAAGCGGATAAGCAATCCGCTAGTGAAGAAAGTGATAACGATAATGTTAATGAAGTCGTTATCGACATTGAGCCCGCTAAAATTAAATCGAAAGCAAAGGCGTAAAAAGTCATGGCCAGGGATGCGCAATTTCATAAGCAAGCAAGTTTATTTGATAATGAGCTTGATCCGGTAAATGAAGCCAGACACCATGCGGTGCGCTTGCTTGTGAACCGAGAACACAGCTATTACGAATTACACCAAAAGCTTATTCAAAAAGGTCATGATAGCGATAGCGTTGTGACCGCATTGGATGATTTAGTGGCGCGAGGCAAATTGAGTGATGAACGATTTACTGAGATGTTTATTACATCTCGTGTAAATCGCGGCACTGGGCCAAATAAAATTATGGCGGAGTTACTGCAAAAAGATGTTAGTGACATCATTATATTTCAAGCTCTAAGAGGGTGCGGAGTAAATTGGATACAATTTGCTGAACAAGCACGCCAGAAAAAATTTGGTAATTCCATTCCTGATAATTATGACGAAAAAATGCGACAAGCACGTTTTTTACAAAATCGAGGCTATAGTGCTGAACACATGCCAAATTTATTTAATTAACTCCGTTTCAGGTTTAAGAATTTAATCTTTAAAACTAAGCCAAGTTTTAAAACCAGTTATACCGTTAGTAGCTTGAGTTGAAACTCGGGGTTCAAGCAAGTGACAATGTCAGCCATTAAACTATGATTTTCCACCGTGCATTAAACATAACTAGCAACTAACATAATTATTAAGTGAAATATTTAAGTAATATCTCAGTTTGAGAATTTCCCCATAGCTGTGAAATTCGTGTAATATCCATTGTTTGATACTAAATAAAGAGAATACTATAGTATTGTCTATTTATTTGGTTAAATGGAATGTAAATCAAAGACTTACAGAATAATAAAAAGAATTGTAACCCGCTATGCGAAGCCTACAACCTATAATTGTTCCAGACATTCTAAATTAAATTACACGAGTAACTATGACAAGCAGCGCTGAATTACGTAAGGCATTTTTATCATTTTTTGAAGCAAAAGATCACACCATCGTTGCTTCAAGTCCGTTAGTACCCGGAAATGATCCAACCTTGCTGTTTACCAATGCTGGAATGGTACAGTTTAAAGATACATTTATTGGTACCGATCCGCGACCGTATGTGCGAGCAGTATCTACGCAACGTTGTGTACGCGCTGGAGGTAAACATAATGATTTAGAAAATGTTGGTTATACAGCTCGACATCACACTTTTTTTGAAATGCTTGGCAATTTTAGTTTTGGTGATTATTTCAAAGAAGATGCGATTAAATATGCGTGGGAGTTTCTGACCCAAGTTTTAAAAATACCAGTCGAAAAATTATGGGTTACCGTTTTTGATGAAGATGGTGAAGCTGAAGATATTTGGCTTAATAAAATGAATATTGATCCAAGTCGGCTAACCCGTATTGGTGCCAAAGATAATTTTTGGGCGATGGGTGATACCGGCCCCTGCGGCCCCTGTACTGAAATTTTTTATGATCACGGTGAAGATATTGCCGGTGGCCCTCCAGGAACGCCAGATGAAGATGGCGATCGCTATATTGAAATTTGGAACTTGGTGTTCATGCAGTATGATCGTGATAAAACTGGAAATCTGAAACCATTAAAAAGGCCCTGTGTTGATACAGGCATGGGTTTAGAACGATTAGCGGCAGTTATGCAACATGTGCATAATAATTATGAAATTGATTTATTTCAAAATCTTATAACAGCAATCGCGAAGATCACCAAGGTTGATGATTTAACAAATAATTCTTTGCGTGTTATAGCCGATCATATCCGGGCTTGTAGCTTTTTAATTGTTGATGGTGTTATTCCTTCCAATGAAGGTCGAGGTTATGTATTGCGTCGAATCATTCGGCGCGCAATACGACATGGCCACAAGCTGGGTATGCGTAATTCATTTTTTTACAAAATAATTCCTGCTTTAGTATCAGAAATGTCCGAGGCTTTTCCTGAACTTGGAAAATCAAAAGCAATAGTTGAAAAAGTGTTAAAAAAAGAAGAACAAGATTTTGCTAAAACGCTTGATCAAGGTATGGTGATTTTAGAAGCTGCGATTTTAGGATTAAAAGACAAAACCGTATCCGGTGATATTATTTTTAAATTATACGATACCTATGGTTTTCCAAGTGATCTCACTGCAGATATTGCGCGTGAACGTGGCTTAAACACTGATATGGCTGGTTTTGATATGTTGATGAAACAACAGCAAAGCCGCTCTAAAAGCTCTAATAAGTTTGCAATGGATTATGGCAATGATTTAACACTAGAAGGTCAAACAGAATTTGTAGGATATGAAGGGCTAACAAATAGCGCGACTGTATCTCAATTATTTTTCGACGGTGTTGAAACTAATGAGTTATCTTCTGGTCAACAAGGTTTATTAATAGTTGAACATACACCTTTTTATGCGGAGTCTGGTGGTCAAGCCGGTGACGTAGGTGAGATGCATAATTCAACAGTGTCACTTGAGGTTTTAGATACACAAAAGAATAGCAATGTTTTTACGCACATTGTAGCAGTTGATAAAGGTGAAGTGAGTGTTGGAGATAAATTGCAATTGAGCGTAAATTCAGCCGCACGACAGGCTACGGCTTACAATCATTCTGCTACACATTTATTACACGCTGCGTTACGGCAAGTTCTTGGTGAGCATGTTACACAAAAAGGTTCAGAAGTAAATTTAAAGCGATTACGATTTGATTTCTCTCACTTTGAAGCGATATCAGCAGAGCAGTTACAAAAAATTGAAACGCTGGTGAATGAACATATCCGACAAAACCATGTTGTTGAAACAAATATTATGGCTCAAGATGAAGCTGTAGTGAGTGGTGCAATGGCATTGTTTGGCGAAAAGTATGGTGATAAAGTTCGTGTATTACGCATGGGTGATTTTTCCATTGAGCTTTGTGGTGGTACTCACGTTAGTCATACGGGGGATATTGGTGTATTTAAAATTTTATCAGAATTCGGAATTGCGGCTGGTGTTAGACGAATTGAAGCCGTTGCCGGACAAAAAGCATTAAACTATATTAACCAAGGTGAAGCAAAACTAAGTCATATTGCCGATTTGCTAAAGGCTAACCGTGATGATGTTGATAAAAAAGTTGAATCAATACTGGATAATAACCGAAAGCTTGAAAAAGAAGTTGAACGTTTAAAAAATAAATTAGCCAGTTCAGCAGGAAGTGATATTGCCGGACAAGCGCTTGAGGTAGACGGTATAAAAGTATTGGCAACTAAACTTGATAATACGGACGTGAAGGGCTTACGTACAACTTTAGATCAAGTTAAGAACAAACTCGGTAGTGCGGTTGTTATTTTAGCAACAGTCGATGGTGATAAGATTAGTTTGGTTGCTGGTGTGACCGATGATAAGACTGCAGTTATAAAAGCTGGCGACTTGGTTAAAATGGTAGCTGAGCAAGTGGGCGGTAAAGGTGGTGGTCGAGCCGATATGGCTCAGGCAGGAGGTAACGATCCTTCAAAGCTAGATAGTGCATTAAAATCAGTGCCAAAATGGGTTAAATCGATACTAAACAAGGATTAATGGATATATATGGACATAAATGCTAGTTTCCACTTAACAAATGGTGTAATTTAGTGTTTAATTCGTTCATTAGATTATGTCTAGAAAATGAACAATGGCATTAATAGTACAAAAATATGGCGGAACTTCCGTCGGAACGGTTGAAAGAATATCCTCTGTTGCGCGGCGAATTAAATCTGCGCGAGATAATGGTGATGATATCGTGGTCGTTGTGTCCGCTATGAGCGGTGAAACAAATCGTTTAATTGGTTTGGCAAATGAAATTACCGATAATCCGAGTGCGCGTGAATTTGACGTATTGGTGTCAACTGGTGAGCAGGTAACAATTGCACTTTTGAGTATGGCACTTAATCATTTAGAATGTGCTGCTCGATCGTATACCGGTTCGCAGGTAAAGATTTTAACAGATGGTGTGCATACCAAGGCTAGAATACTCGACATTGATGACAGCCATGTTGCAAAAGATTTAAAAGACGGTAATGTTGTTATTATAGCCGGATTTCAGGGCATGGATGAGAAGGGCAATATTACAACATTAGGTAGAGGTGGTTCAGATACCACCGCAGTTGCAATGGCGGCGGCATTAAAAGCCAAAGAATGCCAAATTTATACTGATGTGGATGGTGTTTATACAACCGATCCACGTGTTGAGCCAAAAGCAAGGCGATTAACTCGAATTACTTTTGAAGAAATGCTTGAAATGGCAAGTTTAGGCTCCAAAGTACTACAAATACGCGCAGTGGAGTTTGCAGGAAAATACAACGTTCCATTACGCGTATTATCTTCTTTTGAAGATGGATCTGGAACGCTGATTAGTTTAGAGGAATATGACATGGAGCAACCTGTAATTTCAGGTATTGCGTTTAATCGAGATGAAGCAAAATTAACGGTATTGGGTGTGCCCGATACCCCTGGAGTTGCATATCATATTGTGGGTCCGATAGGAGACGCTAATATTGAAGTGGATATGATTATCCAAAATATTGCGGCCGATGGTACTACCGATTTTACATTTACAGTTCATCGAAATGAATATAAAAAAGCTTTAGATGTGCTTAACAAAGTATCAAACGATCTAGGTGCACGTGAAGTTGTTGGTGATGACACAATAGTAAAAATTTCATTAGTTGGAGTCGGTATGCGCTCTCATGCGGGAGTTGCTGGGAAAATGTTTAAGACGTTTGCAACTGAAGGAATAAATATTAAGATGATCGCGACTTCTGAGATTAAGGTTTCAGTTGTTGTTGATGAAAAATACTTAGAATTAGGAGTTCGAGCATTGCATAGTGCATTTGGTTTAGAGCAAGAATCATAATCTAACTGTTTTTGAAAAAAAGTGTAATTAAATGATATATTTATCTATAAAAAAATAAAAAAAATACTAAAGTTATAGAAAATATGGTCGACATTAGAAGGTATACACATGGAATACCATGGAACGTACAATAATTTAAGGTTAGTGAGGAGCAGTCATGCTGATATTGACGAGACGAGTAGGTGAAACATTAGTGATTGGCGATAACGTAACGGTTACCGTCCTCGGTGTTAAGGGCAATCAAGTCCGTATTGGTGTTAATGCACCTAAAGAAGTCTCGGTACACCGAGAAGAAATTTATCAACGAATTCAGCTTGAAAAAGAACAAGCTAAATAAAAGGATAAATCCCCCCCATTGGTAAAATTGCTGCTTTTACTATAAAGTCGGCAATTTTGCTTGATGTTATTCAATAAATCTCAAAATGTATGAAAATAAAACCCAGAGGTTTGCTTCTCTGGGTTTTGTATTTTAGGTTTATGGTTTATAATACGGGGCTCGAAATCATCAAGTGTTTGAATTATAAGCTAGCTGATATTGAGTAAATAAGAAAATTAAGATTGGAGAGCTGGCCGAGCGGCTGAAGGCGCGCCCCTGCTAAGGGCGTAACGGGGTAACTTGTTCGAGGGTTCGAATCCCTCGCTCTCCGCCATTTTTTGTTTGGATGGCTATTTATGTAAGTGATATAAAAGTAATAAAACTTGTTTTAGTGTATAGTTCGCAACCTGAGCTTGTATATGAAACAGCATAACCAGTTTATGCGCCTGTAGCTCAGCTGGATAGAGTACTTGGCTACGAACTAAGGGGTCGGGCGTTCGAATCGCTCCAGGCGCACCATATTAAAAACCTGCATAATTTTCATGTGGGTTTTTTTATGCCTGTAATAAGTCCTTAAATTAAAGAATAATTATTAAGGTCGAATTTATTCTTATGATAACAAGTTTTTCACATCCCTTGTTCAGGATATTTATACTCAAGAAATCAAACATAAATTCAATCAATTTTAGATCTATTATTAGTTTAGAGATAGTAATTGATATGGCATATAATTTCGTTTTAGCAACTATAGTAAGTTTCAAAATATTAAAGTCGAGATAAAGATGATTTCAGTAGGTGATACATATTATTTAAAAGTAGTGAAATACACCAATTTTGGTTTTTTTCTAGAAGCAGGTGAAATCGGTTTGGTTTTACTGCCTCAAAAACATGCGCCAAAAGGACTTTCTGTGGATGATACAATTGAAGTGTTTCTGTATCTTGATTCAGAAGATCGCCCTATAGCAACCACACAAAAACCCAAGGCTAAGGTTGGTGAGTTTGCTTATTTGAAGGTATTGGCTAAAACCGAGGTTGGTTTCTTTTTGGATTGGGGATTAGACAAGGATCTAATGGTGCCATTTTCAGAACAGCATCGGCCAATGGAAGTTGGTAATTATTACTTGGTGTATTTGTATCTTGATAAAGTAGATGATCGGATAACAGCATCATCAAAGATTGATAAATTTTTGGATGATGATAAACCGCATGAATTTGAAGCAAAACAAGCTGTAAATTTAATTATAGCGAATAGTACTGAATTGGGTTTTAAAGCGATTATTAATAATAGCCATTGGGGATTGTTGTATAAAGATGATGTACATCAAAGGTTAAGCTTTGGTCAGGTGATTTCGGGTTATATTAAGAATATACGCTCGGATGGCCGAATTGATCTAAGCTTGCAAGGTGGGCAGGTTACCCGAGATAAGAATGAAAGATTGATTTTGAATTTACTAAGACAAGAAAATGGCTTTTTGGCCGTTCATGACAAATCTGATCCGCAACTGATTTCTAAAATGTTTCGTATGAGTAAAGCGTCATTCAAAAAAACCATTGGACGACTGTATAAACAGAAAGTCATTAATATTGAAAAAACAGGTATTCGCTTAATTGATAAATAATTCAAATCATCGACAGCTGTGTTTTTATCTTTGATATCACAAAAGTTTAATTTTTCAACGTATTATTTTAAAATAATGCAATTTATTTTTTTGTTGTCTATAATTAGATTATTTAAAAATTAAGGAATGTATCAATGGCACAAGCAAAGAATAAAATAGTTAAAGGTGAAGCATTAGCAACGGCAGTAAATAGTGCAGTTTCTGTTTTAGCTAATATCGCATCCAACACAGCAAAGTCTCTTGCATTAGTTGATAAAGAGAATAAACAAATGGTTAAAGAAGCTAAGCGTCTTAGCAAAAAGAAAGCCATTTTAGCTAAAAAGAAGAAAAATGCTTCTATTAAAGTAAAAAAATCACCCGTTGCAGACAATAAAAAAGCCTTAAAGTCTGTTGAAAAAGAATTGGCCTCTATTATGAAGGATTCAGCTAAAATTATGGCAAAAAAATCTGCTGTATTAGAAGAACTGAAAACTTTAAAAGAAGTTGCAAAACGGGCGGCTGCTTACAATAAGTCGTTATCGGCTACTGATAAAATTTTAAATAAGCCGATTAAAAAGAAAAAAGGAGCAAAAAAACCGAGTACAGCTGGTAGTGTTACCTCTATTCGCAGAAAAGTGGCCGCTTAAATACAGTATCAAAGAGCACCCCTAATTGGGGTGCATTTTTAAGTAATTGATAATCCGCTAGGTCTAACCACGTCGACTTCTTTGTTAAATTCCAATAAGTCTAATAAGCACTATATTAGTAGTATAACTCTCATTTATATTTATGAACCAGTCAAAAGTTTGTATTGGATTACAAAATCCTAAAAGTCCATATAATGTCGGTTCTGTTATGCGTGCGGCAGGCAACTTTAGAGTTAACGAGGTAATTTATACTGGCAAGCGATATCCGCGAGCATTAATGCGCAATTCTGATTTACCCGATATGCATCGAAAGGTGAGTAAAACTGTAGCATTGTCTGAAGTAGTATGCCTTATTGACGATGCTCCGGCTAATATGAGAATGGTCTGCGTTGAGTTTGCACAAAATGCTATTTCACTACCCAATTTTAAACATCCAGAGAATGCTTTTTATGTTTTTGGGCCTGAAGATGGTACATTAACTCAAAATATCATTGATCGTGCCGAATTGGTAGTTTATGTTCCAACCGTGGGTTGCATGAACCTTGCGGCAACAGTAAATGTGGTGCTTTATGATAGACTGGTAAAATCTGCTCACGATTATGCTAGTAATGAGCTTATTTTAGATAGCCGTGATATAAACAATAACTTGAAGGTCGAGATTTAGCTCTTCTAAGATAAAGGCACAGTTATGCTGATTCTCCCCTATAGTACTGCGCTACGTTTAGATCGTATTCCCTACGTGACATTTTCAATCATACTTTTGTGTGTTGCTATTTTTATGTTGCAGTTGATAAATCGAACCGATATTAACAAAGCTGTTTCACAGTACTGTTATTCAATTAAAAACACTGAAGAAAGTGTCTCAAAGTATGATCAAATGACATTTGATTCTACATATTGCAACCTAACGCTACGGGTTATGCATAATCAATATGATATCAATGACTGGCAAAATTTTTACTTAGAACACTATAAATCGGATGAAACTAAAAAAAGTCTAAAAAACCATATTGAGTTTGATTTACAACACTATAATGAATTTTTATATCGTGGTGCGCCAAAAAATTTAGACGTTGCATTAATGTATTACCCTTATACATTTAATCCCATAAAAATGTTAACCGCGACATTATCGCATGCGGATTGGCCACACCTTATTTTTAATTTAATTTTTTTCTTTGCCTTTACACCGGCATTAGAAATTATTGTGGCTAGCAAGTTAAAATTTATTAGTATTATCGTGGCTATAGAAATTATTGGTAGTGTCTTATATTCACTAGCATCTATTTACGATGGCTCAGATATTCCAACACTTGGGTTATCAGGTGCAGTAACAGGTATGATAGGTTTTTCTGCTTATATGATGCCAAAAGCACGGGTTCGAACTATATTTTGGTTTTTGTTTTATATCAGACGATTATTTATTCCTGTTTGGGTCTTAGCGATTTGGTTCATAGGCTGGGATATGTACGACTTATTCTCAAGAACGGATAATGGTGGAGTTAACCTTTTAGCACATGTCTCAGGAGGGGTATCGGGCTATATTATAGCGCGAATTTGGTTCAAATCTCGTCGAGAGGATATTCAAGAAGAATTAGATGATGAAATTGAAAATGCTCGAGCACGCAGAGAAGATTCTGGCAGTCGAATGAGTTCTTCTATGGCTGATCAGCGTCGAATTCAAAGCGAATATCGAGAATCTCAAGCGAGTAAAAGTTGGCAAGTATACAAAGACAAGTTGCATAAATTTGTGCAAACTGGCAATTCTAGTGAAGCAGTAATATTATTACTTCAAGATTACGAATTTAATGCTAAAAGCCCTGAAACATTTGAAGAGCTGTTTAAAGATATTGGTGATTGGAGTAAAAAACGTAGTTATTTTTGTGCCGGTCGATTGCTTATAAATTTGTATTTGGAAATGAACAAAATAGGGGCTGCTTTCCAGATTATAAATCTGTGCATTAAAGAAGATAAACAATTTTTGTTACCCGATTATTCTAAAGTTTTAATGTTAGCTAAAGAAGCTACAAATCATAAACGTTACGTTTTAGCTTATTATTTAATTAATAATTATAAAATCCGTTACTCAATTAGTTATTCTTGTGTAGAGCATGTGATGTTAGAAGCTAGTTTGTTGTTTCAGTACTTAGATAAAAAATCAAATGCAGTTAAATTATTAGAAAAAGAAATTGCAAAAGCAGATAACCAGGAAGTTAAAAAATTGGGGTTATTGCTTGAGGCTATTAATGGATAAATTTAATAGTTTTTTTGGCAATATTAATTGTAGACAAGTCAGAAATATATCTTAACCAAAACAAGGTTATAGTATCTGATAGTTGTAACTTGGGACTAATTTATAAGGACATAGATAAGCTATATACCTCTTTTGAGCGGTTAGATGCTTTTACATTAATTTAGAGTTATCAAGCGATAGTTTGATTAATATGATACAACAAATTATTCTCATCGTAGTTGTTTCTGTAACGGTAACTAATGCAACGATTGAAAGTTGGACATTATGATAATTAATATATTGATTAGACTATTATATAGGACTCTGTAATTAATGCGTTTAACTCTAGTCTATAAGCTTAGTTTGAGTGCAACACTTTTGGTGCTTTTAAGTTCCACTATTGTTGGGTATTTGTTCTATACAAAAACGACATCACTGTTGGTTGAACACACGCAGCAAGATATTATTGTTGATATTCGGAAAGCAGGGAGTCATTTTCAAAATTTAATTAATATTTTGCGTGACGATGTGTTGTTTTTAGCAAATACAGCACCTGTTCAAGGAATGTGGCGTGGTGGCCAGCTTCGAAGTCAAAATAATGGTAATGTTCTTGGTTACGCACAGTCAATTAAACGCCTACAAGCTATATTTTCTACTATGCTAGCGAGCAAACAGGCTTATTTAAAAATAAGATTTTTGGATAAAGCTGGCGAAGAGTTGATTAGCATTGGACGTGATGAAAATAAAATTATTATAGTTGAAGATAATCAGTTACAAAATAAAGCTCATCGAAAATATGTTAAAAATACTATTTTATTAGCAAATGGTTCAGTTTTCCTTTCTGAAATAAACCTGAATCGTGAACATGGGTTGGTTAGTGTACCACATCAAGAAGTATTACGAAGTGCAACACCGGTATATGATCACAAAAATAAATATGTTGTTGGAATTATTGTTATAACCGCTGACATTGGTCGAGAGTTAAAAAAAATACAAAAAAATATTCAAGTTTCAAGTCGTAATATTTATATTACAAACGATCGAGGTGGTTATCTCATACATCCTGATGTTTCTAAACGTTATGGCTTTGATCTTGAGAAACGTTATCGAATTCAAGAAGATTTTCCTAGTTTGGCACCATTATTTATTCCTGGTAATATGCAAACTAGTTTTATACAAACTCCAAAATCGGATAATGATAAAAATGTAGTTAATGTTAACAAAATTTATTTTGATACAGCTCAACCTGATAGGTTTATAATTGTTGGTATAACTGAGTTGTTAAGCAGTATAGCCAGAAAACAGTCACGCGTTTTAAACGATGTTGTGTTACTAGCTCTAGCACTGGCTTTGGCTGTGGCTTTTTTAGCAGTATTTCTTTCTTATAGGTTAACCCTACCTATTCGACAAATGACTCAAGTTATGGATGATTATACCAATGAACGTCAGTCAAATATTAATATGCCGGTTGAACAAAATGATGAAATTGGTGTTTTGGCACGTAGTTATGATGCTTTGATGGGGCAAGTTAAAGAAGCTCAGTTAACTCAAGTTGAGATGACTCGAAATCTTGAATCTATGGTAACTGATCGTACTCATGAGTTAATGGTTAGTGAAATTCGTCAACGGAGTATAGTTGAAAACATAGTAGATGGTTTAGTCACAATTACTAAACTAGGTATTATTGAATCATTTAATCCAGCGGCAGAAAAAATATTTGGATATTGCCAAGAAGAAGTTTTAGGTGAAAATATTAAAATGTTAATGCCCGAACCTTATCGTAAGGAACATGATGGTTATTTAAGTGATTATCATAAAACGGGTATTAAAAAGATTATTGGAATAGGCCAAGAGCTTGAAGCGCAACGTAAAGATGGTAGTATATTTCCGATGGAACTCGCGATTAGTGAGGTGTATGTGAGTGATCATAAGTTATTTACTGGAATTATTCGAGATATTACTGAACGCAAACAAATTGAAAAAATGAAGGATGAATTTATCTCAACGGTTAGTCATGAATTGCGCACACCATTAACGTCTATACGCGGATCGCTTGGTTTATTAAGCAGTGGTGTTGTTGGTAAGTTACCTACGTCTGCTGCTAACATGTTGGATATTGCAGTTAATAATACCGAGCGACTATTATTTTTAATTAATGACATTCTCGATATTCAGAAAATTGAATCAGGACAATTGGATTTTAATTTTGAGAAACTTGATGTAATTGAATTTCTAACTAATGCTGTCAAGGATAACGCAGCTTATGGCAAGCAATATAGTGTTGAATTTTTACTACAATATGATTTGCATGATATCTTTGTTTATGCTGATAAAGAACGCTTGATGCAGGTAATGGCAAATCTGCTGTCGAATGCGGCGAAGTTTTCTCTTAAAAATAGTTCGGTTGATGTGACTGTTAGTCGAATTGAAGATGTCTTGCGTATATCTGTAAGTGATCAAGGTATCGGCATTCCAGAGGAGTTTCAACCAAAATTGTTTGATAAATTTACTCAGTCTGATTCTTCCGATTCAAGACAAAAGGGGGGGACTGGACTTGGACTTAGTATTACAAAATTTATTGTAGAAAGACATGACGGTAATATTGGTTATACGAGCAAACAGGGTGTTGGAACTCGTTTTTATTTTGATTTGAATGAATTTAGAGATTAGCGGATAATTATATGAAAAAAATTCTTATCGTTGATGATGTTGAAGCCAATAGAAAGCTTTTACGAAAAATGTTAAAAAAACTTCGTTGCTGTATTACTATTGAAGCGGAAAATGGACAAGAAGCTGTTTCACAGTTTAAAGATGAAAGTCCTGATCTGATTTTAATGGATGTTAATATGCCAATTATGAATGGTTATGAGTCAGCCTATGAGATTAAACTATTATCTTCTGATATACATGTTCCTATTATATTCATTACTGCGTTAAGTAGTGAAGCATCGCTTGCAAAATCTTTGCAGTCCGGTGGAGATGATTTTATTAGTAAACCGTTTAATGTAGAAGTTTTAGAATCTAAAATAAATGCTCATTTACGTATTAGAGAACTGACTATAAATATAAGTGAAAAAAATGCTCAATTAAATGATTATAATTCAAGGCTACAATATGAACAACAATTAATTGAACATTTTTTTGAAAGCGCATTAAAACAAAATTTTAAAAATGATGATGTTATTAAATACCACATGTCATCCATGTCTACATTTAATGGTGATTTATTTTTAGTTGAAAAAGGGCCTAATGGCAGCTTATTTTTTGTAATGGGTGATTTTACTGGTCATGGTTTAACAGCCGCTATGGGAACTTTACCCGTAGCGATGATATTTTTTAAAATGGTAAATGAGGGGGCGACCATTAATGATATTATTTGGGAGTTTAATCACGAACTACATAAATTAATGCCAAGTAATATATTTTTTGCTGCCACGATAATCGAGCTTAATACCAATAGCGATAAAATATCAGTATGGATGGGGAGTATGCCAGAGTTTTATTTATTGGATAATGATGGCAAAATTAAAGAAATTATTCATCCAACAAATTTACCTCTTGGGGTTTTGGAAGATAAAGATTTTAATTCAGACACTATTGATTTTCCTGTTGCTCAAGGAGATAAAATTTATTTGTGCAGTGACGGTATAACTGAAGCACAAAACTCTGCTGGTGAGATGTTTGGCAATATTCGTCTAGAAGAAATTTTAAAATCCAACAAACATGAACGATTAGATGTGATTTTATCAGATTTATTAAAATTTACAGAAACCAAGCATCAGACTGATGATATTACTCTAGTAGAAATAACTTGTGATAAAATTAATGATAATTAAGCGTTATTATGTTTTAGAGTAGTAATTCTTTATTGATTTCATGAAATTCTGAAGCGGCATTAATAAGCGAATTAGCTGTTAAAGCAGCAACAGCATATACTTGGGTGTGGACATTGTAATCTATATTGATCTTTTTTAATAGTAAGTCAAAATCACCATCGCCCGACAATAATACGATTGTGTCTAGTCTATTTTCACTTGCGGCTTGCATAATATCAATAGTGATTCCAACATCCCAATCGCCTTTTGCTGAACCATCACTACGTTGAATATAGGGTTTTAATTTTACATTAAAGCCAATATGTTTGAGAGCACTTTGAAATTTTAGTTGTTGATCATCATTTTTATGGATGGCATATGCTGTTGCAGATACTATTTCACCTTGGGAACTTATTTTTTGCCAAAGCTTTCGATAATTGAATTGTCTACCGAATGTTTCTCGTGATGTGTAGTAAATATTTTGAACATCAACGAAAATAGCAATTTTTTTCATGATTAATGTTAGCACTTTTATCGTATCAGCGGTAGGTCGGTTATTACTGCACCTACCGCAAAGATATCAAGCTCCTTGCGTATTATTGGAGCGGCTCGATGATGATTGTCCTTGGTTATTAGGGCGTGCTTTAGCATTTGGACGTTTCTTTTTCCAAGGTGAACCGGTTTTTTTGGAATTGTTTTTCTGGCTGGTAGATTTACGTGAATTTTGCTGTTGTCGACCGCGTCCCCCTATATTGATTGGTTGAGCTTTGATGCTCGGATCCGGTTTGTAATCATCAAAGACAACTTTTGGAATATCACGTTTTATTAATCGCTCAATATCTCGCAGTAATTTTAATTCATCAACACAAACTAATGACATAGCAACACCTTCATTACCTGCGCGACCAGTTCTACCAATGCGATGTACGTAATCCTCGGCAACATTGGGTAATTCAAAATTGACCACATGGGGTAATTGATCAATATCTAAGCCTCGCGCAGCGATATCAGTTGCAACCAGTACTTTGACCTTACCGGACTTGAAGTTTGCTAGTGCTCGGGTGCGTGCTCCTTGGCTTTTATTACCATGGATAGCAGCTGAAGTTATGCCATCTGTTATCAGCTGTTCGGTTAAACGATTTGCGCCGTGTTTAGTACGGGTAAATACTAAGACTTGTTTCCAATTTTTAGAGCCAATCAGAAATGATAATAATTCGCGTTTTCGCTTTTTATCAACTGGATGTATTACTTGAGTTACGCGTTCTGAAGCTGTATTTCTTGCTGCCACTTCAATTAATGCTGGCGATTTGAGTAAATCGCTTGATAAGCGTTTAATTTCATCAGAAAAAGTAGCAGAAAATAGCAATGTCTGTTTTTGCTTAGGAATAATAGCTAATACTTTACGAATATCGCGAATAAATCCCATATCGAGCATACGATCAGCTTCATCTAAAACGAGAATCTCAACTTTTGATAAATCAATTGTTCTTTGAGCGACGTGATCCAGTAACCGGCCTGGTGTCGCAATTAATATATCAACACCTTGGCGTAGCTTTTGAATTTGTTGATTAATCTTAACGCCACCAAAGATAACGGTTGATTTTAATGGTAGGTATTTACCATATAAATGCACACTTTCAGCAACTTGTGCTGCTAATTCACGAGTTGGAGTTAATATTAAGGCACGAATAACGCGTTTACCTTGTGGCTTGGGCTTATCTGTTAATGCTAAGCGTTGTAATAAAGGTAGGGTAAAACCAGCTGTTTTTCCTGTTCCAGTTTGGGCGCCGCCCATTATGTCGCGGCCTTCAAGTACCATAGGAATCGCTTGAGATTGAATAGGAGTAGGGCTGTTATAGCTTTTTTCAGCTACGGCACGAATTAATTCGGGCATAAGACCGAGTGATTCAAATGACATGATTGTTATTCTCCGGAAATCGGCCTACCCTAAAATCCATGATTTTGGCATGTTTTGGGATGGTCTAGGCGGAAATATATTCGTATTTTGAGGGTTAATCGGGATGGATTACCACATTAAATAAGGTGCAGACCATAGAGCACCAATGCTTGGAGGTGCAGTATATAGCAGTTTTGAGTGTAAAAATAGTTAAATATTAGCAATAGCTAATGAATTTAGTTCACTACAATTATTGTAATCGTGTTGTGGTGAGCTTCAAAAGGAGAAACATTTGCTGAGTTTAATATTAGTTTGTAGCTGAGAATTATATATTTCACTTAAAGTTGCTAAGTATTTATTAAATAGCACCATTAGCCTTGAAATTCTAATTTTGTACTTTATAATATGGTCATGTGTGATGTTTTTGATGAAAATTCGCTTACACTGCATAGCGCTACATACTATCCTGGTTCTTGTCAGAAGATTTCTCCTGTTAATTTCCTCGTATAATTTGTAACACTTTTTTTAATTTTATTACTTTGAGGTAATTAGCATGGCAACAGGAACCGTAAAATGGTTTAACGAAGCAAAAGGCTTCGGCTTTATCACTCCAGACGATGGCAGTAAAGATGTATTTGCACATTTTTCAGCAATCGCTAGTGATGGTTTTCGAACACTTAACGAAGGTCAACAAGTGACTTTTGATGTGGAAGAAGGACCAAAAGGCCCACAAGCTTCAAACATTAAAGTTTAATAAACTTTTGTTTTTAGCTTGAAAAAAACCTGCGAAAAATCGCAGGTTTTTTTTTAGCTGTTTTTTGATAAACTAAACTCACCACTGTAACGAAACATCACACCAAACCAAGGGTGTTTAATGATCATTTTCGTTGAAAAATGTTCATCATCAATCGGTCTTTCTTCAATATAGGCATTTCCAAAAAGTAAATTAATGGGTACTGGGATTTTAAAGCCCAATAGCTTCCATACATAAGCTTTACCATGAAATATAATCGAACCATCTTTAGCTGTAACAGCTAATTTCATACCAACTCCGAAACGAACAAATTCAATAACCTCATTTCCAGTTTGTTGTTCCATATATGATTTGAAATGAAAGGTCTTATGATTTTTAAATTTTAAAGCACGATCCCAGTAAAGTTTAGAGTTACTTTCTCTGGAATTGTAATGTACATCTATTGCAACATTATTGTCATTATAGGGAACAATATAATAACCCAGTGTTATTGAAAATATAATTTAGTAAATTATTTTCAATACTCGATACCATTAATAGACCTGTAATGATTTGAATAATGTAATAGCAGCATTTTGATGTAAGTTTACAAACTGCTGTGATGATGTTTCGGACATTATTCCAACCGTGTTAATAACAATGTCAATATTATTTAGTTTTTTAAACCAATTATTGCTTGTTGTTTAAAATTCAAATTGAACAGTCGTTGGTCGCTGTCATGTTTATAATTTCTGTAAGCTGATTAAATTAATGTTAAATTTCAATAACATGAAGTTTAGCTGATTTTGGTTAATTGCATCAAATATGTGAGGTTTGAACTGTAATTAGCGACAGATTTGACTATAGTTATAAGATTTTATATAAGCGAGAACAGAGAATGTTTAATTATAAATTAGCAATTGCGTGCATATTTAGTGTTGTTTTAATGTCTTGTAGCCCAGCACAAGTTAAAAAATACACTACGGTAAAAAAGCCTGAAATTAAATTTCAGCAGTATCAAATAATTTCGGTGAGCGAAAAAAAAGTAAAAATTGATTTATTGTTTAAAGCATATAATCCAAATGATATTGCTATCGATTCCTTTTTTGTTAATTACGAGTTATTTGTAAATGACAAAAGTTTTATAAAAGGTTTAAAGGCTAAGTTAAAGCTTATTCCAAAAGGAAATTCAATTATTAAGCTGCCTATTGATATAAGCTATAGAAACTTATTATCGAGTGTGACATCGGTTGCTGGATTAATTGCCAAGGGGAAGCGCAAGCTACCGATGGCTGCAGACATCGAAATTTTTGGTCAATTTAAAGTAGTTGAGTTTATAAAGAAAGACTTTCGCTTTCAAAAGAAAGTGGACTTAGCTGTCCCGCTACCAAAATATTCAATGAATGATATTCTAAAATATATTCAAAGAGTTCGTTAATTTATTCATAAAATATATGGCGACCAATAGCGGCTACTTGTTGATATTTTTTTCGCCACCAAGGTTTGACTGTCACTGAATGATAGTGAGTTGCATTGCCGATGTTATTTTTGAGTTTATTATTTTTCCAAGCTTGGGCAATCAGTAAACATTGATACCACTCTTTTAAATTGCGTGGTGTATCGGATTTTCCATCAGTAGTCCATGAAAATTGCGATATGTAGCGTCTTTTTTTATTTTTCCATTTTTTTTGCCAAATGACTTCACAAACATCATTAGGCCAACGAATATCTTTAACTCTATTACTAACTACAAAAATGACAGCAACTTTACCTTTATAAGGTTCACCACTGGTTTCGAAATATAAATTCTGGGCATGGCAATAGACATCATCATCGAGTTCTAGAAATCGAATTTTTTGGTGTATGCTTTGATTGGATGGTTGTGAAAATCCAACTAAAAAAACACTTAATGATAAAATAATGACTATATAATGAGTTCGCATTGTAAGCATCCATGACAAGTGAACTGCACATCCGGGGGGGATTATGCTACAACTCAGTATCAACTGATAAATTAATTTGTTTCAATAGCACCATTACGGCACAAATATGTATAAGAGTTGTGAATAGAGGCAAAAACGTTTATTCATTTGTACAAACTCTGAACAATAATAGTATCATATCTTTTTAGAATGTTTAAGACCCTTATCACTTGAATTTTGAGTAGAATCTTCAAGTTTCGCTATAATCGATTATACATATCTAGTTTAGCCATATTACACATAAATAATGTTCTAAGCAGGTAGTGGTACTATTTTTTTAGGTATTTAGTTCACAAAAATATAAGCTACACGATAATAATGTTTATAAAATAGCTGATTCTTTATTAAAACTAGATAAGAATTGCTTATTTATTATCATTTTCTATTAAGTTAAGCGCTTTAGGCGGTGCTATATAATAGCCCTGAACATAATCTACACCGCATTCTTTTAATTTTTGTAATACTTCTGCATTTTCAACAAATTCAGCAACTGTTTTTTTACCAAGCGCATGAGAAATTTCTGTTATTGATTTGATAATCGCTAGATCCATTGAATCATGTAATAATTCTTGAATAAACATGCCGTCTATTTTAATGTAATCAACTGGTAAGTTTTTTAAATGAGAAAATGAACAATAGCCACTACCAAAATCATCGAGTGCAAATTTACAACCGTACCAAGTTAATTCTTTTATGAGTCGTTGCGCGCTTTCAATGTTATAAATAGCGCTACTTTCGGTAATTTCAAAAATAATCGAACTAGGGTTTAATTTATAATGTTCAATGTTTTGTTGGATATCTTCAACTATCTCATCATTATCAAAGGTTTGGCCGGATAAATTGATAGATATTTGTGCATTGGGATAGCTTTTGACTAAAATTGATAATTGTCTTAGAGCATCATTAATCACCCATCGATCGATGCTTGGCATTAAATTAAAACGTTCTGCAGTTGGTAGGAAAGCGCCAGGAGCGATTATACTATTGTTACTATCAGGAAGTCGAATTAACACCTCGTAGAATGGCGATTGAATCGCTTTGCTTTTCAGTAAGGTATTCCATAGTTCACCGTTTTTATTGGGTAAGTCTTTTATGTGAATATCGGACAATAATAAAATAGGCTGAAAATGTAATTCGAAATTATCGTCTTCCATTGCATTTTGTAATCGAGTTGACCAACCTAAGTCGAGATCCATAGCAGCTTTTTCATCTTGTACAGCGTCGTAAACATGAACTTGATCTCGACCATTGGTTTTAGCAACATAACATGCAATATCAGAATTAGATAAAACTTCACCCGGTGAAGCACTGCCTTTATTTATCATGGCAACACCGATACTGGCATGTATTTTATATTCTCTACCTTTATATGAAAATTCATAACCTGATAATAGACTTTGAAATTTTTCAACTGCTTCAGTAATGGAGTTTTTATCAATATTACGCATGATAACTGCAAACTCATCACCACCGATTCTTGCTAATAAATCTGATTCCCTTAATCGTTGATTCATCATGTGCCCCAGCTCAATTAGCAACTGGTCACCAGTAGCATGGCCTGCTGTGTCATTAATGTATTTGAATCTATCAAGATCAATGTACAATAAAGCACTTTCATCATTACTACGTTTTAATCGTCGGACTTCTTCTTCTAAGGCATCTTCAAAATACTTTCGGTTAAACATTTTTGTTAACGGGTCATGGTTTACTTGCCACATCAATTCTTCTTCGAGTAACTTTCTTTCTGAAATATCTCTAAATGCAATAACGGCGCCCTCGGTTTTTCCTTCTATTTGCAAGGGGAATATTGTTAGCTCTACTTGTGTTTGATTGCCATCGAAACGAATAAAATAAGTTTCGAGCGCTAATTTTTGGGTTTTTTTCGTTATATTTTTATATAGTTTTTTTGCTGATATTTTTTCGTTACCCTGTTGGGAAACTTTAGTGTGAAAAACCTCGTGAGGTTTTTTACCGATTAAATGCTCACCGTCTGCGTAGCCTAAAATATTTAAAGCTGTTGGGTTAATAAAATTTATTTCATTATTATTATTAATTCCAAAAACACCATCACCAACAGACGAGAGAATTCCATTTAAACGTTTGTGTTCTTGATTAATTTGTTTAGTATTTTGAACATTTCGACTTAAAGCTGATACACGAGCTAAAAATAAATTATCGGATTCATTTTTAAACATGCACTCTACAGCACCAGCTTGTAGTGAATCTGTGATAACTTTATCAGCATAGGCACTGGTCAATATCGCACAAACTATTGAAGAGGTATAAATATCATCTTGAAATCTCTGGCATAATTCATCACCAGTCATTACAGGCATAAAATAATCGATAATAGCAATATCGTATTGTGTCGATTTAACTTTTTTGAGTGCTTCTTCTGGAGATGATACTGCATCAGTACGATAACCGTTTTTAACTAATAAACGACGAAACTTAACTCGAGCAGTAGGGGAGTCATCAACGAGTAATATCCGGATTGGTTCTAATTCATTATTTACAATAACGGGAACGGTTAAAGTATGGTTCGACATTAAGTTTCTAACGGATTGAACAATTTCTCCATAATTGCTCCAAAGTAGAAACCCTGTTTTTGGTCGACTGGATGCCCACGCGATTTTTGCTGCTTCAGTTTCGTGAGATAATGCTAATAAGGCAATGTTTTGGTATTTTTTATCACACAACAAAGATAACAGGTCATCTGCACTGGCAAGTGTTATGTTTGGCCAACCAATTATTACAGCAGAATATGCTTTTCCATTAGTCGATTCTAAGCATCGTAGTCCATCTTCAAATTTAACTTCAATATCAACTTCGAATTCGCTATCTGTTAATATTTTTAACAGTACGTGACGCAAAGTTGAGGATTCTTCAATGATGAGAATCTTGCTCATGTATACCCTATGAAATAATATTATCTATGCTATTAACATCGGTTGAGTGGGTTTTTTCTTTATCTAGGATAAGGCTTTTATTGAATTATTTAATTGTATTATTGTATATTTATTATACAGCAGGCTCGAAGTTGAAATAATAATATAATTAGAGATTGGTGCCCCCGACAGGATTCAAACCTGTGACCTGCCCCTTAGGAGGGGGCCACTCTATTCAGCTGAGCTACAGGGGCAACTAGAGTGTGCATGATATCGTGTATTCGTTATTTAAGAAATACAGGGTTTCTATTTAATAAGGTATTTGGTGTTATAAACAGTTGATTGACTAAACGGACAAGTGTGGGTTTAAATTAATATTTGATGCAATAGATTCACCTGTAGCACCATAGACCAGTATGTCGTTTGATTTGCCCTGTAAAATAGCAATACTATGTTTTATTTGGCGCTGATTATTAGATAAGATGATGCCGTTAATTGAGTTTTTATCTTTACAAATTCTTAATAAATTCTCAATTTTCAGCCACAGTTTATTGCAGCTAGGGATTATTTCTTTGATTATTTCATGAACCGATAGGCTGCTTTTGGAGTAGTTTTGTGCAGTTATAATAGATTTAAACTCAATATCGTCAATTTCTATTGCTGTTATAATTTGTTTCTTTTGATTTGCAATATCTGTAATAGCTTCAAACTCACTTTTGGAAAGTAGATCTTTTTCTTGGCATAATAATACGTTCAGCGCAGATAGTTTTGAAAAAATATTATTAAGTTTGCTCTCTATAAGATCATTATTCATATTTAACTCGTTTCATCCAAACCTGTTTCAAAGTCGATCATTTTTTCTGCAACGCTATCAGGGTCAACCTCAAAGCTGCCGTCATTTATTGCGCTTTGTACTGATTGTACGCGTTGAGTATCAACGACTGGTTGGCTAGCTAGACCCATTTCTAGTTCTTTTAATCGAGCAGCAGTATCCGTTAAGCTGACTGTATCTGTTTGTCCCTTAGAAGCGGCACTGGATTTAGTCGGGGCACCAACTGCTGCAGGTTTTGCAACATTTGATACTGTTTTATCATTCTTGGCTTCTGGTTTTTGAGAATTTGGGCCTGAAATTTCCATAACAATAATTGAACCTCTATAAAATTACATTTATGATAGCGGCTAAATTACCAAAAACTTTAGCTATTGTGTTAATTTATTGACGCATATCACATATTAACTTTAACCATGTTTGGTGCAATGACTGTTGCCTGCAATTCTCGTTTACTTCTGCTGTTTTTTACTTTAACAATTTGGCCTTTTGCGCCGTCTGATAATGCCTTGCCTTTGGTGCGGATTATGATTCCCGAGGTTTTTGCTATGATAACGACCTGCTGACCACGTTTAATAATTGTGGCAAGCTTTAATGCTGTTGCAGATATAACCTTACCGCTAGCTATGCTACGTTTGGCAACTTTACCAATAATATTCTTTTTTAAGTGAAAAAATTGTATATTTGCATTAGAAATCTTAATATTTTCAATAACTAAGTCGTCCTTGTTAATTACAGTACCGCGACTAATAAAACGCTTAGAAAGTACTATATTTTGTTGCATTGTGATATGCGCACGCAGGTAAATTGTCCATGAATGTTGTTTATTGCAGCGTAGCCCAATACTGACATTACCTAGCCGTTGTTGTTTACCAGGATAGAAGGCAGTAATTTTATTTTTATCACATTTACTTAATTTCAATCGGTGATCCCATCGTGCAAATTCAATGCGCATTGTTGGATTATTTTTAGCCTGACTTTTAATAAAATTGAATGCTTTTTCACGTAGTTCGAGCATTGATTGAAACCCATCTTTAGCCGCTATGTTAGTAGGAATGGATATACTACAGATAAAAACCAAAATAAAGCGGCGGAAGAAAATTGCCGGAATTATGCTTTTATTTTTTTTCTTTAAAGAAATCATATATTTAAAACCTTTAATTTATTTTAAAGCGTTTGTTGAATTTAGCCACAAGTTTGACTATTTTAAAGTTTAAGCAATTAGTCATTGTAAGTTATTGAATTAAATATGTTTAAGTAAATGATATAACTAAGCAGAAATTTTCAATTTACTTACTTTCACTTCAATTTATCGCTTAAAATGATCGTTGCAAACAACATGCCGCAGTTGCTCTCAAGAAAATCCATTGTGTAGCCGATAACTATTTTGATCTTATTAATGACGATAGACGAAAGATTCAGGGGTATGAAATGGCCGGTGTACTAGATGGTGTTGATCAACGAACACAACTTGTTGGCGCAAATAGATTAGAGCTACTCATTTTTAAATTGGGTGCAAAGCAGAAGTATGGAATTAATGTTTTTAAGGTACAAGAAGTTATACATTGCCCGACATTAACCGCTATTCCAAACTCGAACCCTATAGTGTGTGGTATCGCAAATATGCGTGGTCGAACGATAATGGTATTAGATTTGGCTCATGCAATTGGTTTAAAACCATTAGAGAATAGGTCAGATTGTTTTGTTATCATTGCAGAATATAATCGCGTGATTCAAGGATTCTTGGTTAAGTCAGTGGATCGTATTGTTAATATGAATTGGAAAGAAATTTTACCGCCACCTAAAGGTTTGGGTAAAGAAAACTATATGACAGCGGTGACCCGTGTTGATGAAGAAATGGTTGAAATTATTGATGTAGAGAAAATTTTTGCGGAATTAGCTGGAGTCACCATAGAGATATCAGATGAGTCTAAAATAGAAGTCGACAGAGTTTTAACTATTATGGTAATTGATGATTCTTCTGTTGCTCGTAATCAAATCAAACGAACTTTAGAAAAAATGGGAATGGCGGTGTTGCTTGGAAAAGATGGCAGTGACGGATTATCACAATTAAAAGCACTTGCCGATAAAGGTGATATTTTTGATTCTATAGATATGGTTATTTCTGATGTCGAAATGCCAGTTATGGATGGTTATACCTTAACAACCGAAATAAAAGCTGATGAACGGATGAAAAAATTACCAGTTTTATTACACACCTCGTTAAGCGGTGTATTTAATTCAACTATGGTTGAAAAGGTTGGAGCTGATAAGTTTGTTCCAAAATTTAACGCGGAAGAATTATCGAATGAAGTTAAAAAATTATTAGTGTCATTTAATCGCATTTAAAATAGTTAAATATATCAAATAAAATTAGAGTACAAAGTTGAGCAAATAAATAGACTTGTGACACAAATATCAAAACAAGAATATGAAATTTTCAGAAATTTTCTTGAAAACGCCTGTGGTATTGTATTGGGTGAAAATAAACACTACTTAGTAACGAGTAGGTTAAATAAACTAATACATGAATTTTCATTTCCTGATTTGGCTTCAATGTTAGTGGAGTTAAAAAAAAATGCTAATAATAAATTAAAACAGCGTGTTGTTGATGCAATGACAACCAATGAGACTATGTGGTTTCGAGATAAATACCCCTTTGAAATGTTAAATCAGATAATGTTACCTGAGTTGGCTAAAGGACGAACTAAACCAATTAGGGTATGGTCGGCTGCAAGTTCCTCCGGCCAAGAATCTTATTCAATTAGCATGACAATTAGTGAATACTTAGCTAAAAATCCTGGGGCGATGAAATCGAATGTTGAAATAATAGCAACTGATATATCTCCTAGCATGTTAAAAATTGCTAAGGATGCAAAATACGATAAACTGAGTATAAATCGTGGATTAACCGAAGATCGCCGTAAGCGCTTTTTTAAGGAACAAGGTGATGAATGGCAAGCAAATTCAGATATTCGCCAACGAGTTCGGTTTACGGAATTAAACTTAACAGGTAACTATGCTTTGTTGGGTAAGTTTGATATTATTTTTTGTCGAAATGTTTTAATTTATTTTTCATCGGAACTTAAAACTGATATTTTAAATCGAATGGCTAAAACGCTAAATCCACAAGGTTTTATATTATTAGGTGGTTCTGAATCTCCTACTGGATATTGCGATGCGTTCGATATGGTACGTACACCTCTTGGCGTAATGTATCGTCTCCGTGAAGGTTGGCGAGCAAGTCGTTAGTAATTCCCCATTTCCGCTTTGATAATCCTTGCCGCTGAGGATTAGTATTGCCGTATGGCAGTGATTCAAACAATAAAAACCTCTCTATATTATTGATACTTATGGAATTGATTAGTTGGCATAGCTGTTGCAACTACTCCCTGTAACAAACAATGATGAGAAAATAATTATGCCAAGTTGGAATGCAATTTTAGGCTCACACGAACAATCAATAAAAATTTTTGGGGCTCGATCACGTATATTAGCGGCTAATTTAGCAAATGCAGATACTCCAAACTATAAAGCTCGCGATTTGGATTTTAAACAAATGCTTAATAGCTATAAAAATGTGGCTACAGGCAATACCCCCTTAATTACCAGCAATGCTCGGCATATGCAGCCAACAGGGTTTGTTTATGGTGGTCAGTTAAAATATAGACAACCACAACAAGCATCGTTAGATGGTAATACGGTCGAAGGACAAATAGAAAAATCCGAGTTCTTAGAAAATGCAATGCGTTATCAAACAAGCATTCAATTTATTAGCGGTAAATTCAAATCGTTATTATCTGCGATTAAAGGAGAATAACAATGTCTTTATACTCAATTTTTGACATCGCTGGCTCAGCAATGAATGCACAAAATATTCGTTTAAATACCACAGCAAGTAATCTTGCTAATGCTGACTCAGTTAGTAGTACACAAGAAACAACATACCGATCGCGTCAACCCATATTTGCTCAAATGATGCGAGATTTTGGTGATAAAAATAATGGTGTACAAGTATTAGGTGTCGTCGAAAGTAATGCGCCATTACGCAGTGAATATAACCCAAATCATGCAATGGCAAATAAAGACGGTTATATTTTTAGGCCAAATGTTAATGTAATTGATGAAATGGCAAACATGATTTCAGCTTCTAGAGCATATCAAACAAATGTTGAAGTTCTAAATACTGCAAAACAAATGATGATGAGAACATTGTCGATTGGACAGTAAAATTTAATTATAAAACTATATAGGTTTTAAAAATGAACACTATAGATAAATCAACATTACCAACTCCTGAGTCCTTAGGACTAACAAAAACGCATGATGCACATGAAAAGCCGCGTTTAGGCCAAGAAGACTTTATGAAGTTGATGACGGCACAAATGAATCATCAAGATCCAATGAAACCAATGGAAAATGGTGAATTCATTACTCAAATGGCACAATTTAGTCAAGTTAGTGGAATGAAGGATATTAAGAACTCATTTGCTATATTAGCGAGTTCATTACAATCCAATCAAGCCTTACAAGCATCGAGTCTGGTGGGTCGTTCTGTTTTAGTTCCCGGAAATGATGTTGAATTGCGCGAAGGTGAAAGCATTAAAGCAGCAGTAAACTTACCAGAGTCTAGTAATGATTTGCGCGTTAATGTAATAAATAGCGCGGGGGAATTAGTACATACCTTAAACTTGGGTCAACATAAAGCCGGAGCGGTTAATATTAATTGGAGTGGAGTTATATCAAAACAAGTAAAAAACTCTGAAGGCGAGATAAAAACCATAACTGAACAAGCCGTTCCCGGTAAATATACATTACAGGCAGCGTACATGTCTGATGGTAAATCGCAAGCGGCTGAAACTTTAGTTGCTGATTCGGTTGAAAGTGTTTCATTAGGAAAACCCGGTGAACCTATTGTACTAAACCTAACAAATTCAGGAATGATGAAATTACCTGATGTAAAACAAATTTTGTAAGTTGATATAGTTAGAGGAGAGAGATATGCCGTTTAGAGCAGCGTTAAGTGGAATACAATCCGCAGGTAAAGAGTTAAAAATGATTGGTAACAATGTTGCTAATGCCAGTACCAGTGGTTTTAAAAAATCTCGAGCACAGTTTGCCGATGTTTATGCGGCATCGGACATTGGTTCATCATCAAATACGATTGGCTCAGGAGTTAGAATATCAGGTATTACGCAACAATTTAGTCAGGGTAATATTGATTTTACTGATAATAATCTTGATATGGCCATTAATGGCGGTGGATTTTTTATGTTGGATAAAGGCGGTGAACGCGTTTATTCACGGGCCGGGGCTATTGAAATTGATCGAGAAGGTTTTATGGTAAACAGTGATAGTTTAAAACTACTGGGTACCACAGCAGATGAAAATGGTAACCCTACGGGGGAAACCGGCCCTTTGTCATTGGATAATTCCAATATTGAACCACGTTCTACTGATCTAGTAACTGTTGGAGTGAACCTAGATAGTGCTGAAAAAAAACCGTTATTTGAACCTTTTGATCCAAACGACGCTGGCTCATTTAATCATTCAACATCATTGACGATTTACGATTCACTTGGTACTGCTCATCAGTCAACGGTTTACTTTGTTAAAACTGATATCGCGAATCAATGGCAGGTACATAGTTTTATTGATGGTAAGAATGTTAAAAGTGCAGAAGCTCCTCCCTATGAAGCAAATGTAATGAATTTTAATGGTTCGGGTGCCTTAACACTGATTGATGGTATACCAGTGCCACCGGGGCAAATTGAATATCCAGATTTTGTAACTAGTTCAGGATCCGAACCGATTAAGCTAACATTGGATTTTTTGGCCGGTACACCAACAACGCAGTTTGGTTCAAAATTTAATGTAAACGCGTTAACGCAAGATGGTTATACCACGGGTAGACTAACTAGTTTAGATATTGATGAAACAGGTATTGTTCGAGCACGTTACACAAATGGCCAAACTCGAACTTTGGGTCAAGTGCAACTTGCTGATTTTCCAAACTCACAGGGTTTACGACAACTTGGTGATTCTACTTGGGCTGAAAGTTTTGAGTCTGGGATTCCACTGTTGGGAACACCTGGGTCAGGGAAATTAGGGTTAGTACAATCTGGAGCACTGGAAGGTTCAAATGTTGATTTAACTGAACAACTGATTAATATGATATCTGCACAACGTAATTTCCAAGCGAATGCACAGGTTATCACCACGGCAGATGCTGTAACACAATCTGTTATTAATATTCGTTAACGTAAAAGGGTAACTAAATGGATCGTATGTTATATGTTGCAATGTCGGGTGCTAAACAAAATATGCAAGCGCAAGCAATCAATACTAATAACTTGGCTAATGTCAATACGACTGGTTTTAGAGCGGACTTAGTTGATGCCGAGAGCCGTCAATTATATGGTCCCGGACATGCATCACGAGTGAATTCAATTATTGATGATACTAGCACGGATTTTACTCATGGCACCATTGCAACTACCGGTCGTAATTTAGATATTGCGATTAATGGCAAAGGTTGGTTTGTGGTACAAACTCAAAACGGTCAAGAAGCAATAACACGGAATGGAAATTTTAAAATCAGCCCAGAAGGATTGTTGGTTAATAACCAAAACTTGTTAGTCATGGGTGAATCAGGCCCAATTTCAATTCCACAAGCACAAAAAGTAGAAATTAATGGTAATGGTACAGTGAGTGTTGTTCCAGTTGGCGAACCTGCTACGTCGGTAGTGGTGTTAGATAGATTAAAACTGGTTAATCCGGATAATAGAGACATTATCAAAGGTAAAGATGGTTTAGTACGATTAAAACAAGAAGGCGAATTGACCAGTGATGCAAGTATTAGCATTGTCTCTGGTGCATTGGAGAATAGTAATGTAAATGCTATTGAAGCGATGGTTAATATGATCGAGTTACAACGTCAATTTGAGATGCAAATTAAATTAATGCGCAAAGCAGAACAAAATGATGAACAAACATCTCAAATGCTGAAATTAAACTAAATTTGGCACAAAAACTGCAACTTTTATAAGTAATAATTTGGAGTAATCGATATGACTCAAGCTCTTTGGGTAGCAAAAACAGGATTAGAAGCGCAACAAAATAAATTAGCGGTTATTTCCAATAATCTCGCTAACGTATCGACTACTGGTTTTAAGCGCGACCGAATGTTATTTGAAGATTTGCTGTATCAAAATATTCGCCAAGCTGGTGGACAAAGCAGTGAAGATACCATTTTACCAACAGGTTTAATGATAGGCACCGGAGTTCGTGCTGTTGCAACACAGAAACAAAATACCCAAGGTAATATTAGTCAAACGGGAAATCAATTGGACTTAGCGGTACTCGGTCGAGGATATTTTCAAATTTTAAAACCCGATGGTACAACTGCCTATACTCGTGATGGCACATTTTCAGTAAACCAAGATGGACAAGTAGTTACATCATCGGGTTATCATTTAGAGCCGTCTATTACAATAGCGGGTGATGCACAATCGGTAACTATTGGTACCGATGGAACGGTATCAGTTGCATTGCCTGGAAATTCCTCATCTATTGCAGGTGTAGTTCAATTAGCTGACTTTATTAATCCTGCTGGACTTCAGCCTGTTGGGGATAATTTATTTGTAGAAACAACTGCGAGTGGTACAGCGCAAATTAATAATCCAACCCAGAGTGGTTTGGGTTCAATTGCCCAAGGTTCTTTAGAAGGTTCCAATGTTAATATTGTTGAAGAGTTGGTTAGCATGATTGAAACACAACGGGCTTATGAAATGAATTCCAAAGCAATATCAACAGCAGATGAAATGTTACAGTATGTTAATAATAATTTATAATTTAAGTGGGTTGGTGTGATGTTTGCTAATAATTCAAGGCTTAACACAACTAAATATCTAATTCTAATTAGCTTTATATTGACTGTTACGGCTTGCGCCAAACCTATTTCACTTAGGAATCCTGCTTATTCACCACTATCTCCAAAAGTAACACGGTTTAATACTCCAACCGATGGTGCGATTTTTCAAAATGGTATGCGAGTTGGCTTTTTTGATGATATGCGTGCACGAAATGTTGGTGATATATTAACGATAACCCTACGAGAAAACACCAATGCCAATAAATCAGCCCGAACCGAGACGACTAAAGGTGCAATTATAAATGAAGTAGCTCCAGTTATAACAGGATCGGATGTTAAAGTTAATGATAAAAATATATTAGAGAATACCGTGGATTCTGATCGACGTTTTTCTTCGCAGGGCCAATCTGCACAAAGTAATAATATGTCGGGTGAATTAACGGTAACGGTAGTAAGAGTATTTGCTAATCGTAATTTATTGGTTCGCGGAGAAAAATTGATCATGTTAAATCAAGGAAATGAGTATTTAAGGGTAATGGGTATAGTACGTCCAGAAGATATTGAGTCAGATAATACTGTTTTGTCATCAAGAATTGCAAATGCCCAAATCTCTTATGGTGGTCAAGGTGTTGTTAATGATGCTAATAAAATGGGCTGGTTGAGTAAGTTCTTTCAAAGTTCGGCTTGGCCTTTTTAAAGTCGCTAAAATTTCAGGTTACAGATAAGGTGTTAAATGTTAAAACTAAATGAAATTAAACATATTTTTATCATAGGCTTGGTTTTATTGTTTTTAGTGCATACAGGAACTTTAAAAGCAGAAAGATTAAAAGATATCACTCATGTCGCAGGTGTTCGTGAAAACCAGCTTATCGGTTATGGTTTAGTTATTGGTTTAAATGGCACTGGAGATTCAACGAACTCAGCACCATTTACGGAACAAAGTATAAAAAGTTTAATCTCACGCTTGGGTGTTACTATTCCAGGGAAATCACGTGTTTCAATTAAAAATGTAGCAGCTGTGATCATTCATGCACAATTACCAGCGTTTTCAAAAAAAGGTCAAAAAATTGATATCACGGTTTCATCTATTGGTGATGCTAAAAGTTTACGTGGGGGTACTTTGATTATGTCACCTCTAAAAGGTGTTGATGATAAAATTTATGCTATTGCTCAAGGTAATGTTATAGTTAATGGTTTTGGTGTCGATGGTGGTGATGGTTCTAGTATCACTGTTAATATTCCCAGCGTAGGTCGTATTCCTAATGGTGCTACAATTGAAAATACTATTGAAACGCCATTTGGAAAAGAAACGGAATTGGTTTTAAATCTCAATACAGCTGATTTTACAACATCCATTCGTATTACTAAAATCATTAATGAAGTTATGGGTCCTAATACTGCTAGGTCAATAGACGCTTCTTCAGTGCATGTTAATGCGCCACAAGAGCGTAATCAAAGGGTATCGTTTATAGCTATGTTAGAAAATTTACAGGTTAAACCCGGTAAAGCTCCAGCTAGAGTGATAGTGAATTCACGTTCTGGAACAGTAGTTATTGGTGAGCATGTTCGGGTATTACCGGCTGCTATTTCACATGGTAGTTTAACCTTAACTATTTCTGAAAATACTGCAGTATCACAACCCAATGCTTTAGCCGATGGTGATACTGTGGTGGTACCACAAAGTACAGTGTCGGCTGGACAAAAATTGAATCGTATGTTTTTATTCGAACCTGGTGTGTCTTTAAACGATATTGTTCGAGCGATAAACGAAGTTGGTGTATCTCCTGGTGATTTGGTTTCTATTTTAGAAGCATTAAAAGAAGCGGGGGCACTTAGGGCTGAATTGATTGTTATTTAAAAAATTATGTCGATAGATAATAAAGCCAGTATTTACAATGATATGTCAAGCTTTGCTGACATGCGTCGTCTTGCGCGTGAAGATTCTGGTACTGCTTTACGTCAAGTTGCTGAACAGTTTGAAGCTATTTTTATGCAAATGATGTTAAAAAGTATGCGGGATGCCAGTATGGGTAATTCATTGTTTGATAGTGACCAATCCAAAATGTATCAAGAAATGTTCGATAACCAACTGTCACTAAGTTTATCAAAAGATAACTCAAATGGGCTTGCTGATATTTTGGTTAAACAACTTAGTGGATCTATAACAAATAAGACTGTTCCAGAAAATGAAATTAAGCCATTAGAAGATTTTACTCATAAAACAAAACAACAACACTTTATTGATACTGTTCGTCCTTATGCCGAAAAAGCGGCAAGTAAACTAGGAGCCAATGCTGATGTATTAATTGCACAAGCAGCATTAGAGACAGGTTGGGGGCAAGCTGTACAACGTCATCAAGATGGCAGTAGTGGTTTTAATTTATTTAATATAAAAGCAAATAAAAATTGGCAAGGACCTACGGTGTCAAAGTTTACGGTGGAATTTAAAGGTGGTATTGTACAGCGTGAACATGCCAATTTTAGAGCGTATACTTCGATGGATGAAAGTTTTAATGATTACGTTAATTATTTAAAATCAAACCCACGTTACGCACAAGCTTTAAATGTAGCCAATGATCCCAATAATTATATTCATGCATTAGCAAATTCCGGATATGCGACTGATCCTAAATATGCCAATAAAGTAATGGCGATTATGTCGCATCAAATAACTCAAGATTTATCTGAGCCTGAGAAAGAAGGTAGTAAATAATGGCTGGTAATGATTCACTTGGTATCGGATTATCTGGAACACTCACCACACAACGTGAGATGGCTACAACAAGTCACAATATAGCAAACGCTAATAATGAAGGTTTTTCGCGTCAGCGTGTATTAAAAACCACTCGTCAACCTCAGCAATTCGCCTTTGGATCAGTGGGTAGTGGTGTTCAAATATCATCTATTAATCGAGTACATAATGAGTTCTTAACTACCAGTGTACGAGATAATACCTCGCTAACAAATTCATTTAAGGTTGGGCATCAATTAACAACGCAAGTTGATGAATTATTTTCAGATCCAAAAGCAGGGATAGGTTTAGTTTTACAAGAATTTTTTGATGCCGTTACAGGAGTCGCGAATGAACCGTCTTCTACAACGGCTAGACAAGTAATGATTACCCAAGCAAATACATTAACTAATCGATTTCATGACCTAGATACACGGTTACAAGATTTGCGTCTGGCTACTAATAAACAAACAAATAATATAGTAACTAATATTAATTTTTTATCGAAGTCATTAGCTAAATTAAATCAAAGTATCACTTTAGCCCAACAAAGTAGCGGCCATCCTGCTAATGATTTACTCGATCAACGAGATACGGTTCTTAAAGAGTTGTCTGAGTTAATAAATGTAACAACCAAAGAACAAGACGATGGATCGATGAATGTATTTATTGGTAATGGTCAAACATTGGTGTTGGGCTTATCACCGGCAAAACTTGATGCGGTTGTTAATGAATTTGATTCTTCAAAAGTTGATGTGGTATTTGTAGGTGAGGGTTCTACGACTGATATTACAAAATTTATTAGTGGTGGTGAATTAGGTGGTTTATTAGAGTTTCAAGCTGATATTATCAACGGTTCACAAAATGAGTTAGGTAGAATTTCTTTGGCTCTAGCGACAACATTTAATGAACAACATGAATCTGGATTAGATTTAAACAGTGAATTCGGTAAGAAATTTTTCACAGGTTTAAATAACACCATGCCTGAAGTTATTTCAGGTACTCAAAATAAAGGAAATTATCAACTTTCAGCAAAAGTAACTGATGTTAGTAAAATTACAGCGAGTGATTATCGTTTAGAGTATACCGGTAATGAATATCTTTTGATTAGGTTGAATGATAATGTCACGCTTAAACAATTTCCTGAGTTCCCAAAAGATATATCAGTGGACGGTTTTTCTTTGAATATTCTCTCTGGAAGTTCAATTGCAAGTGGTGATAGTTTTTTAATACGGCCAACACATTTAGCGGCAAAAAATATTAACGTATTAATTGATAATTCATCGGAAATAGCAGCAGCATCCCCCGTAAGAGCCCGCAGCTCAATTTCAAATATAGGTGATGCTAAACTAAAACTAGATTTTATTGATGTTAATAATTTATCTGGTGAATCTGAATCTACGGTTAACCTTAATGAAGATGGAAGTGTTAAAATTTCCCAGTCAGGTCAAACCGCAGCATCTCGTATTGCTTTTAATATTGATGAAGCTGTAGATAAAAGTACAGAGCCAAGCAATATTACAGTTAAAATACTTGATGATAATAAATTGCAAATAATTAATAACTCTGTAACTTCACAAGCGGGAGTAAGTGCTTCTAAAATATTATCTGATCCTATTACTTACGATGCTAATCAAGATTTAATTCTTAGCCCTGTATTAGCAGGTAAACAATTAGCTGTTACCGCTAGACTCAAAGGCGACCTTGTTGCCGGTGATACCTTTAATATAGAATTTAATGAAGATGCAATGGGAGATAACTCAAATATTTTATCTTTAGCAAATTTACACCGTGCGAATAACTTGATTGAAGGTCGTGCTAATTTTAATCAGGCTTATGGCGAATTGGTTAGTCGCGTAGGCACACGAACGCATGAGTTAGATATAAATGCTCAGGCGCAACAGGTGTTATTAAATCAGTCAATAGAAGCAAAAGAAGCAGTTTCGGGTGTTAATATGGATGAGGAGGCCGCAAAATTATTGCGATTACAAACTCAGTTCAAGGCTAATGCGCAAGTCATAGCAGCTGCAGATCAAACATTTCAAGATATTATGTCAGTGTTAAGGCGTTAAATACGAGATAAAATTAAATGCGGATATCTTCAAATCAAATTCATCAAGTTGCTGTTAATGCTATGTTAGATCAACAAAGCAAGTTAAGTGATACACAGCAACAAGTTGCAACAGGTCAACGAATTTCGTCTGCAGCCGATGATCCTGTTGCTGCAGCTCGTATAGTGGATTTACAACAATTAGTTGATAATTTTGATCAATTTCAAGGATCGATTAACTCCAGTCGTAATCGTCTTGAAGTACAAGAAGGTGTATTAGAAAATGTAGTAGTCGCTATTCAACGTGTTAGAGAATTAGCTTTGCAATCTAATAATGCTATTCAAACCAATGATACCAGGGAATTTATTGCAGAAGAAATTAAACAGTTAAATCAAGAGTTAATGGGTTTGGCTAACTCTGTTGATAGCAATAATGATTTTCTTTTTTCTGGTTCTAAAGTAAAGTTTCAACCCTTTACGACAACTATTAACGGCAACTTTCAGTATAATGGTGATGATAACCGACGCATGTTACAAATTGGTCCTAATCGACAAATTGCCTCGGGCGATTCAGGTACCGATGTGTTTCGAACTATACGAAGTGGTAATGGTTCATTTAGTATCAACTCAAGTGAAACTAATCATGGAGAAGCGGTTGCTAACCCAGGTTTTGTTGATAAAAATTATAAGCCCGATTTTTTTGTTTTGGAATTTAAAAAAGACAGTAAAACTCAGGATATGTATTATAAAATTAATGATCTCAATGGTAATATGCTAATTCCAGCTGATCATAATACCAAATATCGTGAAGATGGTGAAATTGAGTTTATGGGTATACATACTTCATTTAAAGGTGAACCCATGGCTGGTGATCGATTTGTATTTATGCCAAGTAAAAATCAAGATCTATTTTCAACGTTGCGAGGTTTAAGCAATACTTTGTCGACACCTCGAAACTCACCTGACTCAAAAGCGAATATGTCTAACGATATTAATCAAAGCTTGGTTTCTTTGGATCAAGCTTTAGATAATATTTTAAAAATTCGATCGAATACTGGTTCTCGTCTGCGAGCTTTAGATAATCAACATGAAATCAACTCTAGCCATTTATTGCATATAAAAGAAATTCAATCAGAAATAAAAGATTTAGATTATACTGAAGCAGTGACTCGCTTGAATTTAAGGTTAACTGGCCTAGAAGCCTCTCAAAAAGCCTATTCCAAGGTTCAAAATTTATCAATGTTTGATTATATTTAGCGAAAAATTATTCTTAATTTTAATAAGGTAATGTTACCTTTGGTAAGCTCAACGTAATTCACACGGCCGATCAGATTAGAACTTTAGCCCTATTTTAAAAATTAATTTTAACTCTGCTCCTAAAGGATAATTAACACCGGACGCTAGTGTTGGTGGGAGCGGTAAATGTTTGCCCTATACGGCAAATATATCCGCTAAAGTTAAACCACTAAACTTGTATTAGTACATATAATTATGCTTCGTGCATAACGTGATGTACAAGTCTTAGTGTTAGAAAGGAGAGCGTCATGCCTCAGATTATTAACACCAATATCATGTCGTTGAATTCACAACGTCACTTAAACCGATCTCAAGATGCCCTACAAACCTCGTTACAAAGACTATCATCGGGTCTACGTATTAACAGCGCAAAAGACGATGCTGCTGGTTTGGCTATATCAGAACGTTTTACTGCTCAAATTCGTGGTTTGAATCAAGCGATAAGAAACTCTAATGACGGTATTTCACTTGCTCAGACTGCTGAAGGGGCTTTGTCTGAAAGTGGTAACATCCTACAGCGAATTCGTGAATTGTCAGTACAATCTGCCAATGCCACAAACTCAGCGTCAGATCGTCAAGCTCTACAAGCTGAAGTAGGTCAATTAGTTTCTGAATTAGAACGTATTGCTGTTAACACGGAATTTAATGGGCAAAAGATCCTTGACGGTACTTTTGGTGCAGCCATTTTCCAAGTTGGTGCAAATGCTAACCAAACTATTCAAGCTACAACTAGCAATTTTCGTACCGAACAATTTGGTAATTATCGAATTGAAGGGGCAGGTAATTCTACTGGTGGTGCTGGACGTATAACTGGTGAAACCATTAATCTTAATGGTCATTTAGGATCGTCAGCTATTGCCCTTTCTCCGAGTATGAGCGCACAGGAAGTATCAGAACTTATTAATGCTCAAACCAGTAATACAGGTATATCTTCATTTGCAAAAACTGATATCGATATGTCATTTGCTGCAGCTGGTGGTTTTGCGTTTACCGTAGAAGGCAATGGTGGCATAACCGAAGAAATTGCTTTTACGATAACTGAAACCTCTGGTAATGATGGTTTATCCGCAGTTGTAACAGCATTTAATGATATTTCATCTAAAACAGGTGTAACTGCAAAAGTTAATGATGATGGAAGTGGTGTCACGCTAACGCATTTAACAGGTGGTAATATTTCATTAACAGCTAATGCTAATAATTTAACTGCAGTTAATGTGGGTACATCGTCCTTGGGTGCGAATAGTACTGTTGTAACAACCGGTCAACTTACCTTTGATTCTGATAAATCTTTTGGTGTAACGGGTCAAGCTAATCAATCAGTTACATTAGCATCAGAAGCTGCATTTTTAATGTCAATATCTGAAATGGATATATCTACGGTTGAAGGTGCAAACAGAACATTGGCGATTGTTGATGCGGGCTTAAATACAGTAAACGGACAACGTGCGCAGTTTGGTGCTATTCAAAGTCGATTTGAATCTACCATTGCTAACTTAGCAACAAATGCTGAAAATCTATCAGCAGCGCGTTCACGTATTCGTGATACAGATTTCGCAATGGAAACAGCTGAACTGACGCGTGCTCAAATACTGCAACAAGCTGGTACAGCAATGTTAGCGCAAGCTAATGTGCAGCCACAAAACGTATTAAGCTTACTCCAATAGTAAGATAATTTTATAGTTGAAAAACTATTATTTTACTGGATTAACGAGGTACGAATATTATGGCTACACACACATTAGCGAATGTGTCGACAATGATGAGCCAAGCTGTTAAAACCAATACTGGTATTAAAACTACCAGTATTGGAGTTTCAAGTTCGACACTGCAGCAAGATGCTGCTGAACAATCAGTTTCTACGCAAGTAGAGGTGTCTAAAGAAACCGTTGACAGAGTGGTGCATCAATTGGAAACACAGTCCCAAAGTCTGAGAAGAGATCTGCTGTTTAATGTAGATGATTCAACAGGCCGTGTGATTGTTACTGTTCGAGATTCTGAAACAAATGAGGTGATTCGGCAGATTCCCAGCGAGGAATTATTGGCTTTATCACAACATCTGGCTGATGCATTAGAAGATGATGCATCTGGATTTCTGTTTGAATCTAAAGCTTAGTGGCATCACAATTGCATTGTCAATTGTATGTTATTAATAAGTGATTTGATTTAACAGGTGCAGCAATGCACAAGAATTTTGAGGTAATATAATGGCGACCATTTCATCTGCGGGTGTTGGATCAGGACTTGATGTTGCAAGTCTTGTTGAACAACTCGTTGCTGCAGAAGGTGATCCTGTAAGGACACGTCTTGACCGCAAGGAAGCGGACTTACAAGAAGGCCTCACTTCAATGGCCACCTTTCGGGGTGTTTTAACTGAATTTAAGACATCGTTAGAAAACCTAAGAAGTGGTGAACAATTACGTGTTATTGATGTACTTAGTAGTGATGTGGAAGAAGATTCAATATCGATAACATCCAATAATCAGGCTATTCCAACCGAATTTAATGTAAACGTTTTACAGTTAGCGAAATCACATAAATTAACTTCGACACAATTTGAGTCAGATACTAGCGCGGTTGGTAGTGGTACGCTGACGTTTCAATTTGGACATTATAAAGAAGCAACTAATGAATTTGAATTAAATTCGGAGTCCAGTGTCCACACAATTAAAATTGAACCTCAAACCAATAATTTAAGAGGAATAAGCGAAGCCATTAATAGAGCAAATATTGGTGTAAAATCCATTGTTATAAATAATGGCGATGGTGCGAGACTAATTTTTTCTTCGTTGTCAACGGGTGAAAATAACAATTTACGAATTACCACCTCCGATGATGATGGTATTGATAATGATCTTAGTGGATTATCAAGTTTAGCCTATGATGCTAGTGCTAATTTAGGATCAGGTAAAAATGTTCATGAAACTCAAGTAGCACAAGATTCTATTCTTAATATTGATGGTATCGAAGTACGAAAAGATTCAAATACAATTAATAATGTAATACGAGGAGTGACATTTGATGTGCACTCGATCACAGAAAATAGTGTCAACGTCAGACTAGAATTAAATGATAAAGCGGCTGCTGAATTTATTAGTGCTTTTGTAACATCATATAATGAGCTTATGAGTACAGTTGATGAATTAACGGGGTTTGACCCAAATACCCAAATAGCCGGCCCATTGTCAGGTGAGCCGGCAATTCGGAACATTGTTGAACAATTGCGGCGAAATCTAAGTGTCAATTTTGATAAAGTTAATGATAATTTTATTTCATTAGCGACAATTGGTATTGATACTGAACGTAATGGTAAGTTGAAACTTGACATGGAAAAACTAAATACGGCAATCGCAATAAATTTACCGGAAGTTGTTCGCTTATTTGCAAAAACGGGTTCAACACAAGATCCATTAGTTGAATTTGTAAGTGCCAGCAATCAGACAACTGCTGGTAAGCATGAAATTAATATCACTCAGCTAGCAACTAAAGCGCTACTAAATACACAAATGATATCAGTTCCTAATATTAAAATTAATAATGAAAATAATAATTATGTATTTAAAATTGATGGTATTGAAACCAATAATTTCGAGTTAACTCGTAAAATTTATAATAGTATTGATGAGTTAGCAACTGAGCTACAAACACGCATAAACGCAGATTCAAATCTCAGTGAGGCAGGTGTTTCAGTAAATGTTACTAATAATGCTGGCATGTTGCAAATTAGCTCGAATAAATTTGGTAGCGGTTCACGAGTTGAGCTTGTTAGTGTAGATACTAATAGCAGTGAGTTAGGTTTGATCGTGGCAAAAGGGATTGATGGAGTTGATGTTGCAGGCACACTAGCTAAGCAGGAAGCGATTGGTTCAGGGCAAGTATTAACGGGAACCCGAGACGTTGAAGGTTTGTCAGTTAAAGTATTAGCCGGTGATCTAGGGAAACGAAAGAATGTGATTTTTTCGCGCGGTATAGCGGAACAACTTGATTTATTGCTAAACAAAATAACTCAAGCTGACGGGGTCTTAGCCACAAGTAATAGTGGTTCAGAAAAGCGCTTAGAAGATATAACGACGCAACGAGAAGTATTAGCACGTCGCTTGGCAAAATTAGAAGAACGTTTAATGAAACAATTTAGCGCATTAGATTCTTCGTTGAGTAAAATGCAAACGACTAGTGAATTTTTAACAAACCAATTAGGTGGCTTACCAGGAGCTAGAAATTCTGGTGGTCGTTAATGAAAAAGTTAGTATATATTCATAATGAATGATTGAGGTGTAAGCATGAACATGGCCAAATTTCACAATGCTGTACAACAGTATAATAAAGTTGGAGTTGCTGCGGGCGTTGAAGAAGCAAGTCCACATAGATTGATTCAAATGTTAATGGAAGGTGTTATTGAGAAAATATCAACAGCTAAAGGGCATATGGAGCGCGGTGAAACGGCTAAAAAAGGTTCACATATTAGCTGGGCTATTTCAATTGTAGACGGTTTACGTGCGAGCTTGGATATGAGTTTGGGCGGTGAAGTAGCTCAAAATCTTGATGATTTGTATGATTATATTAATCGTCGATTAGTTACAGCCAATTTAGAAAATGATACTGACTTACTGGATGAGGTATCATCGCTGTTAAAATCGATTAAAAGTGCTTGGGATGAATTACCAGAAGCAGATAAAAGTAACAAAATTTAATGAGTTCATGAAATCATTTGAAATATATACAAAAGCACGACAGGCATTGACTCTGTCTCAAAATATGTTAGATATGGCACACCAATCTAACTGGTTGTTATTTGAAAAAACTGAACAACAACGACAAAAACTATTAACTGAAATATTTGAACATGATGATATACATGATATGTTGTTTAAAATAACGCATTTTTTACAACAAATTTTGGATATCGATAATGAAAGCATTCAACTAGGGCAGCAAGCCAGAAAGGAAACATTACATCAGTTGTCAACAATTCGAAGTAATGTTACTGCTGTTGGAAAATATCAACAATTTTCTGCTTTTGAATCAAATAACTAAGTCAATATATCCAAATGCATGAAAATTAGGTTTTATAAAATACAATTTATAGTGTCTTAAACTACACTTCTTAGTATGACTGACCAAAAAATTTCAATTGTTACACGCTTAGCTATTCAATGGCAAAATTTAGATGAGTTAAAACCAAAAGAAAAATCTGATTTTAGTAACGCTTCAGCAATACAGTTGCTTGATATTTTAGAGGGTCAATCTAACTTACATTCATTTATTAACAGCAATAATCAAACAAAACAAAGTGATATTGCTCGTTTAGAATCAAAGTTGGATTTGTTATTGTTGATGTTTAGTCGAAGCCAATATAATCACCAATACAGCCATATTCCTGATTTTGAGGTTTGTTTATCCGCCCAGTCGATACAAATAAAAACCAGTAATGAATTTAAGCTGAATCAATTTGTTGAGATGAATATTTTTTTTAACCGGAATTGTTCTGAACCATTATTATTGTCGGGTACTGTTACTAATGTCGATAGTATTAATGGTGTATCTATAAAATTTGATAATATTGGTGAGTTGACTCAAAGTTTTTTAGAAAAATATATTTTTCGTTTACATCGAATTGATGTTGCTCGCGTTCGTTCCCTAAGCTAATTTAGATAGAGCTAAATTCAACAACTTAACTGATGAATTTTGCTTTATTCAGTGCTGAACTGACAGTATTTTGACAAGTACATTTAAACAGCTAATATAGTCTTGTAAGTAGTTATTATTGCGATAATTAATAAAAGGCTAAAAGAATGTCAACAGTAATATTGGTATTAGATAAAAATGAACAATCTCGTACACAAATAGCAGAATTACTCCGGTTTATTGATTATTGCACTGTCATTGAAGTTGATGGTTTAGATTCTTATGATCACCAACGAAAAACTCAAGCTCATAAAGACGATATTAATATTGTCATATTCAATGGCACTAATGAAGAAACACAAACTGTTTCTAAACTTGATAAGATTCGTCAGCATTTTGGTAATATTGCCATATTATTACTGCATGAACGTGATAGCGATCAAACAATTAAAAAAGAAATAGTACCTAGAATTGTGGGTACAATAGATATTCCCTATAAATACAAACAAGTTGTACATGCCATCCATTTAGCTGAAGTTTATAACCGTGCTCAAGATAAAACTGGTTTAGATAGGAAACCCGAATTGTTTCGAAGCCTGGTTGGTAATAGCCGTTCAATACAAATAGTACGTAAATCGATAGAACAAGTTGCAGATTCTGATGCCAATGTTTTAATCTTAGGCGAATCGGGTACGGGTAAAGAAGTTGTTGCACGTAACCTACATTATTATTCATCACGAACAGATGGTCCGTTTGTACCGGTTAATTGCGGTGCAATACCGGGAGACTTACTAGAAAGTGAATTATTTGGTCATGAAAAAGGAGCATTCACAGGAGCTATTAGTGCTAGGCAAGGTCGATTTGAATTAGCTAACGGTGGAACATTATTTTTAGATGAAATTGGCGACATGCCATTAGCTATGCAAGTAAAGTTACTACGGGTAATTCAAGAACGTACATTTGAACGAGTTGGTAGTAATAAAAGCATTGAGTCCGATATTAGAATCATAGCAGCTACGCATCGAGATTTGGAAATTGAAATTAAAGAAGGGCGTTTTCGAGAGGATTTATATTACCGTTTAAATGTCTTTCCTATAGAAATGCCGCCATTGAATAAACGTGTTGAAGATATTCCATTGTTAATTAATGAATTGATAACTCGTTTAGAACATGAGCAACGTGGTTCCACTCGCTTAACGCCAGCGACTATTGGTGCTTTATGCCAACACCATTGGCCAGGAAACGTTCGAGAGTTATCAAACTTAATGGAACGTTTAGTTATTATGTATCCTTATGGAGTGGTGAATATTCGCGACTTACCTGAAAAATTTAGAGGACCAAACGATCAAGAGCAACTTCCAATAGTTGAGTTTGATGCTATCGAAACAAATAAAATAGCTATTAATAATAATGTTCCTCACATATCAGCCGCAGGCATTGATTTAAAAGAACACCTAGCCGAACTAGAATTTAATCTTATCAAACAAGCATTAGATGAATCAGATGGAATCGTAGCCCATGCAGCGAAATTGTTGCATATGCGGCGTACAACATTGGTTGAAAAAATGCGTAAATACGGCTTACAGCGCAGTGAACAAGCGACAAGTATTTGACACTTACGCTTTTGTCAGTAATTTTTTTCGTTAAGCTATTGATTTAAAACCTATCACGTTTTAGGCACAATATTTGCTCTCTTAATTCATACAGACTCAATAATGTTATTAAGTCTGTAAAATTATGGAGAAATTTCAAATGCAGGATCCCCTAAACCAGAACAATAAAGGACATAAAGATCTAGAACAAGCTTTTAGCACATTTAATAGTTTATCCGTTCAATTGACTGAATCATACCGTGAGTTAGAAAAACGAGTCTCGGACTTAAATCATGAACTTCATGATACCCAATCAGACTATATTAAGGAATTGAAAGCGAAGGAACGAATTGCGAATAGACTTGAATCTTTGTTAAGCGTCTTACCAGGTGGAGTAGTGGTGTTAGATGGTCATGGTTTGATACAAGATTATAATCGTGCGGCCATAGATTTGTTAGGTGATCCTTTGGCTAAAAAACCGTGGTACGAAGTTATTCAACGTGCATTTTCTCCGCGATATGATGATGGTCATGAAGTTTCTTTAGTTGATGGTAGACGTGTAAAGATTTCTACATGCCCATTGGAATCAGAACCAGGACAAATTCTATTATTAACCGAAGTCACAGAAATGCGGACTCTACAAGATAGGCTGAATCAACATCAACGCTTAGCAGCTATGGGCGAGATGGCAGCTTCACTTGCCCATCAAGTACGAACACCACTTGCTTCAGCATTATTACATGCATCATCTCTAAAACGTGAAAAATTATCCAATACAGAACGAAAAACGTTAAGTGAAAAAATTGTCACTAAATTAGGACAGTTGGATCTGTTGGTTAATGACATGTTGTTATATTCCAGAAATGGCACAGTAACAGAAGAAGATTTTTCAATCCCTTTATTGTGTGAAGATATTCAACTATATGCCAAACCACTGTTAAGTTCGAGTCGTACAAAATTCAAATTATTAAATAAAATAACAGACAGTTATTTGTTTGGTAACAGAAAAATGTTAGTTAGTGCATTAAATAACTTAATCACAAATGCCATTCAAGCAATGGGTGATAACGGAGAAATAATTGTAGAAACTGAAAAACGTTTAGGAAAACTATTAATCTCTATAAGGGATAATGGCCCTGGAATGAGTAACAAAGTTCAACATCAAATTTTTAAACCATTTTTTACAACAAAATCAGATGGAACGGGGTTAGGGCTAGCTGTGGTTACTGCAATCGCTAATGCTCATGGTGGTATTGTGCGTGTTGATTCGGAACCTGGTAAAGGCAGTGTCTTTACAATGGAACTACCTATAAAAGGAGAGCATTCTAGAACACTGGAGAAAGGTAACGTTAGTAAAGAGTACCGTTCGACTGAAAAAAGGTTTATTTCAGTCGGTTAATTATTTATAAATAGTTAAATTGAGGTAGATATGGAAAATAGTACTATCATGGTTGTTGAAGATGATAATGATCTAAGTGAAGCTCTGTGTGATACTTTAAAATTGGCTGGGTATAATGTTACTAGTGCAGAAGATGGTGAGGATGCTCTGACATTATTACAGAAAAAAGTTGTCGATTTAATTGTTAGTGATGTCCATATGAAGCGAATGGACGGTCATGCATTATTAACAGAAATTCAAAAAGAGTATCCGCAATTACCTGTTATGCTAATGACAGCTTATGGCACTATTCAAAAAGCGGTTGAAGCAATGCAAATGGGAGCTGTGGATTATTTAGTAAAACCATTTGAAGCTGAAGTATTAGTGAATATGGTTAGTCAATATTTAGATTCAACAAAACATGCCGATGATGACATGATTGTTGAGTCTTATAGTATGAAACAATTGGCTTTAACTGCACAAAAGGTTTCTAAAGGCAATGTCCCAATATTGATTACGGGTGAAAGTGGTACTGGTAAAGAAGTGTTAGCGCGTTTTATTCACCGTAGTTCAGAGCGACATAAGGAAGCATTTATTGCCATCAATTGCGCTGCGATACCAGAAAATATGTTAGAAGCTACATTATTTGGTTATGAAAAAGGAGCGTTTACTGGTGCTTATAAAGCTTGCCCAGGTAAATTTGAACAAGCCCAGGGTGGCACTTTTTTGTTAGATGAAATATCTGAAATGGATTTAGCATTACAAGCTAAATTACTGCGTGTTTTACAAGAGCATGAAGTTGAACGTCTTGGTGGAACTACAACAATAAGTTTGGATGTGAGAATCATATCAACTTCAAATCGAAATATGAAAGATGAAGTTAAAGCGGGAAGATTTCGAGAAGATTTATTTTATCGATTGAATGTTTTTCCACTAATTATTCCCAGCTTGGTAAATCGAACTGATGATATATTACCGATATGTAATAAACTAATTCAAAAACATTCAAGTGCATTGAATATGGCTAACCCAATTCTAAGTGACGATGCAAAGAAAAAAGTACTCGATCATACATGGCCGGGTAATATTCGTGAACTCGAAAATGTAATCCAACGAGCTTTATTAATGTTATCTGGTAATAAAATTACAGGTGACGATATTTTAATAGAACCAGAGTTGATAATAGCGTCAAATATTTCATCGATTGATAATTTTAAAAATAACAAAAAAGATAATAAATATGACATTAGTAGTGAAACTAAATCTTCACTGGGGGACGATTTAAAAAATAGAGAGTTCGATATCATTCTTGAGACATTGACTGAATTAAAAGGCAGTAGAAAAAAAACAGCAGAACGACTCGATATAAGTCAACGAACATTGCGCTATAAATTAGCAAAAATAAGAGAAAAAGGTGTTCGTATTCCTGGTGATCTTTAGGAATATTACTTGTTATATAATTTTAAATTGAACCGAGGTTACTAGTGAACACAATTACACCTAATATGTTGTTAGCACAAATGCGAATGTTAGCTGCACAGTCTGAAGGATTAACGGCAAACAAAACGGCTATAAATACCAATACTACAGATGTTGAATTTTCTGATTTGTTAAAACAATCCATCAATGAAGTAAATACCCAGCAGTCAACAGCTAAATCTCTAGCTATGTCTTTTGAACGTGGTGATAAAAATGTTGAGTTGTCTGATGTAATGATATCAATGCAAAAAGCAAATGTATCATTTCAAGCAATGTTAGAAGTGAGAAATAAATTGGTTAGTGCATATCAAGATATTATGAATATGCAGGTCTGATGTATAGTCTAGAGGTAATGTAGTATATGGATTTAGTAAAAGTTGATAATGTTAATAAACCATTTGTCGCGATGACCGCTTTACCAATAATTCGGCAAGTTGGCTTGTTGGTAGGTTTAGCGGCAAGCATAGCAATTGGTATATATGCTGTATTATGGTCACAAGAGGCAGGCTTTGTACCTTTAGCGAGTAATCTTCCTGCCCGTGAAACTTCAAAAATCATTTCAATATTACAAACTGCTGCATTGGAATATAAGATTGATCAAGCTTCGGGTAATGTTCTTGTTAAAGCATCTGAGTTACAAAATGCAAAATTAAAAATGGCAGCAGAAGGTATATCTGCTAGTGCTGATGTCGGTTATGAGTTGCTAGAAGAAGAACAGGGAATTAGTACTAGTCAGTTTATGGAAAATGTCCGTTATCAGCGAGCAGTTCAAGGTGAATTAAGCCGTACTATATCATCGATGACATACATAAAATCAGCAAGGGTACATTTAGCTATTCCAAAACAAACACCATTTATTCGAAGCAAAAGAAAGTCTAGTGCTTCAGTATTCTTAGATTTATATTCGGGAAGGCAATTAAATGATGAGCAAGTTAGTTCAATTGTTAGTCTTGTTGCTATGAGTATACCAAATCTACGAATAGAAAATGTAGCAGTTATTGATAATAAGGGCCGATTACTATCATCTAATAAAAAAGAATCAGGGGTAGAACTCAGTAATACGCAATTAAAATACACTAGAAAAATTGAAAATGATTTCGCAAGTCGTATTGACAATATATTATTGCCAATAGTTGGTTATGGGAAAATGAAAGCACAGGTGGTCGCTAATATTGATTTTGATCAAATAGAAAAAACTCGTGAAGAGTTTGATTCGGAACAACCTTCTATTCGTAGTGAACGAAAAGTAGAGGAGCAGTCTACCGGTAATTCATTACCCATTGGAATACCAGGTGCTTTAAGTAACCAACCACCGGGAACAGCAAATAAAAATACTAAAACATTGTCTAATAGAACTTCAGGTCCGCCAAGTCGTAATAGTAAGCAATCAACACTAAATTACGAATTAAATAAAACAATTAGTCATACTCGATATTCAGCGGCAAAAATACGTCGTTTAACTGTTGCGGTTGTTGTTGATAATAAGCTTGAGTTGATTGAACAAGCTGCCGTAAAACCAGTTACTAAACCTGCGGAAGGTGCTGAACCAGTTGTGGCTGCTGCAATAAAAAAAGTGTTAACTTCGGTTCCTCGAACGGAGGCTGAACTGGTAAGTTTTACTACGTTAGTGAAAGATGCAATTGGCTTTAATGCTATACGTGGTGATCGAGTTAATGTTATTAATGTTCCATTTGTGAAACCTGAAAAAATTGAAGCAATCCCTGATATCCCAATATGGAAGCAAGATTGGGTTTTAGATATTGCTAAGCAAGCACTGGGGATTATTTTTGTATTATATTTAGTTTTTGGTATATTACGTCCAGTAATGCGTAAATTAGCAACGCACCAAGAAGTTATTATTCCTGATGAGGAGCAGAATGAAGCACAAATTGACGAAGACCAAGTCACATTAAGCGAAGAAGCTGAACAGCAAAAAAAATTACTAGATAAACATGAAGATAATCTTACTATAGCAAAGTCAATGGTAGCTCAAGATCCAAAATTGGTTGCTCAAGTGGTTAAGAATTGGGTGTCCAATGAATAAAATAAATACTACTTTAATTGCGAGTTGTTAACATGGCTGATGATTCAAAAAGTTTCTCTGGTGTAGAACGTTCAGCTATTTTATTGATGTCTCTTGGAGAGAACGAAGCTGCTGAAGTTTTAAAGCACATGAGTCCAAAAGAAGTTCAAAAGTTAGGGGAGGCAATGACCTCTCTAAAGAATATTGAAAAAGAGGATGTTTCAGGTGCTTTAAGTGAATTTTGTGATGAGTTGGGATCTCAAACATCATTAGGTATCGGTAGTGAAGACTACCTTAAAAAAGTATTAGTTGGCGCCTTAGGTGAAGATAAAGCTAATAATGTAATTGATAGAATTTTATTAGGACGGCATTCTAAAGGGCTGGAGGCACTAAAATGGATGGATCCTCGTGCGGTTGCCGAAGTAATTCGACTGGAACATCCTCAAATAATTTCTATAGTATTATCTTATTTAGATAGTGATCAGGCCGCTGATGTATTATCGGCATTACCCGAGAATACCCGAGCGGATATATTGATGCGTATAGCATCACTTGATGGTATACAACCAAATGCAATTCACGAACTTGATGATATTTTAGAAAAACAATTTTCCGGTAATACTGATAATGTTAAGTCTGCTGGAGTAGGTGGATTAAAGACAGCTGCCAATATATTAAATCTAATGGATAGTTCTATTGAAGGCACAATCATGGACAAAGTTCGTGATACAGATGGCGAGTTAAGCGAGAGTATTGAAGAGCTCATGTTTGTGTTTGAAAATTTAGTAGATGTTGACGATCGAGGTATACAATCATTATTGCGAGAAATTTCTTCTGAAAATTTAGTATTTGCTTTAAAAGGGGCTGATGCGGGGGTTAAAGATAAAATTTTAAAAAACATGTCAAAACGTGCTGCTGAGATGTTAGTTGATGATTTAGAAACAAAAGGTCCCGTAAAACTGAGTGAAGTAGAAACTGCACAGAAAGAAATTTTATCTATTGCCCGTCGTATGTCTGAATCGGGTGAAATTTCATTAGGCGGTGGAGCAGGTGAAGAATATGTCTGATCCTGTCATTAAAAAAGATCAAGTATCTTCTAAACCTTTTACTTTGAATGATTTAACTGAACAACAATCGGAAAATGTTAAAACTGCATTTGATTCTCCAATAAAAAAATTGACTGTGGCAGAAATTGGAGATATAGAAGAACAAGCCAGAAAAGAGGGTTATGATAACGGTTTTAATGAGGGTCATAAAGATGGCTTGATAGCTGGGCAAGCAGATGTTAATGCTAAAGTACGAAAATTTACAGCGCTAATTAAATCGTTAGATAAACCTTTAGAATTAATTGACGAAGAAGTTATTGAACAATTAGTTAAATTATCTATAACGGTGTCTCGTCAAATAATTCGACGTGAATTAAAAATTGATCCAGGTCAAGTCATGGCTGTGGTGAGAGAATCTATGTCAATTTTGCCTGCTTCTGCTCGAGACATAAGAATATATCTTCATCCAGAAGATGCGAAATTAGTTCGTGAAATTTTATCTGTTGATGAAGATGGCGATCGACCTTGGAAAATTGTAGATGATCCTGTTTTAACACACGGTAGCTGTCAAATTAAAACTGAAAATTCTTTTATTGATGCAAGTGTTGAGCAGCGTCTTAATCAAGTTATATCAGACTTATTGGGTGATGAGCGTAATAAAGATCTTAATGACCCTAGCACTCCGGATTAAAAATTATGGTTAATGTCGATGTTGAAAAAAATTATGAAAGTAATAGTAATCATGCCAATATTTGGAATGAAAAATTAACCGAGATGAATGCTCGGGTTGAGTCATCTACCAAATTAATTGTTGAGGGTAAATTGGTTCGAATGGTTGGTCTTACACTAGAAGCTGTTGGTGTACATGCAGCTTTAGGTGCTAGGTGCATTGTAAAGAGTCCTAATAAAGACCCCATTGAAGTTGAAGTTGTTGGGTTTTCAGGTGATAAATTATATTTAATGCCTACCGGTGATATACGCGGTATTGGACCTAATGCACGAGTAATTCCGACGGGCAGTGTTTATGAAGCGGCTGTTGGTGATGAATTATTGGGGCGTGTTTTAGACGGTGAAGGTACACCTCTTGACGGTTTACGACATCCACGAACCACACATAGATTACCATTAACCGGTAAACACTTAAATCCACTACTACGAGCTCCAATTCGAGATCCATTAGATGTCGGTGTACGATCTATAAATGCTTTGTTAACGGTTGGGCGAGGGCAACGCATGGGACTATTTGCTGGTAGTGGCGTGGGTAAGAGTATTTTATTAGGAATGATGACTCATTTCACAACGGCAGATGTTATTGTTGTTGGTCTAATTGGGGAACGAGGTCGTGAAGTAAAAGAGTTTGTTGACAATATTCTCGGTAAAGATGGCCTAAAAAGATCGGTTGTAATAGCAGTCCCTGCTGATTATACACCAGTAATGCGTTTACACGGAGCTTATCTTGCTACTAGTGTTGCTGAATATTTTAGAGATCAAGGAAAACAAGTATTATTATTGATGGATTCTTTAACTCGGTTTGCTCAGGCACAAAGAGAAGTCGCGTTAGCAGTGGGTGAACCTCCAGCAACTAAAGGATATCCACCATCGGTATTTGCACGCTTACCTCAACTGGTAGAACGTGCCGGTAATGGCGATGTTGGCGGTGGTTCGATAACTGCTTTTTACACAGTTTTAACGGAGGGAGATGATAATCAAGATCCGATTGCTGATGCTGCTCGAGCTATTTTAGATGGCCACATTGTATTATCGCGTAACTTAGCAGAAAGTGGCCATTTTCCAGCAATTGATGTTGAGGCTTCAATTAGTCGAACAATGACAGAGATAGTTAGTTCGGAGCAACTCGCTATGGTACGCACAATCCGTCATTATTATTCTATTTATCAACGAAACCGTGATTTAATTAGTGTTGGTGCTTATAGTGTTGGAAGTGATCCTGAAATTGACCGCGCTATTAAAATTAATCCGTTTATTATGCAATTTTTAGAGCAAGATATGAAGCAAGCCGTTAGCTGGTCTGATAGTTATAAAGATCTATGTGATTTAATAAATACGGAAACAGCACATACACAGGCTCTACAAAATGTTGAATCTAATGAAAATGAAATACATTAAATCATGAAGAAATCAAAACGCTTTTTACCTTTAGCTAAAATTGCAGCTAATAAAGAATTAGTGACGGCAAAAGAGCTTGGTGAGGTAAATAATAATTTAATGATTCAAAAAAACAAATTAAACAGTCTTATCCAATATCGAGAAGAATATATTTTGTCATTTAAGAAACACGGTAAAAAAGGCATGGATGGCTCACAATTACATACGTATCAAAAATTTTTGGAGAATATCGATAATGCACTAAAGCAACAACGCAATTTAATAGCTTCAGCTGAAGCAACATGTGTAAAACATACACAAATCTGGAGAACGCAACATACTAAAACTAAAATAATGGATAATGTTATCGAAAAATATCAAAAAAATGAATTACATGAAGAAAATAAACAAGAGCAAAAAGATAATGATGAACGTAACTCTCGCTCTCATCAAATAAATTCGGATAAATAACCACTAATTTCAAGTCTTAGCTTGGGTACGGCTATTGCATCAATTATCTATATCGAAATGTAAGTATAAATAAGTTAGCTTTTAGTCTTTTATGGCACAGTCATTGCTATTATCCCATTATAAACGTATAAACCACAGAATTTTTGGAGAGAGAAATGACTGTGCAAACATTATCAACACTTGCTACTGGTACCGAGAGTTCGAATAAACTCTTGAATAGTAATATGAAATCGGAATCTGAGAACAATGGCCTAAGTTTTAATGCAACAATGAGTGAAACCGTTTCAGACTACAATTCAGATGAGCAAAAATTTTTATTATCTAATGGGCAGTTAATTACAGCTGATGAACTACTTGAAATGCTTAAAAACGGCAATAGTTTGCCGGGAATTAATTTGCCCACTATATCAGATTTACAACAATATCGCGTTCAAACTGCAATTGAGCCATCCAAACTGCAAGCCGTTATTGATACTCGGTTTAATACTAAAGAAGCAAATTTTGAGTTGGGAAATCCTATTCTAAATAAATTTAGTTTAGATCAGCAACAATTTATGAATCAACAATTTAACCAAAATCAGTTTCATAAATCTGGAGCTTTGTTACCCGATAAGATGTTAGTATCCTTTAATAATTTAAGTACAATAAATGGAACAACTTCTAATTCACCCGTAACCGGTTTTAATGCTGCTTATGGTTATCAGCTAGCATCAGGTATTGAAGGAACTGCCGCAGTAACATCAAGTTTCTTGAATATAGCCACGCCTGTACAACATCCTCAATGGAATCAATCATTAGGCCAGAGTGTTCACTGGATGGTTAATAACAATATACAACAGGCTGATATAAAATTAAATCCACCTGAATTGGGCATGTTAGATATTCGAATTAGTGTTAATAATGATAATGCCACTGTTACGTTTGTTGCACCTAACTCTGCAGTACGCGATGCTCTCGAATCAGCAATGCCTAGATTACGTGATATGTTACAAGAATCTGGTATATCATTAGCCGATGTTAATGTCTCAGAGCATTCATTAGAACATGAACAACAAAACTCTGAATCAAATGAATCTGCTGGTATTGATATAGAGCTTGATTCTGATTCTGATTCAATCACACAAGATTCTAGTAGTTCTATGTCTAAATCTAGCCATGTTGGTTTATTGGATACTTTTGCCTAAAAATATAGCATTAACTGGATAATCATCGAGTCTTGTAACAGCATACTATAAGCTAAATTTTATTACTTTATTGACGTTTTAACTTTAAAGTTTGTAACAAATTATATTAAAAATGTAAGGTTTTTAGTAAGTGTTTGACATCTCTAAAAGTTTTATTCCAGTTTCGTAATTCAATTTTATTTACATAATATCATAGTATTTAATTAAAGATCTAATAATGCATGTCGATATCTGTTTTATGTGTAACCAGTGATCACCTATTAATCGAGATAAATGTGAGTACTACAGTAACTATTCAATGTGAAGACAATGTAAATATATCAGGCGTTAATCTACTACAGCAAGATATTAAAGCAGCCATTAGTGATGCGGATGAGATATTAATTCAAGCTGACAATGTTGAACGTATTGATGCAGCTTCACTTCAGTTGTTTGCTGCTCTTTTCCATGATTCAGAAGCATTAGGAGTTACTGTTCGTTGGGGTTCCCCCAGTGATGCATTGATCCAATCAGTAAAAATGTTAGGTCTGGCGAATTTATTAAAAATAGAATGACGATATAATAGCAGTTGTAAACTTATACCTGGAGTTTTTATGACAAAAATATTAGCAGTTGACGATTCTGCATCAATACGACAAATGGTGAGTTTTACCATTAAAGGGGCTGGTTATGATGTAGTAGAAGCGAATGATGGTGTTGATGCATTATCCAAAGCAAAAACACAAAAATTCGACTTAGTCATAACCGATGTTAATATGCCGAATATGGATGGTATTAGTTTAATTAAAGAACTGCGTAATTTGGCAAATTATAAGTTTACACCGTTGCTGATGTTAACCACTGAAAGTGGTAATGATAAAAAATCTGAAGGAAAATCTGCTGGTGCAACCGGCTGGATTGTTAAACCATTTAATCCTGATCAATTACTCACGACTATAAAAAAAGTTTTGGGTTAGACACACCGTAAGGAATAGATCATGACGTTTGATATGTCTCAATTTTTGGATACCTTTTATGACGAAAGTTTTGAAGGTTTACAAATAATGGAAAACGAATTATTAAATTTAGACGTAGGCGCAGCAGATTCTGAAACAATTAATACTATTTTTCGTGCGGCACATTCAATTAAAGGGGGTAGTGGTACCTTTGGTCTAAATGCGGTTGCAGATTTTACACATGTTATGGAAACATTACTTGACGAAATGCGTGATGGACGACGCGACGTAACTCAAGTTGCCGTCGATTTGTTATTAGCTTCTGTTGATGTATTAACAAATATGTTACAAGCGTTAAAAGATGGCGATGATCTTGATCATGAAAAAATATCTAGTACTCATGATAACCTAGAAAAACTGTTACATGGCGAAGAAATAACGGCATCAGAAAAAAAATCGGATTCTACAGTAACAAAATCAAATAGTAGTAAATCACCAGAAATTGCGACATCAACTACAGATAGTTGGTTAGTAACATTTAAACCTCATGAAAACATGCTGCAAACTGGTAATGATCCTGTACGTATATTGTCAGAATTAAGTAAGCTCGGAAAATATAATGTTGAAGTTGATTTTTCCAGTTTACCAAAATTTAATGATTTAAAAACAGAAAATTGCTATTTATCGTGGAACATTACCTTATCGGGAGAAATTACCGAAGCAGCGATTAAAGAAAATTTTGATTGGGTTGACGATGAATGTGACTTGTCAATATCAACCGGTATTTCATCAAAACCTGAGGAAGTTGTTTGTGCAAAAGAAAATAGGACTGAAGCAACGCCTAACCGTCGTGCCGGTGATCGGCGCACTGCTACTAAAGAAGCTGCATCTATTCGAGTTAATATCGATAAAGTAGATGATTTAATCAATATGGTTGGCGAGTTAGTTATTACACAATCAATGTTAAGTCAGTTAGGTTCAGCCGATAGTTTTGATCAATCTCATATAGAAAAAATGCGCGAAGGCTTAACTCAGCTAGAGCAACATACCCGTGAATTACAAGAAAGTGTTATGCGAATTAGGATGATGCCGATCAGTTTTGCATTTCAAAGATTTCCACGTTTAGTTCACGATTTAAGTCAAACTTTTGGAAAACAAATTGAATTAAAATTGTCGGGTGAAAATACTGAATTAGATAAAACAGTAATGGAAAAAATTGGTGATCCGCTTGTGCATTTAGTTCGTAACTCTTTAGATCACGGAATTGAAGCGCCGGATATTCGTGAAGAAAATGGCAAACCTGTAACTGGAACTATTGAATTGAATGCGTTTCATCAAGGCGGAAATATTGTAATTGAAATTATAGATGACGGGGCAGGACTAAATAAAGAACGAATTTTAAATAAAGCAATTGATAAAGGATTGGCAAAGGCTAACGATTTTTTACCCGATGATCAAATCTATGACATGATTTTTAGACCAGGTTTCTCGACAGCCGAGGTTGTTACCGATGTGTCGGGAAGAGGTGTTGGTATGGATGTCGTACGTCGTAATATTCGCTCGCTCGGTGGTTCGATTGAAGTAAGGTCTGAATCCGGAGTTGGAAGTAAGTTTACAATTCGCCTACCTTTAACACTTGCAATTTTAGATGGACAACTTGTTCGAGTTGGCGGTGAAACTTATATCGTACCGTTGATTTCTATTATTGAATCGCTTCAAATTAAACCGGAATTAATCAGTGGTGTAACGGGAGCTGCTGAAGTTTATAAGTTACGTGAAGAATATATACCTATCGTTCGTTTATATCAAATGTTTGATGTTGTCCCAGAAAATATGAATATCAATGAAGGTTTATTGGTTGTTGTTGAGGCAGAAAGTAAAAAAATTGCAATTTTAGTCGATGATTTACTTGGTCAACAACAAGTAGTTATTAAATCACTGGAGACTAATTTTAGGAAAGTTGATGGTTTATCTGGTGCGACTATACTGGGTGATGGCACAGTGGCTTTGATTATTGATATAACGGGGTTAATGACTATATACCAAGAGAATAGAGACAAACCTGATTTAAAAGTAATTGATGGCGGTATAGCCGCCGCATGAGGAAAATATTATGGCAGAAGCAACTCAACAAGAAGTAAATAATATTGATGATCGGGATAAACGTGAGTTTCTGACTTTTATGCTAGCCGGAGAAGAATATGGTGTTGATATATTACGGGTGCAAGAAATTAAAGGTTGGGATGAAGTAACAAATATCCCAAATACGCCTGAATATATTCGTGGTGTTATTAATTTACGAGGCTCGATAGTTCCTATAATTGATATGCGATTACGTTTTAATTTAGAAAGTAAGGAATACAATGCAACCACGGTAGTGGTGGTATTAAGGATTGAAAATGAGAAAGGTAGTGATCGTACCATGGGCGTAGTGGTTGATGGTGTGTCTGATGTTTATAATGTTCCGATTAGGGATATTAAACCGTCACCTGATTTTGGTCTTGCCGTTGACACTGAATTTGTTAATGGTTTGGCTACTGTTGATGAAAAAATGATTATTGTTTTGAATATAGATCACATGCTTAATGCAAAAGAATTAGCAGCTGTTGAAATGCTAATTGATGAGACATAAATACCAATATGCGGGTAATAGCAGTGATGAATCAAAAAGGTGGTGTTGGTAAAACAACAACTACTATGAATTTAGCCCATGCTCTTGCTCGGATGAAAAAAAAAGTGCTTGCGATTGATCTTGATCCACAAGCACATTTAACAGCTGGTCTTGGCGAGTTAACACATTTGCAATCAGGTGTGGATGAAGTGTTAATAGATGGACAAAGCATTGAAAGCGTCGTTCATCAAACTCGAGAGTATTTAGATTTATTACCCGCTGGGGAGCACTTGGGAGAAATGGAGCATTCAACCGAAGGCGGTGCACAACGCGGTTATAAATTAGATAAGGCCATACATGAGCAAGTGACTGATAAAGATTTTATATTAATAGATTGCCCACCATCGTCTGGTATCTTAGGAATGAATGCACTATTGGCAGCAAATGAAATTTTAATACCAGTATCGGGTGATTTTTTTGCATTACAAGGTTTATCGCGATTAATTACTATATTCAAACATTTAGAAAAATCTTTAAATAAAGATATTCGGAAATGGGTCGTGTTAACTCGGTTTCATGAACGCAGAAAATTAGCGCAAGAGGTTCGAGAAAAAATTATAAGTTATTTTCCGAATAATGTTTTATCAACACATATCCGTGAAACGGTCGCTCTTGCAGAAAGCCCAGGATTTGGTCAGAGTATATTTGAATATCAATCTGGAAGTAATGGCGCTAAAGATTACCAAGCATTAGCCGAGGATATGATTAACGAAAATATTTTTCATTAGTGAATAAGTTTTTAGTCGAGAAGTAGGTGTATTGATGGTTGACAGTAGTAATTGTAATAAAGATTTTTTAGTGAAATCTAGAGTTGAGATTCGAGTGAAGCAGAATAGTAATATCTGTCCATTGTCTGATAATTATTATAGTAAATGTCCGGTTATGCGTAGTTATTATTATTTGGTAGAAGAATTTTTTGCTTCATGGAGTTGGTCAGGTTAATTGAGTTTATATTAAATTTGGAATATATATTGTGGCAACAAAGAAGCCAAAAAAACCGAATACGCGAACTAAGTCAGCAAAACCTAAAAAATTAGGATTTGATCCACTATCGTGGATGAAGGAGTACGCCGGAGACGATCCATCGATAGACGATCTAGCCGGAAATGGTTCTGTTTTGGAAAGCAAAACAGAAGTTCCCAGCAGTATAGAAAGAAACAAGGCGAGTGACAAAGTGTCTAGTAAAAAACACCCATTGGGATTAAATGTAGCTGTATTAGAGTCTAGCTTTGCTGCAGTAGCTCCTAACGCAGAACAGTTAGTTGCATTATTTTATAAAAAATTATTTAATGCTCATCCAGAATTAAAACCTCTATTTGAAAATACCACAGCCAAGCAACAAGAAACTAAATTGTTGAGTGCTTTAAAAATTGTCATGGCCAATTTGAATAATGTTGATACATTAGCGAAAACATTAACTAATTTAGGTGAAAAACACCAAACTTATGGTGTTGTAGAAGCACACTATCCAGTAGTACGGGATACTTTATTATCTGCATTGCAAGAAATTTCTGGTGATTCTTGGACACAGTCTGTGTATACCGCATGGTTTGATGCATTAAATGTTATTGCAAAGGTAATGACCAATGCATACTCTGAAAATGTAGTTGATATTCATGTGGTTGGTACTGATGAGGATGATTATATTTCACCATTTGGACTCGATGTTAAAACCTTAGAGTCGAGTTTTAATTTATTGGCGCCCAAAGCAGAAGCCTTAGTGACACGTTTTTATGAGGAGTTGTTTAAACGTTACCCTGGGGTGATACCATTATTTAAAAACACTACTCAAGCTAAGCAGCAAATAAAATTATTAGGTGCATTAAAATTGGTGGTAGCTAATTTACGTAAACCCGATATTTTAGCGCCAGCCTTAGCGGAAATGGGACAACGTCATCAGGCATATGGTGCAGAGCCAGCTCACTATGATGCTGTTCGAGATACATTATTAGGTGTTATGCAGGAATTTGCTGGTTCTGCTTGGAATTCTACAATTGAAACTGCTTGGCGACAGGCTCTAAATTTAATTGCAAAGGTTATGACCGATGCTTATAGCAACACAGAGGATAACACAATGTCTACAAATGTAACTGATATGGGTGCAGGTTTATCAAATGATGAACGATCAGAATTAACTCGTTTACGATCAGCAGTTTCTGGTGCGATGCAACCGATTATGATGATTGATCGTGATTTTAATATTACCTATGCTAATCAAGCAACGATAGATATGTTAATCAAACATGAAGCAATGATAGCTCAAGTTTTTCCTGGGTTTAGGGCATCCACAATAATTGGATCATGTATTGATCAGTTTCATAAAAATCCTTCACATCAACGGAATATGTTGAGCGATCCAAAAAATTTACCATACAGTACTAATATTGAAGTTGGTCCACTTAATTTTAAATTAAATGTTACTGCTATGATTGATGCTGAAGGTCATTATCTTGGTAATACACTCGAATGGTCTGATATTACAGATGCATTAGTTAAAGATAATCAAGCTATAAAACTACAAGGTGCAATGGACGGCTCAATGCAAGCTAGTATTATGATTGATCGGGATTTAATCATTACCTATGCCAATAAGGCAACAATTGATTTATTAACAAAATATCAAACTCAATTGGCAAGTGTCTATCCAGGGTTTGACCCGAGTAAAATAGTGGGTACGTGTATTGATACTTTCCATAAAGATCCTGCCATGCAACGTCGTATGTTGAGTGATCCTAATAATTTACCACATCAGGCGGATATTCAAGTTGGGTCACTTAAATTTTCATTAAATGTTACTGCAATTAAGGATGTTGATGGTAACTATGTTGGTAATGCCTTGGAGTGGTCGGATGTTACCGAGCAACGCCAAAAAGAACAAGAAGTTGCGCGATTACAGTCTGCGGTTGATGGTGCTCAAACTAATATAATGATCTGTGATGCTGATTTAATAATAACTTATGCTAACCCAGCAGTTGTTACAATGATGTCGAATAGAGCGGAAAAATTACGAGCCATGTTTCCTGGCTTCGACCCTAATAATTTAGTAGGTCAATGTATTGATCAGTTTCATAAAAACCCAGCACATCAACGCAGTTTGCTAGGAAAAGCAGAGAATTTACCTGCTAGTGCAGAAATTAAATTAGGTGATGTCGAATTTAATGTGAATGCTACAGCAGTCACTGATTCTGAAGGCATATTAATGGGTAATATGGTTGAATGGCGTGATATTACTGAACAAAAAGATGCTGAGCGGCAAATACAAAGCTTAATTGAATCTGCTGTGTCGGGTGACCTTGATGCGCGGATTAATGCTGAAAGCTATCAAGGGTTTTTGAAAGACTTAGCCGCCGGAATTAATGAATTAATGGAAGCTGTGGTTGTACCTTTGCGTGAAGGACAAAAAGTTGTACAAGCATTAGCTGAAGGTACGTTAACGGAAACCATGGATGGGGAATTTCAAGGTGAGTTTGGTGATCTACGTGATGCTATGAATACCTCAGTAACGAATCTGTTAAACATGGTAAATCAAATTCGAGATTCAGCTGATAGTATAGGCTCATCTTCATCAGAAATTGCAGAAGGTAATGCTAATTTAAGTCAGCGAACTGAAGAACAGGCATCGAGTCTTGAAGAAACAGCTTCTAGCATGGAAGAAATGACTTCTACGGTAAAACAAAATGCTGATAATGCCCGTGAAGCAAATCAACTCGCATTAGCAGCTTCTACTCAGGCGCAATCGGGAGGTGAGGTTGTTAGTAAAGCCGTTGAGGCCATGTCTGAAATCAATAATAGTAGTAAAAAAATTGCCGATATTATTGGTGTTATTGATGAAATTGCATTTCAAACAAACTTACTGGCATTGAATGCGGCTGTTGAAGCTGCACGAGCAGGTGAACAGGGGCGTGGCTTTGCAGTTGTGGCGGGTGAGGTTAGAAATCTCGCGCAACGCTCAGCAGGTGCCGCGAAAGAAATTAAAGGTTTAATTAATGACAGTGTAGAAAAAGTTGACGATGGTTCTCGTTTAGTTGACGAAACAGGTAAAACACTAGAGGAAATTGTGAATGCGGTTAAGAAAGTTAGTGATATCATTTCAGAAATCGCTGCGGCCAGTCAAGAGCAATCATCCGGTATCGAAGAAGTAAACCGAGCTATAACTCAAATGGATGAAATGACACAGCAAAATGCCGCCTTGGTAGAAGAAGCGGCTGCCGCTGGAGAAGCAATGAATGAACAGGCTGGTGGTTTAAATGAATTGATGAATTTTTTTGACGTTGGTGATGCATCATCACTACAGCCTGAGGCAGCCGCTGCTGTTCGTCCGGCATCGCAACAACGTGCTGCTCCAGAAAGGGCCGCTGTAAAAAGACAAGCCGCACCTGCTGCAGCAAGAAAACGCCCTGCTGCTAAAGATGAGGGTGATGAATGGGAGGATTTCTAATTGTTAGCAGCAAGAAAATTAGGTGATACTAAAAAACGGGAATTTGAGTTTACCGATAAAGATTTTAATTACATCCAACAATTAGTTGCAGACAGCACTGGGATTGTATTATCTGAAGGTAAACGAGATATGGTTTACAGTCGTTTAGCGCGTAGAATTCGAGAATTAAAGCTCAATAGTTATAAACTCTATTGTGATCGATTAAAAAATGGTGATGAAGATGAACTTATAGCGTTTACTAATGCGATTACCACTAATTTAACGTCCTTTTTTCGAGAACCTCATCACTTTGATTTTCTTAAAAATAAATTGCTCCCTGAAATTAAGAAAAATAAATCTTCTCGTAAACTTCGAGTTTGGTCTGCAGGGTGTTCTTCGGGAGAAGAGCCGTATTCAATAGCAATGGTAGTTTATGAAGTATTTGAAACGGTTTTGGATAGCTGGGACATTAAAATTCTAGCAACAGATTTAGACAGTAATATGGTGCAAACTGCTGCGAATGGAGTTTATACTGATGAACGGGTAACAGGTTTAGCTAAATCACGATTAAATAAATTTGTAAAAAGCGGTTCAGCACACAATGCGGGCAAGGTGAAAATGTCACCTAAGTTACAAAATTTAATAACATTTAAAGAACTTAACTTAATGAATGACTGGCCGATTAAAGGGCCATTTGATTTTATGTTTTGTAGAAATGTTGTTATTTATTTTGATAAACCAACACAAAAAATATTATTTGATCGTTATGCCGATCTACTTGCGCCTAATGCTCATTTATTTATTGGCCACTCAGAATCATTACATAATGTTACAACTCGATTTAATTTATTGGGAAAAACTATTTATCAGAAACAACAATGAACGATGATTTGGAGAAATTAAATCGATAATTTAAGTCAATTTAAAAAAGACAGGCAAGAAGGTGTTCCACCTTGTTTGGCTGGTTTTGAGCACATAAACCGCTATTGGGATAGAATGCATAATTGTTATTCGGCAAAAATTTTACCGGGTGAATATTATGTTACCACTCAAGGTGAAATGATATCAACAGTTTTAGGTTCTTGCGTCTCGGCCTGTATATTGGATCCTATTATGGGTGTTGCTGGTATGAATCACTTTATGTTACCAGCAACAAGAAATGCCATTGAACCTAAAAAAGGCAATAGTGATGCCACTCGATATGGAAATCATGCAATGGAACAGATGATTAATTCTATTTTAAAAGCTGGTGGGCGTAGAGAAAATTTAGAGGTGAAGCTGTTTGGTGGTGGTAAAGTTTTGGCTGATATGAATAAAATAGATATTGGTCAAAAAAATATTGTTTTTATTCGGAGTTATATTGCAATTGAAGGTTTGCGTGTATTAACAGCTGATCTTGGTGATGTTTATCCGAGAAAAGTTTTATATTTCACTGATAATGGAAAAGTGAAAATGAAAAAATTGAAGTCTGTGCATAATAAAACTATTGCTGAAAGAGAAGACACATACAAACGTGAAATTAATACGAAACCGCTTGCAGGTGATATAGAACTATTTTAAAAGGTTTTTAGTGGATAATAATGAGTAAAATTAAAGTTTTAATTGTTGATGATTCAGCTTTGGTAAGACAAATTCTTACTGAAATATTATCTAGTGATCGTGGGATTGAAATTGTGGGGATAGCTCAAGACCCATTAATTGCACGTGAAAAAATTAAAGAACTGAAACCCGATGTTATAACATTGGATGTTGAAATGCCTAAAATGGATGGTGTTACATTTTTAAAAAATCTAATGCGTTTACATCCTCTTCCCGTAGTAATGATATCGTCATTAACTGAAAAGGGAGCTGAAATCACTTTAGAAGCACTTGAAATAGGCGCAGTTGATTTTGTCGCTAAACCAAAAATAGATGTTAAAGATGGTTTAGAAGATTATGCTTATGAAATAATTTCAAAAGTTAAAATTGCGGCTAATACTAAAGTTAAAGCTTACACTGAAAAAAAATCAAACACTCCGTTTATGGATGTTGCTCCAAAATTATCGGCTGATGCAGTTATAGGAAAAACGCATTATGCAAAACGATTTAAAACGACAGATAAAATTCTAGCTATTGGTGCGTCAACTGGTGGTACTGAAGCAATAAAAGATGTGTTAATGCTATTACCTCCCGATGCACCCGGTACAATTATCAGTCAGCACATTCCAGAGGCATTTAGTGGTCCATTTGCTTTGCGAATGAACAAGAGTTCCGCTATGACAGTTTGCGAAGCACAAGATGGACAACAAATTCTACCAGGGCATGTGTATATTGCACCCGGTAGTCATCATTTAATGATTGAACGTAGTGGCGCTTTATATCTTTGTAAACTTAGTGATGGCCCTCCTGTTAATCGTCACCGTCCTAGTGTTGATGTTATGTTTCGATCAGTCGCTCAAAATGTTGGCCCAAATGCTATTGGTGTAATACTCACCGGCATGGGTGATGATGGTGCGAAAGGTCTAAAAGAAATGTTAGATGCTGGTGCCCCCACTATGGTGCAAGATGAAAAAACCAGTGTTGTGTGGGGTATGCCTGGTGAAGCATATAGAATTGGTGCAACAGAATTTGCATATCCTCTAAAAGATATAGCCGCTGAAATTGTTAGAAAATATAAATAACTGTATAGTTCATCATATTTTATTTATTTATATTATTGTCAGTTTTTTGTCTAGTTACAACTTTGAATGAATTAACCACTATAACATCTTGTATTCTTTTATTTATTTTTTTTATATTAGCATTCCCTTAATGCGCTAGTAATTTCTCAACAACTAAAGAAATCCATCAATTTTGCCGACACAGAGTTCATAAGAGAATTACACATTAAATTATGTTGTAAGTTTTGTTGTTCGTGTGCAGGAAATTATTAATTGAGTTCACAAAAACCAAAATATACTAATTCACAACCCATTATTAATAATGCTTTGGTAGAGAAGCATTCGTCCTTAGTTAAGCGCATTGCCTATCATTTATCTGCTCGTTTACCACCAAGTGTCGTGGTTGATGATTTAATTCAAGCGGGGATGATGGGGTTATTAGATTCTGCTCGAAATTACGATGTTACTCAAGGGGCAAGTTTTGAAACATACGCCACCATCCGAGTACGTGGCGCGATGTTAGATGAATTACGGCGTAATGATTGGGCGCCTAAATCGGTTCACAAAAAAGCCCGAGACTTAGCCAAGGCGATGCAAGTGATAGAATCATCAACCGGACGGGATGCGCGAGATCATGAAATAGCGAAAATGATGGAGATCACAATCCAGGAATATCATCAAATTTTACAAGATGCCAATACTTGTCGTGTACTAAACTTTGATGAGTTTGGTATATCAGATGAATTCTCTAATATGAGCGAGGACACGAAAAATTTTGGTCCGATGGAAGGCTTGCAAAATGATGAGTTACAATCTGTTTTAGCTGAAGCCATTACAACCTTGCCTGAACGAGAACGATTAATAATCAGCTTGTACTACGATGTTGAGTTAAACTTACGCGAGATAGGGACCATTTTGGGTGTCAGTGAATCCAGAGTGAGCCAGTTGTTAAGCCAATCTCATCTGCGCTTGCGTGCGCGATTAAGTGAGCTGCTAGACGTGCCTATTGGTACATAAATTAACCAATTCAAATATTACAAGTAATATATTCACATTTATTGTGATGAATTAGCTAGTATTTATAGCGATATTAGCTAAAGTTATCTATGGTTAGCGGGTCATTGATTTTGGCTTGTTAAGATAAGGAGAAAAACATGCAGTTTTCAGATATTTTTATTATTTTCCCGAGTGTTGGTTTAAGTATACTCTTTTGGGTTATCGTTATTCCTGTTGCGTTGTACCTTGCGCGTACACCCGCGCATCGTGCTATTTTGGCTTTTAGTCGTGTTGTGCATTATTCCATGCGATTGATTTCGCATTCCGTTTTAATTGCTGAAGCAAAATTAGTGGCGCGAAATAAAGAAGTTTTGCTCGCGGCTGGACGTGAAAATTCAGAACGCATTATTGAACGTGAGTTTGATCGCATCGATGCTACTGTGCGTAAAGATTTAGCAGAATATCCATCCTTACATCGACGTTTGTCAGAAGACATTGCAAAAATCGACGAAGATTATTCTCAGAGTACCGAAGTACCACCCGAGCCACCAGGTTGGGTAAAAGCAGTTGAAGCAGTTGCTAAAATTCCAGTATCAAAAGGTGATCCAACTGTTGGCAATATTTTAGATGACATTCATCATTCTTTAAAAAAGGCCAGCACTCATGCCTTAGAAGAATACCGACGATCAAGCCATAAACGGCATGGTTTATTAAATAAGATGATGCCGCATTGGCGTAAATTATTATCAGTTTTAACTCAGGTAGATAAAAATGTTAATAGTTTACTTGAGCGTTCAAAGGTAATCGATCGTCGTATGGATGATTATGAACACATTATTAAACAGTCTGATCGTGCGGTTCGCATGGAGTCTTCATCGTCATTAACACAGTTTTTTATCTCAGCCTTTGTGTTGACTATTGCTGTCGGTGGCGCAATGATTAATTTTAATTTAATCGCGCTACCGATGTCTGAAATGGTTGGTGCTAAAAGCCAAATATTAGGCTTTCCAATGTCAGAAGTTGCAGCTTTAGTGATTATTTTAGTTGAAATATCATTGGGTATTTTTATGATGGAATCAATGCGTATTACACGTTTGTTTCCCGTTATCGGAGCCTTAAATGATAAACTGCGTATTAAAATGATTTGGGTTACATTTGCTTTCTTACTGGCATTGGCATCAGTCGAAGCGGGTTTAGCTTATATGCGTGAAATATTATCTGAGCAAAATTCTGCCGTTGCGGCATCATTAATTGCAAATCAAGGCGAATTGGTTGTCGATAATTCATTACGCTGGATAACAACAGCAGCTCAAATGGGGCTTGGTTTTATATTGCCATTTGCATTGGTATTAGTAGCCATTCCATTTGAATCGTTTGTGCATTCTTTACGAACAGTTGTTGGTGTTGTTGGTGTTGCTGGGTTACGATTGTTAGCTACAATATTACGTTTTATAGGCGTAGTAGCACGTTATTTTGGTAGTAGTTTAATTCACGGATATGATCTTATTATCTTTGTACCATTGTGGATAGAAAAATTAATTCGTGAACGTAATGAATCTGAAACAGCTTCAATATAATAATTATAGGGGAAGGAAATGAAAAACAAGATTTTAACACTGGCAAGTTTAGCGTTAATGGCACTGGTATTAAATGCTTGTAATAATGAAAAGGTTTCACTGGATCAGGGTGTTTATATGCTCTTGGATACTTCAGGAACCTATACTAAAGAATTAAAACAAGCACAGCGTATTATTAATTTTACTCTTGCAAAATTAAAACCAGGAGATACCTTTGCAGTAGCGCGGATTGACACGGGTAGTTTTAACGAAAAAGATATTATTCATAAACAAACCTTTGATGGTAGGCCTAGTATGGCAAATCAACAAAAGCGAGTTTTTCGTCAAGTGATAGACAAATTTATTAAAGAAGTGAAACCGAGTGCTTACACAGATATTACAGGGGGTATGCTTCAAGGTATAGAATATTTGAATGAAGCAAAACCCGGTACTAAAACAATTCTTATTTTTTCTGATTTAAAAGAAGAATTACAAAAAGGTTATAAGCGCGACATTCCTTTAAGTTTAAATGGTTATATTGTAATTGCAGTTAACGTTACCAAACTACGATCGGATAATATTGATCCACGAGAATACTTAGACAGAATGGAAAGCTGGCGTATAAAAGTTGAAGAAGGTGGTGGTGAATGGCGCGTTATCAATGACTTAGAACGCTTAGAACCTATTTTTAGTAAGTAGGATTTAGTGATGGTATTCTGCTAGTGGTAGTTCTAGCAGTTTAATAAGCTTATCAAAAACTAATGATGTAATTCACATACTTTTAAGAATAAATTTAAGGTGGTACCTTAGGTGTCGATAACAACATTAGAATGTGATTTTAACGTGAGTATTAAATGAGCCATACCATTGCTGAATTAAGAGAATTAAACCCAATGTGGGTTTATGAACATAATTATATTACTTTATTAGAATTATTTCCTTTTCTAAAGAGTGATCAGCGTGATGAAATTTTTTATATTAACGAACAAGCCGAATTAAGAATAAAAATTGTAGAACGCTGTAAATTTACCAACATCATACAAATTGATCTAAATTATTTATCTGAATCTAATAATCATCAATTCCTTGCTGATGTTAGATTTATGTGCCGAGTATATTATGATGCTACACTAGTAGAAGTGATATCGTATCAAGATTTAGCAAGAATACTTCCTGAATATACGTTTCCAAATAAACAAATGTGTCAACCGGATGAAAAGCAACAAGCAAACTTATTGTTCTATGATTGGTTGGCAAGCATTATAGCCGGACGATATCGTGCCAAGGATAAGTACGATTGTTCTAATGCATAAAACTAGCTAGATATTTTTAGCAATGTTTGTGCTAAAAGGGTCAATGTTTTGTTTTACTATTATAGAGGTTATTACAATACCCTAAAATACCGGGTTTTCTCTGGTATTAAGTTGTTCGCACTTATATTGGTATTTTCCGTATTTAGCTCATCTGTTTCTGCACTAGAAAAAAGCAACGCCATTAATGCCACCGATCAAGGCAACTATAGCCTGGCTCTAAATTTATGGACAAAGTTGGCTGAGCAGGGCGATAGCGTAGCACAGTACAATGTAGGTGTTTTTTATTTCAAGGGACTTGGAACAACAGTCAATAAATATGAAGCCTCAAGGTGGTTTCGCATAGCATCTCAATCGGGTTTAGTGCAGGCATATAATCGACTTAAAACCAAAGGCATAAAACCCTCAGGATTAATCGCAATTAGAACTGTAGTGACACCAGAACACTGGGTGTCAGAATTAGAACCTTCGCGATATACCTTGCAATTAGCCAGCAGTAAAAATAAAAAATTAATCCAAAAATATTATTATGATAATAAACTCCAAAATTTAGCAGGATATTATTCTAGCTTGCGACAAGGTGAGCGTTGGTATGCGCTGGTTTTTGGCTCTTATGATACCGTCTCCAAGGCGAAAGCGGCATTCAAGGATATTCCTGTTGATTTGAGAAAGTGGTCTCCATGGGTGCGCAAAATTAAAGATATTCATCGAATAAAAGTTGATTAATTGAAACACTAATTTATTAAGGTATTACCTTTCATCAGTACGATAATTAGATTGTTGTAATATTGGCAAATGGTGCAGCACCCAAAAAACCGCAGCAACCCAAACTCCACCAATTATTGTTGCAAATGACCACATTACTGGTCCAACTAGAATTGTAGAACCTCGTGATTGGTGTAGTCTACCAGCATCTTTAGCAACAGCCGCCGCAAAACCAAAATGAACCACAGCCATTAATAAATAATACATTGTTACCATGTTGTCAAAATCAAAGCTCTTGAATAAATTAGCCGTTTCCATAACTTGTTCCTCTATAATTAATATGCTTTTATGCTTGTTCAGTGTTAATAATTGTTATTGAGTTTGTAAATAAGCTCGAATTTGGAATTAATATTCGAGTGTTATCATTTACTAAGGTGGTATAACGCAAATCAATTGCAGTAACGATACCTTCTTTGCCGCTAACCGATATCCGATCATTAATAGTAAAAGGTTGATACATTAATAATAATATTCCTGATAGTAAATTTGAAATAGTATCTTTTAATGCAAAACCAACCGCAAAGCCTGTTAAACCAAAACCCGCGATTAAAGCCGAAACATTTATTCCAAGTGTGCCTAATGCTGAAATAATGCCAAGAATAAATATAATGATACGAATAGTACGAGCTAACAAATTTATAATATGATCATTTAACTTGGTTTTTTCACCCAGTTTTATTAATGAACGGTTAACAATATTGGCAACAATAAGAAATATCATAAAAATGATAATCGCAAGGCCTATTTTAGGCCCCCAAAGCATAGCGATGTCGACCAGTGGTACAGTATTTATTTCCATATCAATTCTCTTTTATTTTTTTTGATATTTTATCAGCATCATATTATATAAGTGCGCTATCAAAATACGCTCTAATTTTATTTAATTAGTAGCCCCCTAAAACATAGCTATAAGTATATTAAGGTTTTTACATGAATTCAACTGCTGCAACTTTTTTCGGACAAAGCAGGCTTACGAGCTGATGTTGTAACTAGTGGTATATTATCAGTCGGGATGTTATTTAAACTATATTAAAAAAAGGTTTAGTTTATTAAAGCTCAATAGCTCGATCGCCACACCCCACTAAAGAGGGGATTGCTTGCACCTGAAAAATATCTATATTCATAATTCACTGTTAGAAAAATAAATATTTAAAGAATGGGGTTGTTCTATGTTAGCGTCATTAAAACAATTAGTATTATTCGCGGTAATCAACTTTATTAGTGTATATTTGTTATTTTATTTATTAAGTTCACCGCCTGAATCTTTGTCTGAAAACAAAATGAGTGAGCTGGTATATCGAATAGAAAATTTAATAAAAGAAAGTCAAGCTTTAAGCTCTGAAAATCCACTAGAGATTAAATTCGATACTTCGCTTAAACGATCTAGTTCTGTTCGGGAAACACAATCATATCCTACATTAATAGAAATTAAAAATATTATTCAGGCTGAATTAAAAAAAATTGAACTGCATGTAAATAACCCGCAACAACCACAACAACATAGCGCAGTAAAAACTAATACAATAAAAGATGCTCAATATCAACAATCACTTAATGACTCCAATGTGATTTTGTCAAAAGTTCTAAACAACCAAAAACTAACGAATGAAGAACGCAGTCAATGGGGGCTAGACCACTCGCGCTTAAACGTAGAAGATCAAAAAATTATAATCGATAAAATTGTTACGGCAATTAATAATCAAGAGTTACATCTTGAACAAGCATTAGATTTACCCTTTTAGTTTGATTACCTTTTTAAAACTTATAATCAACAAGTGGAGAATATTTATGAAAATGATAAAATTATTTTTAATCACTAGTGCAATGTTAATGACTAACTTCGGTTTTGCGGCTGATGCACCTAATTATACTGGAACGCATCAACATGGTTTTGTTACCGTCAATGCGAGTATTACGAGTATGCAAGGCTTATTAAATGTGCGCTCTCATCCTACCCCAGGGCATGAAACCTCATACGTCTATACTCATCATTATGCCAATAATGTTGTTTGGTTCCAAGGCCGCGATGGCTTATCAAACCGTTTTTTTGCCTGCGTGGTGAACGTTGGTGATCCTTTATATAACCAAGCTGTTGATATTCAAAATAACTCACAGGAAGGTGCGCGTTTATTAGTTTCAAAGTCTAGTACAACATCAAGTTGTACACGGATTGGAATATCAAATGGCAGTCGTTATATACAATAGTTAAATTATTATAAGGTAATCTAACTAAACCGCTCTAATTCACATTAGTTAGAGCGGTTTTTTGTTTAATTGTTTTATTCGTAAACCGTAATATCTCTATCTCATTGAAATAGCTAGCTTTATAGTAATTCCGTTATAAATATATATGGTTGACAGTATATATGTTTTATCATATATTGCATCTATGATATTAACAGCAAGAGATTTATTTACAGCACTTTCAAACGATGTACGCTTACGCTGCCTTGTGCTACTGCAACTACAAGGTGAATTATGCGTATGTGAACTGATACAGGCTTTAGATTTTTCTCAACCAATGATTTCACGCCATCTCGCCTTGTTGCGTGACAGCGGTCTTGTTAAAGACCGCCGTGCTGGACAGTGGGTGTATTATTCCATTAATCCGGAATTAGAAGCTTGGGTGGCTGAAGTTTTATTACTCACTGCACAATCAAATAGTTTGGAAAAACCTTTTTCTGACGATATTCAAATGCTAACGGATATGCCAAATCGTCCGAGTTGTGCCTGATAATTTTCTGTTTTAACAAACCGATAAAATGAATAAAGGAGTTAATATGTCGATACGTATCGGAATTAATGGTTTTGGACGTATGGGTCGCCTAGGATTTAGAGCGGGTTGGAATAATAATGCATATACAATTATGCAAATTAATGAAATTGCAACGGATGTTACGGGCGCTGCACATTTACTCAAATTTGATTCTGTTCATGGAACGTGGCTCAGTAATACTTCGACAGACGCTGATAATTTAATTGTTGATGGCAAGTCTATTTCATATACAAGTAATACTAAAATTGCTGATACGGATTGGTCTAATTGCGACATAGTGATAGAAGCAACAGGAGTGAATCATAAAAAGCCGGAGTTACTCAATACCTATTTTGATCAAGGTGTTAAAAAAGTTATTGTAGCAGCACCCACACAAGGAGCCCTAAATATTGTTTATGGTATTAATGATGATTTGTATGATCATGAAAAACATCACTTAATTACAGCTGCATCGTGTACTACAAATTGCTTAGCGCCAATCGTTAAAGTGATGAATGAACACATCGGAATAAAACACGGTTGCATGACAACAATTCATGATATTACCAATACTCAAACAATAGTTGATAAGGGCCATAAAGATTTGCGACGTGCACGTGCTTGCGGTCAATCATTAATACCAACTTCATCAGGCTCTGCAAAAGCGATCATCAATATATTTCCAGAGTTGCTGGGTAAACTTAATGGTCATGCTATACGCGTACCATTGCTTAATGCGTCATTGACT